>Ga0181570_10001246_pt1 | contig 22180 bp, 34 predicted proteins | sample 101ome_18_FD_148667 | JGI IMG/M metagenome (GOLD analysis project Ga0181570, IMG submission 148667) | Coastal salt marsh microbial communities from the Groves Creek Marsh, Skidaway Island, Georgia - 101406AT metaG (spades assembly) | ecosystem: Environmental > Aquatic > Marine > Intertidal zone...
TTAAAAAAGATCCCCACCTTTATTTTTCATATTATTTATTCGCACTTTTCTGCCCAAGTTTTTGCATTTCTTAGTTCCATGCGATATAGCCTTTTACCAAGAGAGCCTAGAGTAAACTGAGTGTATTTTTTCTTAAACTCCTCTTCCGACATATTTAAAATATCATTATAGTAAGGCTCCCAATTAATAGTGCCTAGTTCACTATCTGTGCACTTTTCAGGTTTTGATAGAACAGTATTTGTATAGCTGCCCAGCACAACAACAAACAACATGAGTAGTAATTTATTCATTATGATTATTTTTTTTCTCTTTTAAACATTAAAACCCACACACGAAAGTCAGTGTCATAGTTAGTTGAAACTAATTCCCAGCCTTGCCCGCCTAAGTTCTCTGGCTTTTGGCTTTCAGCAAGTGCATGTTTAAGCACTTCCCATTCAAATGTTTTATATTCCCATTCAGTCATAGTTCATCTTATCCTAAATATTCTGATAAGTTAAATAAGCATAGAAATTATGTAGACACCAACATAGGCGAAAACTGTAAGAATAATGATTGCAAAAATAAATCCTTTCAGCAGTGAAAATAAATCTGACATAGGTTAATTATAATTTAATCATTTATTTATTAGCTTTAGCAATTCATTAACTTTTTCATCAAGCACTTCTCTATTTGTAAGAGATTCTTTGACACAAGATTCAATATGTTTTTTTAGAACTTTTGACTCAACTGTAACCAGTGCTGATTTGGCAGCTTTTATTTGATTCAAAACATCAATACAGTATTCTCCCTTATCTATCATTTTAATAATCCCTCGTATTTGACCCTCTATTCTTTTTAAGGATGCCAACTGGGTTTTATGAGATGGATGAATTTTTTTTGTCATAGATATAATGGGAGTATGTAAGTAAATATGCTTGCAAATAAAAATATTCCTACAGATATGAAATAAACAAATTTATTGTTTCTTCTGGTCTTCAGGCAGATATATCTTAAATCTGGGTCAACAGGACATGGCAATGATTCTGCTCTTTTTATCAATACTCCAGCAGCCACAAGGATAACTAGAGTAAATAATGATATTTGAATTTTATATTGAGAAATTATAATCAATTCTGGAAATGTATTTACCAAAGATGCGAGTGTTGCCCCAGCTCCAAGTAGAACAAAAAGCGCTGGAAGAGCACAACATATTAGAGTTGATGTAGAAACTAAAAGCGTGAATACCCCAAGTTTAGATGATTCTTTTTTAACCGACATATTTATAACTTCCTTAAAGTGAAACCTACAGCTGTCTGTCCGTTGATTAAAAATATATTTGCTATTTCTTCAAAACTAACCTTTTTATCATTGGAATAAGCAATTAACACTTTTCCGGATTCTAGGCTGACTTTTATTTTTTTAACCATCTCGTCTTTATAAAATGTTTTCTCTATACCTCTCGCACAAAAATCACATACCATTCCATTAACATCAATAATCGCTATTTGTCCTTCATTAATGTTTGAAACAAAACTTGTATACATCTTCTCATCTAATGGCACTAAAGAGCCATCGACACCAGAATCTGATTTATGCTGATGGTTGTCATGATGACCTTCATGATTATGACCTCCATGATTGTTATCCATAGCATAAGTGATATTCGTTAAAACTATTATTGCTAATAAAAAATATTTATTCATTGGTTCCTCCGCTTTAAAATCTTATCATGTAGTGAAAATCCCAATGAGAATTCTTAGTTCCTATTTCCATCAAGTAATCACCTTTAAAGAATTTTACAAAAGGATATGATTCCCAATTATTATCTATCGTATCCTTTTTTGTTTTTAACATCATCCAAGTGTGAAGTTCATCATAGTCGCCTAAGTATGGTGCAAATCCAACTTGGAATTCATTTTCAATATAATCATTATTTGTCGTATTTTTGTCTAAATGTGAAAATGACGTAAACCATCTTCTTGTTTCCCAGTCTCCATGAATTCCATAAAAATATTCATCGTTACTTTTAGTCGATATACCTCCAGTAAAATACATATTTCCCTGTGAGGATTTTGTATTACTCCTTCCAATCAAGTAGGTTGTTCTTAAGCTAATATATTGATCATTATGATATCTATCAGTGGTATATTCTGCCCCGAGTGAATATTTATATGATGGAGAATAATGATAGTAGTATGACGAAATCATTGAGTTTGATTTATACATAAATGTAGACCCGCCAGACCAAGAGATCGGCCTAGAAATTGCTGTGTCAGATATCAATACAATTATTAAAAATATTGTTATTTTATTAAATATACCCATAGGGGGTATAATCGCATGCAACTATATACTGGTCAAACATTCATTGAAGAGTATCTAGATATCTGCATTATCATCGAGGCACATCATGATAACAGCGTACAATAAGGCACCTAAGAGGAAATATAATACAAAAATTCCATTCATATTTTATAATATAGCAGATGGAAAATGACGAATGGAAAAGATTTGAAACTAATCTTGTAAATCAATACCAAGATGATGCAAATGCAGAACTTGCTGAAGCACTAATCAAGGAATATTCTGCTCATATCTATAAAAATACCCCTTGCTCAAAAGAGCTAGAGACATGGGTTGAAAAAAGGAGAAGCACGCTAGCAAAAGATAATTTAAATATATCTAAAGCTCTAGGCTTACAAGATAAGTGGTCAAGATCAATAATCGAAATTAAGTATTTGGATATGAATATTTATACTTGGAAATATATATTTGATGGTAATTCTAAAACTGACGCATATAAAAAAACAGCTAATTTATTTTCAACCAGTTATGAACAAACCAGAATTGGATTTGAAAGAAAAAACCATGATTTTGGATCTAGAGAATTATGTAGATTTAGTTTTGATATTTTTACCACTTTACATAAAAAAACTTTATCAGATGAAGATATCAAAATCGCTAATAAAGTATTAGATGAAGAATTAGAGATACAAATGATGAAGGACTTGAACCATCACAGACTAAAATACATATGAACAATTCACTTATGTACGCTATACACTTTTTAATCTAAGCTAATATGGTACTATCTTGTTATGTTTAAGGGTCTGAAAAAAGTCAAAAACCTAGCAATATTATCTTATGTTATATTGAGTAAGTGATATCAGAAATATTTATAACTCTACTAATCGGGATAATCTCAGTATTTGTCATCATAGAGCTATATAGATTTTTAAATAGTTTTTTTAGTAGCCCTAGAATGTATTTTGAAATATTAAAAGCTAACCCATTTGGAAGCATTATATTTCCACTAGTTCTTATAATTATTTGGTTTTTTATATTTGGTTGATATTTTAAGGATAGGCATGGCAGAAAAAAACAAATCAAAAAAAAGAATATTTCTAGAAGTGCTTAAATTAATAGTAATTGGAGTAGTAATTGTCTCTAGCTCAGCTTTGATTCTTGTAAGCATTTAAAGTAAAACATAACTATTCGCTTAATAGAGTATGTATAGCTAATGCAAGTACCAAAATACCAACTACAAACTGATAAAAATACATGGCAAGCAGACTAAAAAGAATTAATATCGCTGATTTCTTTTCTTTAGACATTAAATATATATAAACATATTTTTAAATACATTTGTAAGAAAAACATAATATACATATACTAAGACGGTAATGAAAATATTAAACAAATTAGCAATATTTATATTCTCAAGCGCTTTATTCATAGGATGCGCATCTATGGGCCATAATCATCATGGAAAAATGTCCATGAAGGATATGTCATGCTGTTGTAAATCAGACTCTGCATCTGGTTCATGCTCTATGCATGGTAAACGCGGCCATGATAGTAAGGCTGGCATGCCAATGAATCATAAAGATAAGAAAAAAAATATGATGTGTGGTAATAAAAACCAAAATGGTTGTTCCATGATGGGCATGAAGGGTAAAAGTGATAAAGGGAAAATTTTTGAAAAACTAGACGAAAATTCAGATGGCAAAATTAGTAATTCTGAATTTCTTAAAATGCCTAATCAAAAATTTGATTCACTAGATTCAAATAATGACGGATTTATATCTAAAGAAGAGATGAATGCTAAAAAAAGTAATCATCACTCGCACCACTAGATGTGAAAATATTTTTTATACTGATTTTAACTTCTCAATTTTTACTATTTAATTTAGCTTTTGCACAAAATAATAATCTACTAAAGTGTTCTGCATATCACTTTAAGGAAAAATTAAACAATCAGTATGCTAGTAAAAAAAAATATGAATATCATGATAACTATTTTACTAATCTTAAAGATAAATATTTGCAAGAAAATAAAAACTCATCAGAGGCTGCTTTTATACTTAGTATCACAAGTTTCATTGAATCATGGTCTTATATTGCACAAGAGAAAGGTCATAGTTTCGCAAACATGAAGATTGAAAGTGATTACAATAGTTTATGCAACACGATATCAACTGAGTAATTTTATTTAAATTTCTTAGTCCCTCCGTATTGATAATTATCTTTATATTTTAATTTGATTACTGATAGACATTCTTGACAGAGAAATTCCCATATTTTTTTATGATCGTATCTGCATCTAAATAAAGCTTTTGATGTCTTGTTACATATACTACAAACTTTTTTAGGTTTCATTGAATCTAAGTTTTTTAATAGATAATTCAATAATAACCATTCAGTTATATGTTGTCTAATTTGGGCTTGGCAAATACTTATTTATGGCGCTAAATTCATCGCTACGATGAGGCCAAGAATCGTGCCAACAACCCATGATAAAAAAAGGAAAGCAAGAATATCTGCTAGAGTTTTATACTGATAATCGACAATATCTTTCATATAGATTGGACGAAGAAAAATATAAACTATTCCTACTGATATTAGTGTGATTAATGTTATTTGATTCACGAGTATTAGGTGTTTCTATCTTCAGTAGTACAATAAAAATGCAATTATACTTAAAATAATTTTATTTCAATATCTTGTTTCTTATTCTTTTTTATGAATTGATTTTTTTTAGTATTTTAAGAAATCCTTATATTAATAAATGTCAATTATATTAATTTATTTTTTTTCGTTTGGTTTTACATAAAAGGTGTAATCTAAATGTATGAGGATATTTATTACTGATATGTACATAAATGCTCAACACATGACAGAGCACTCTGTCGATGAGATACTTCATCATAAAAACCATAAAAATCAATCCCGAGAATTCATCCTAGTCAAGCTTCGGCCGTTCTAAACAACCATTTCCCAAAACTTAATTTATCTTAATCTATCTTTCTTTTCTCTAGCTCACTTCAATGATATTATCCACCCAATAATTCACTATTGGAAATATCATGAAATTTAAAATTTATTCTTTTTTATTCCTACTAATCTTAACTCCATATGTTTTAGCAGAGACATACATCGCTACTCAACATGAAATGAAAATGTCTGACTCTAGTTATATTAAAAGCTTACATCACATTAAAATAGGGAAAACAGTTGTAATTTCTGAGTTCAGAGCATTTGGCGAACTTGGTTTTGGTGAAGATTTGAATAACGGAACAGCTCTTGGTTCAGGATTATCCTATGAATATTTAAGAGCTGGTTTTTCAAAAAAAATATTTAATAATATTGATATTAAGGTTCATTTTGAAAGTAAGCTCAATAATCACTCAAAAGACAATAATGAGCTACAAATTAATACTAAATATACCTTCTAAAGTGACTATATTTGAAGTAAACGCTTCTAGTTCCTGTTAGAATCTTAATGTTTTTATTAATTATAATTTAAGGTATATTTTTTACTATGTTTGACTATGCAGAATATATATTTTGGTCATATTTTTTGGTACTTGTACCTATGATAATTGTTGTGATTATATTGTACCAAAAAGGAAAAGAGATAAGAAATATCATTCGTAAATTAAAGTAACTCATATGAAAAAAAGATCAGTCAGAATCTATTATGTCTCATTCTTGCTAGTTATTCTCGGCTTTGTATTATTTTTGTTTTTAAAGACATTCAATGACAATCTTTTGTATTATCGCAGCCCTACTCAACTAGTTAATGGAAATTTCCCAGAAAACTATATTTTTAGGATTGGCGGTATGGTGGAAGAGGGTTCGCTAATAAGAATAAAAGGAACCAAGAAAGTAGAGTTCTTTGTTACAGATTTTGATAACAAAGTGTTAATTAAATATGATGGGATCTTGCCAGATTTATTTCGAGAAGGACAAGGCGTAGTTATAAGAGGCCATGTGGAAAATAGTTACTTTGTTGCTGAGGAAGTTTTAGCAAAACATGATGAAACATATATGCCTCCAGAGGTTCAAGAATCCCTTGGCATAAGCGAGAAAAATAAAAATAAAACAATTGAAAGTATTCAACAATGATTATAGATATAGGATTCATAGGCTACTTTCTTTTATTATTAGGGTTGATGAATTGTTTGTTTTTACTAACTCCAAAATTTGTAACTGGTTTAAATCTCTCAAACAGTATATTACTATCAGCAAGTAGGCTTCATTTTCCTATTTTATTTGTTTCGTTTATTTGTCTCATCATTACATTCATAGGAGAAGACTATTCTCTAGATTATGTTGCAAAAAACTCAAACTCGAACTTGCCTCTTATTTATAAAATTTCTGCTGCTTGGGCAGGTCATGAAGGTTCTATGTTGTTATGGTGTGTAGTATCAAGTTTTTGGATGCTTTTAGCCAGTAAATATAGCAGTGATTTACCAGAATCACTTCGCACAAATTTTCTTACAATTATGGGAATTTTAAATTTAGGATTCTTACTTTTTGTTGTTGCAACCTCTAATCCTTTCACTAGGAATTTATCAGTTCCTATTGATGGAGGAGATCTCAATCCCTTACTCCAAGATTTTGGATTAATCGTTCACCCGCCTATGTTGTACATGGGTTATGTCGGTTTGTCAGTAATCTTTTCTTTTGCAGTGGCGTGTTGTTTTGAAAAAGAATTTAAAAAAGAATGGGCGCAATGGCTTAGACCATGGGTCTTAGCATCTTGGGCATTTTTAACATTAGGCATATCACTTGGCAGTTGGTGGGCTTACTATGAATTAGGATGGGGAGGTTGGTGGTTCTGGGATCCTGTAGAAAATGCATCATTTATGCCTTGGCTTATGGCTACTGCATTAATTCATTCTGTCATAGCGTCAGGAGAAAAAGGGATGTTTAAAAGCTGGACAATACTTTTATCCATTTTCACATTCTCCCTAAGTTTATTGGGTACATTCTTAGTTAGATCTGGCATATTGATATCTGTCCACTCTTTTGCAAGCGATCCATCACGAGGAATTTTCATTCTTGTTATGTTGGCTATGCTTATAGGAGGAGGTTTAGCTGCCTACACAATGAATTCAAAAAAATTCATAGATGACAATGAAGTAAAAATCTTTTCTAAAGAAGGTTTCTTTTTATTGAATAATATTCTTTTAGTTACCGCAACGTTTACAATCCTATTAGGGACTATGTATCCTCTAATTTTAGATATCTTAGGATTAGAAAAAATATCTGTGGGAGTCCCCTATTATAATGCTGTCTTTATACCTTTAATGATACCTTTGATACTACTGGTGGGCTATGTACCTATTTTGTTATCACGAATTTCAAAAAATAAACAAATGTTTCAATTACTAACAATCATATTAGTGAGTTTAGTTTTATCATTACTCTTTTCTATTAATTCTATATTATATTTCATTGGTTTCTTTTCAGCTGTGTGGATTATAATGAATATACTCTTTGATTTATTTTTATATACAAAAAACTCAGTAAGACTCAGGTCAAGAATGGGGATGTATTTCGCACACTTTGGATTAGCAATATTTATCTTAGGAGCAAGTATTTCAGAAAATACTAAAATTGAAAAAGAACTTGTTCTTAGCATAGGCGAAACGACTAGCATTGGATCATTCGACTATACACTCAATAAACTAGAAGAACAAAAATCAGTAAATTATGATGCAATAATCGCATCCGTACTTGTAAGTAAAAACGATTTATTAGTTGCAGAAATTAAACCAGAGAAAAGACTTTATCATTCAAGTGAGTCTGCTATGACTGAAGCTGGAATTTTTGCAAAGCTAGACAGAGATCTTTATGTGTCATTAGGTAATATGATTGATGATAATAAATGGTCACTTCGTGTATATGATAAGCCATTTATAAGATTCATTTGGATAGGAACAATATTTATGATTATAGGCTCAATATTAAGTATTCGTTTTAGAAAGAAATCTAATGAATAAAAATACAATCATTCTTACTGTTATTTTTGGATTAATGTGCTTATTTTTATTTAAGGGCCTTTATAATGACCCAAAAAAAATTCAATCACCTTTAATTGGTAAACAATTCCCACAATTTAAATTAAATGATTTATATCTTGAGGTACCGCTTGATAATACGAGCTTCATTAATAAGAAAACAATTGTAAATGTCTGGGCAAGTTGGTGTCTAGAATGCGAAAGAGAACATTCTCATTTGATTAAACTATCTAGAAATGAAGATTTTGATTTGGTTGGTATTAATTATAAGGATCTAAAAGATGATGCAATAGGGTGGTTGGGCATGAGAGGAAACCCATACCGTATAATCATTGCAGACCAATCTGGAGACTTAGCATTAGACTTAGGCGTATATGGAGTGCCAGAAACATACATTATCGATGAAAATCAAACTATACTTTTTAAACATATAGGACCAATTAATAACACCATTATAGAGAATGATATGATGCCTTTATTGGTAAATAATAAATGAAGAACATCATTTTATTTTTGTTTTTAATCTCAGCTTTGAATGCCTACTCTTCAAATACAGACAGCCAATATAAAGAACTTATTGAAGAATTAAGATGTATGGTGTGTCAAAATCAGAATCTTGCAGAATCAGAAGCTCCACTTGCTGTAGATATGAAACAAAAGATAAGAGAAATGTTAGAAGCAGGTAAAGATAAGAATGAAATAAAACAATTTCTTTCAGAGCGATATAGCTCATATATTTTGTATGAACCACCAATTAACAAACAAAATTTCATTCTTTGGTTTGCGCCTTTTATTTTTATTATAGTATTAAGCTTTGTATTACTTAGGCGTTATATAAAATGATTTATATTCTTTTAGTCTTTTTGATATTAACTTACATCTTTTTTCTTAGTAGAAACAAACGTAGTAAAGAGGAGACGAGTAATGGAAATAAAATTGCATTGATATCGATATTATTTTCATCCCTTATACTGTTCATATTTTCATTATCATACGACTTATCAGATACTCATGAGTATAAAAAAATACATGATAAAAATGTATCAGTAAGGAAAAATATAAAAACAATTAAAGAGAATATACCTCTTCTTGAGTCAAAACTATTAAATAGTCCGGATGATTTTAATGGATGGCTCATGCTAGGTAAATCATATTCTATATTAAGCGATTATCAAAAAGCCTCAAGGGCCTATCAGGTTGCTATCAATCTGAGACCTAATAATATGGATATAATTAAAGAATATATACTTGTTTTAAGAAGTGATAGTGAAAACATAAATAAAGAAATAATTAAAAAGTATTTTAAAATATACCTTGCACAAACTAATGATGCTCAGGGTTTAATAGATCAATTAAGCTTTGCTTACTCAATAAATGATAATCTATTGGCTGAATCTACTCTAAATAATTTGATAAAACATCCAGAAATAGTAAATAAAGCTCAGTATAAAAACTTACTGACTCAGTTAATAAATAACAGATCACCAACTCAAAATATTCTTGATTTAAATATTATTGTCAAAAAGAATTACTCTGGTTTTTTCTTTATTATATTAAAACAAAAAAATATTAATCAGCCTTTTGCAATAAAAAGAATTGAAGCCAACAAGAGTAGTTATAATTTAAAAATAACTAATAATGACTTTATGATCAAAAGTAACTCAAGCATTCCAAACCAATTTGACTTTATAATTAAACATTCAGCTGCGGAGAGCTTTTCTCAAGATAATAAACCTATCGAAGTATATAAAAAAGAGATAAAGAATTATCAGTCTATTAAGAATGACATCTTGAAGATTAATTTTTAATAAGAATCCTATCATCAAATACAAAACAGTCACCTGTCCATTTATCATCTCTTTTATTTGTGTTTAAGTAATTAATGATTCCTCCATCTAATTGGTACACTTGATCAAAACCAAGTTCATTGAGAAATAATCCTGCTTTTTCACATCTAATGCCACCTGTACAAAAAATTGCAGTTTTTTTATTTTTATCAAGTGAATTTAGTTTCTTTGATTTCTGTTTTAAATCAGTGAAATTCTTTAAACCTAAATCTATAGCACCCCTAAATGTTCCAAGCGAATATTCAAAGCTATTTCTCATATCAATTAATTGAATATCTTGATTAAGAAGTTGTTTCCATTCACTCGGCTTTAATGATGTAAGATGATTTGAGTTAGTTTTGCTATCACCGATAGGTCCATTGAATTTAATAATCTCTTTTTTTATTTTTACTTTTAATTTCTGGAAAGCTATACCTTCACTTTTAGATTTATTAATAAAAATATTAGTTAAATCTATGTAGTTTCCTATGCTATCAATAGCTTTTTCTAGTATATTACTTTCCTGGCTGATATTAGCATTAATGCCTTCAGCAGATAAAAGTACTGTGCCTTTTATATTGCTATTACTTAGGCATGATAAAATATCACGCTTGAGCTTGGGCAAATCATTAAGATGGATAAATTTGTAAAAACTATATACCTTCATTATTTAACATAGCAAATTGTCATGCCATCATAAATAGTTAGTAATGAGTGTTCAACTCTTTTGTCATATTTAATTAATTTATTTATATCTCTTATAGATTGTGTACTTTTATTAGTTACATCTTTATCAAAAACCTTTCCTTTCCAAAGTGTATTATCAATAATAACTACTCCTCCTGATTCCATCATTTTCATAACTTTTTCGTAATATGAGACATAATTAGATTTATCTGCATCGATAAAAGCAAAATCAAACATTTCGTTATTATCTTCAATCAATTTATCAAGAACAGCTATTGCACTGCCAGTAAATAAATTTATTTTATGTTCAATTTTCGCCTCATCCCAATAACGTTTTGCAATATTTATATATTCTTCATTGTTATCTATACATGTTAGTTTAGATTCAGCAGGAATTGATGTGCCTATACACAACGAACTATAACCAGTAAATACTCCAATCTCTAAACAATTTTTAAACTTAGATAATTTACAAATTATGGATAAAAGAGCACCTTGCGCTGCTCCGATTTGCATTATTGATAATGCACCAAACTTTTTCGTTTCTTCACGATTCTTTTTAAGAAGTTCTGATTCATTGTAGCCAACCGAATTGATATAATCCTTTAATTTTTCTGAGATGATAGGTGATTCTGCCGACATTATTGCCTTCTTGCTTCAAACTCAATAATTAATTCTATATCATCACCTACAAGGTTGTCTTTCAGGGCATACATCATCCCATGATCTGATCTTTTTATAATCCCTCTAGCTGAGATACCCATGACGTAGGGCTTTATAAGCCCGCCAAAAGGATATTTAGCAATTTTGTTAATTTTTCCTTTGAGTGTGAGCGGTTTAGTCACGCCTAATAAAGTCAATGAGCCATTTATCAGTGTTTCATTTTTATTAATGTTAATATTATTTGCCACAAATGTCATCTCTGGATGTTTTTCAACATCTAAAAAATCAGGGCTCATAAGATGTTTATCTCTTTTGTCATGATTTGTAAATACACTACTCGTATTGATAACAATCTTTATATTATTGATTTTATTATTTTCCAAGTCATGAGTATAACTTCCATCTATTTCTCTAAACATACCAAGCGTTTTAGCGTACCCTACATGTTCAACAAGAAATCCAACAGAAAAGTGCGTTTTATCGATAACATATTTATCTTCTGATCCAAATACAATTATCGGCATCAATAATAATATGATAATTTTTTTAAACATTTCTCCTCCTGTATAACCAGACTATATCTCTAGAAAAAGAGTATGTAACTAATAGTATACTTATATGAAATAAATTTATAATTAAATTATTAGTATAAAAATAATTACAAAGTAATAAGGCAAGTATAACCAAAACACATGTCATTTTTCGAAAAAAAGATTCTGGAAGCTTTTGCTTACCTATATAATTATATCTGATAAGAACTAAGAATATGTATCTATAAAAAGGTATAATCAAGATTAATGAGTTATAATTATAATTATACACTAGCGAGAAGCTAAGAATTAGCATCAAAAAATTATCAACTTCTTGGTCAAAAATTTCACCAAACTTTGTGCTTTGATTTAAATATCTTGATATCAGTCCATCCATGCCATCAAGAACTAAACTGATTAAGCAGAGCGTCATAAGTAAATTATGATCATAGTGCAGTAAATTAGTCACAACCACTAAAATGAAACTATTAATAATCAGCCTATAGTTGGTAGTTAAATTTGGTATATTTATAAAAATATTCATTTTTCTAAAAAAGAAAATGAATAGACCAAATATCATCAAATATATTACTACTGATTTATAAATTATAGATAATAAGAAATCCTCTCTTGTCATAGAAACTATCAAAAGAAGTAATAGTACTAAATTAATTACAATTAGCTGAATGCATGTATACGCGGATAATGTAAATTTGCTATAATTCATCCATGAAACAGTATACATCACAATCATTTTGGGTATCTAATAAAAAAGGGATAATTAGAGAAGAGATAATTGATTCTGAACTCACAGATGATGATGTTGTAGTCAAGGCTATATATTCAGGTGTAAGCTATGGTACCGAAAAAATAGTTTTTGATTCACAAGTACCTAGAAATCAATATAATTTTATGAAGGCACCGCATCAAGTTGGTGAATTTGGTGGTGCTGTCAAATATGGCTACTTAAGCGTAGGAAAGATTATTCAAGGTCCAAAAAAACTTATTGATAAAAATGTCTACACTATGTTTCCGCATCAATCTATTTATAAAATTAATTCATCGTTGACAACGCTCATACCCAATGAAATACCAATTAAGAGAGCATTACTTACAGCTAATATGGAAACTGCTATTAACGCAATGTGGGATTCAAAACCTTCGATAGGTGATAAAACTTTTGTGATAGGAGCAGGCATAGTCGGGTTATTAATGGCTTATGTATTAAAGAATACTTTTGGTATAGATGTAACTGTAATTGATAGAGATTCTAAAAAGAAGAAGCTTTGTAGCGCATTTGGTATTACTTATAAAAAAAACCTTAGCTATATCAAAGATCCAGATATCGTCTATGAATGTTCAGGTTCTGTTAGTGTTCTAAACGAGATAATTAACAAGTCACCTCTTGAAACGAAGATTTGTATTTTGAGTTGGTACGGTAAACAGCAAGCCAAGATTAAGATGGGAGAAAATTGTTTTTCTAGAAGACTGGAATTAATATTTTCTCAAGTTGGAAATATCACATCTTATAAATCAAAAAAATGGAATAATCTTGAAAGAAGACTTTTAGCATTAAAAATGTTAAAAGATGATAAGTTAGATATTCTAATTGATAATAATGAATTGTCCTTAAGCGATCTTCCTTTATTTTTTAAAAAAGGAAATCCAAAAGGCTTATGTAAAGTTGTGAAATATTAAATGTATGAATTAAAAATCAAAGATTATTGTTTTGTTGCTCATAGTTTAAATGATGAGTTTTTTGGTCCTGCAAAAAATCTTCATGGAGTCACCTATGTTATTGAACTTACTATTTCATCGCTTACGCTTATTGAAAAAAATGTGATTATCGATATTGGACTTATTACTAAAATTCTCAAACAAGTTATCGAGCAATATAATTATAAGAATTTAGATGATTTAGATAAATTTAACGGTAAGATTACTACTACCGAATTTATGGCTAAACAATTTGCGGATGATATCTATGCAGAATTAGATAAAATTGATTTTCCATTACATAAAATTCATTCTATAAAAATTAATTTAAAAGAAAATCATTTAGCATCAGCTTCATTTTTAAAAAAAATTTAAAGTGAATTATTTTATTACTCCTGATCTTACAACCATTTCTGGCGGTAACAAATATGATTTAAACGTCCTTCAGTACCTCAACTCTCATAGATGTAAGCTTATAAATATCCCTGTGACACAAACTAGAATGAGATTAGAGAAAATATTCTTTAATCTAAATACAATTCCTAATAAGTCCACCATATTAATAGACGGCTTGATTGCATCTCATGTTAACCATCTATCAAAAATATTATCCAAGAAATTTAAAATAATATTACTTATCCATCATCCAGTATCGTATGAAAATAATCAATATGGAGATATTTTTATTAAATTGAAAGAGAAGCAAATATTCTCCGCTGCTAGTAAAATCATTACGGTTAGTAAAACTATGAAACAAGTAATAAAGAAAATATTAAATAAAAATATAGATATAAAGGTTATTAGTCCAGGTGTTGATAATATTTTTTACAATAATGATGAGAGTATTCCAACACAACAAAAATATAATATCATTACTACTGGATCGGTTATTCCTAGAAAAAATCTAGAGACATCTATTGAAGTATTAAAGTATATGGATGATAAATGGACTCTTACAATTATAGGTAAAACCGATAAAAAAAGTTCTTATTTTTTATATCTTTCTTCTCTGATAGATAAGTATGGACTTAATAGCAGGATTAAGTTTATTGAATGTATTCATGATATGAATATTTTAATTGATTATCTTAAAAAAGCTAATGTGTATCTGTGCCTTAGCAGGTATGAGGGATATGGTATGGCAAATATTGAAAGCGCAGCTTTGGGTTTACCGTTAGTTGTTTCTGACATACCTGTTTTTAGAGAAAACTTAGTTGGGTTGAATAGGAAATATGTAAACCTGAATAATATAAAATCTATTGTTTCTGCTATTACTGAATCCTCTTATATAAAAAAAAGAACTAAACTCAATACATGGAAAGATGTAGGTCATTCTTTTAAAAAGGTATTATATGGATAATAAATTTAGTCCATCATGGATAGAAATGAGGCAAGCATATGATATGCAAGCGCGTAGTGGTTTGTTAATTGAATACCTAAGTACAGTTTCTAAAAATCAGAAAATCAACCTTCTAGATTTATATTGTGGATCTGGAAGTTTTTTAGCTTGGTTGATCAAAAATAATATTAATTATAAAAAATATGTACTGGTCGATTATGATACTAAACTTCTAAAAAAGATAAAAAAAAATATCAAATCTGTTATAAAACCATCACATATAATTAGATCTAATACGAACAATCTTGACCTAATAATAAAAAAAAATGAAGATACAGTTTCAAAGATAGAAATAAAAAAAAATGATTGCAATAAATATAAACATAATAATGATAAGTATCACTTAATAAGTTTTTCAGCAGTTTTAGATCTTATGTCAAAATCAACAATTAATAATCTGTTAAAGGAAGTACAAAGTGATTGTCCCATATATTTATCTCTTTGTTTCAATGGTAAAGTTAAGTGGACTCCCTCTAATACAATGGATAAATATATCTTATCATTTTTTAATAATCATCAAAGATCAGACAAAGGGTTTGGATTAGCCTTAGGTTCTAAATCAATAGAATACATATCAAACAAGGCAAACAAAGCAGATCTCACAGTTACAATTAAAAACTCGCCTTGGGTAATTAAAAATCTTTCTGATAAAGATAAAATATTCATGAAAAGATATATCTTAGATACTAAGAAATCTCTATTTCATATGGAAGGAATAGATAGAAATATATTGAAGCTGTGGTATGAACAAAAAAAGTATGATATTGAAAATAAAAAAATCAGTTTATATGTCGGGCATAATGATATTTTGATACAGAAAAAGTGAGGAGACTGACCAAATATATTATATCTATATTTTTAATGTCATATGTCTTATTTAGCTATGGTAGTGAAATTCAGGTAATAATAAAAAATGTTAACTTAATTTATTTACCTATAGTTATTCTTCTTAGTATTTTTCAATACTTACTCTCTGCATGGAGGTGGCACTTTATAGCTCTAAATACAAAATCTAAAATTGATTACCATGATGCAATCAAGTTTTATTACATTTCAGGGTTTCTAAATAATATACTCCCCACAGGAATCCTTGGGGATATTTATCGAACAATGAATATAAAAGTAAACAATGAAAAAGGAAATATCTTAAAGTCATTCCAATCAGTGATCTTTGAGCGCTTATCAGGACAAGTCTCATTATTAGTTACTTTTGTTCTGTCCTTAGCATTTCTTTTTTTTATGAATAAAAAATATGAAGCATTTCTCTATACTCTAACTTTAATCATAATATTAATATTATTAACAAAACTATTTTTTAAATATAATTTAAAAAGCAAATATATAAATAACTTTAAGTATATTTTTAGCGGTAAACTATTTTATAAACATTTTTTTTTGTCATTAATAATTGTTATCACATATATAACTACTTATATTATCTGTGCTCTGGCATTAGAACTGAATATTGATATTATAAGCTTCTTCGTTTTTGCCCCGCTAGTTTTATTTTCTATGACTTTACCTGTTAGTATTGGTGGATGGGGCGTAAGGGAAACAGCGGCTTTAGCTGTATCATTTCTTCTTGGATTATCTGTATCTGCAAGTGTTACAGTAGCTATTGTCTATGGTTTGACTAATTTAATATGTTCTGTCCCTGGACTATATTTTCTAATTAATAAGAAATCTAATTAATATTAATGTCGAATAATACATCCTCACCCATGCGGTAATAATCTGGTTCATAAGATTTTACAGCCGATAACTTAATATATTTATCTTCAATAAAAGAAGGTCTTCCACCTCCTAATATAATTGGGCATAAACATACATGAAGTTTATCAAGTAGATTCTTTTTCATAAAGTAAGATATCGTTTTGCCCCCGCCTTCTATATAGACTATTGTTCTTTTTCTCGAGCTCAATAATTGAGACAGTAATTTAAGATCACCTGATAGATGAGTTATATTTGGTTTCAAATCTTTTTTCTTAATAATTCCCTTTGGATCAAATACAAAAATCTTTGGACTACTCCCTTTAACTAACCTTGTTGTAAGTATAGGTTTGTCCTCAATGTAAGTTCTAGCTCCCACTATTATAAAATCTGATATAGCTCTGAGCATATGTATATGTTCAAGATTTTCCTTACCGCTTATATATTTGGATTCTCCGCTTTGAGTTGCAATGTATCCATCGAGAGATTGAGCAATATGAGCTATATATTGGCTTTTTTTGTGATTAGATATAATTGGTAAAAAAATTTTAAATAAGTTTTCTGCATGCTTATTTATCAGAGCGTTAGATTCTTTAATTAAATTATTTTTAAGATCATAGGATATAAATATATTATTTTTACCAATTTTTTCATTAATAGTTAATATATTCTTTTTGATATACGGTGTATCTTCATTAATTTTTAAAATAAGTGACCAAGCTGTTTTTTTTGTTATACTGATTTTAGACATAATAAATAATTTATGAGTTATTTAAAAAATATAATTAATAATGTACTTCATGGGGCTTTAATTTCAGTCCCGCTGTTAATATTTATCCATTTCACGCATGGATACTTTTCTCAGTATAGCCCAATTCCATCTATCTTATACTTTTTCTCTTCAATGTCATTTGGTGTGGTGTATTTAGCTATCACATTGTACATAACTGGTATGCTGGCAAACTTTTTTATAAGAAACTTGAACTTATAAAATTGTTGGATTAGGAGCGTCTCCATAGACTTCATCAGGATCGAATATTTTTTCGTCCTCTATAAACTTTAATTCAAGCTGCTTGGATTCTAGATTTATTTCTCGATAAAAACATGATTTATATCCGACATGACAACTTGCCTTACCTCTAACAACTACATTAAGCCAAATACAATCTTGGTCATCATCTATATATATATTTTTTACATCTTGGATTAAGCCGCTTGTTGCTCCTTTATGCCACAGACACTTTCTACTTCTACTATAATAATGAGCCTCTTTTGTTGTGATTGTTCTTTTTAATGCTTCATCATTCATATATGCATGCATGAGTACAATTCCCGAAGCAACATCTGTAGTAATAACAGGAATAAAACCATTCTCATCAAACTTAGGCGCTAAATCATTACCTTCTTCAACTTGTTTAATAGTTTCTCTTTTTTTAAACATTTTTATTTTTCTTAAAGTTTTTCCTAGCTTTGTTGAGATACTTTTCATGAGTATCTTCAGTGACAAATAGTTTACCACAGTAATAGCATTCTGCACTCCCATCTTTCAATGTAAGGAAAATTTTTGGATGCCTTCCGCTAACACTATCTCCATCACATGATATAGATGTTTCATGATTTTTTAGTATTTTTGAATTTTGACGTATAATCATTATTTACAAAGATGAAAAATCTCCTAACTTCATTAATCTTTCTCTAAACTTCTCCTTAATTTCTTCAGTAAGAGTATCGATGTTTAATGCTTTTTTCATAAGCTCTATATTTTTTATATCAACAAAAAGAAGATTTGCAATATCTTTAAGTGACATTGAATTTTCTTCATGATGTATTTTTTGTATTTCATCACCCGCAGTAATATCTCCATCTTTAATAACTCGAAGGTAACTGCCAAGTAAGCCAGATTGTGAGAACATTTTTGGAAAATCTCTACTATTCATTTTAATTCCAATTTTATAACATGGTATACGTGGCTGACTAACTTGAAGTATACATTCATTAATTTTGAATTGGTCGCCGATATTAATCTCACTCTCATTAAAGTCATCGATTGTGAGGTTTTCGCCAACGAGGCCATATTCATTAAATTCTTTTTTCATTCCAGTTGCCCATGTTTTATAGTGCGCATGGGAGTAGGCATAAACTGCTTTATCATAACCACCATGTACTGTTAAATCAGCTTGTCTATCACCATCTATACCTTGAGATGACACATGAACTAAGTTACTTACAGGTTTTTTATAAATACTTGTGATAAGCTCTTTACCATTAAAAATAACCTTTTGTGGTTCAGAAACATTTATAGATAGAATTTTCATACGCTTACTCTACTGATATTAACATGAATTTATTTAAAACTAACTGGTTCCTTCTGATTTTACTCTCTGCAATATGGGGCGGGGCTTTTACGCTGAACAAGATAGCTCTTGATCTATATACACCAGAGGTGATTGTGGCAGGGCGCCTGATTGTTGGTTCATCTTTTCTAATCGTTCTTATTTATTTCATCTATAGAAGATTCTCATTTAATTTATCGCAACTTAATTATTACCTGTTCATGAGTCTTGTAGGTATAGTGATACCGTTTATTGCAATAATAAATGGACAGAGAAATATTGACAGTGCTATGGCAGGTATACTTATGGCAACTATGCCAATAACAACTATACTTTTATCTCATTTTTTTCTAGTAGATGAAAAAATAAATCAACAAAAATTTATTGGATTTTTGATTTCTTTTTTTGGAGTATTCATTTTAATTTATAGAGAAGACTTATTCATAAATAATTCTTTTAGTAAAACTTTGATATCTCAGCTTCAAGTTATGTTGGGATCTACACTTTATTCTATTGCAGCAATATATGGAAAGAAGTATAAAATGACAGATCCAGTGAGCGCATCTACAGGTACAATTCTATTTGCTACCTTCTTTATGTTAATTTATCTCATATTCATTGATGAAAGTAATGTTAGTATTCCTATGCTCCTTGTAAATTATAATATTTTGCTATTAGGTATTCTTTGTACTGCTATTGCAACGATAATATATTTTCAAATATTGCAGACAGCTGGAGCTTCATTTCTATCAATTATGAATTTTTTAATACCTCTATGGGCAATACTCTTTGGTATTTTAATTCTTAATGATGATTTTAGTTGGAACTATATTTTTGGCCTATTAATAATTTTATCTGGCATAAAATTAGCTAATTCAACCCGTTAAATTATTTATAGATAGCACTATATATAGTAGAATAAGATTATGGATAAAAAAACTGAAATTGAAGCAGCAACGTTCAGAAGGATTATAAAGCATTTGCAGGATAATCCTGATGTACAAAACATAGACCTAATGAACCTAGCAAACTTTTGTAGAAATTGTATATCAAAATGGTACGTATCTGAGTCATCCGCTCTAGGAGATGAATTATCTTATGATGATGCTAGAGCTTTAGTGTATGGTATGCCTTACAAAGAATATAAAGAGAAATTTCAAAAAGAGGCCACCAAAGAACAATTGGATAAATTTAATGCAAGCCAAAAAAACAAAGGCTGATCTAACTGATAATCAATTACTCCGATACAACAGACAAATTGTACTCCCTGAAATTGATATTAATGGACAAAATCTTCTTAGTAACGCAAAAATTGCAATAATTGGTTTAGGTGGCTTGGGATGTCCCGCTGCAACTTATCTAGCGTCATCTGGTATTGGCACTATGCTACTTGTAGATCACGATGATGTCTCACTGTCTAATCTGAATAGGCAAACATTATTTACAGAAACCGATATAGATAAAAGAAAAGTTGATGCAGCAAAACAAAGACTTTTGAAGTTTAATTCTGAAGTATCTATTAACACAAAATATATTAAAATTGACAAAGATTTTAATGATAAATTTATAAAAACATATGACATCATCATAGACTGCACTGACAACTTTGAAACGAGAACTATTATTAATCAAATAGCATTATTAAATAAGATTCCTCTAATTACAGGGGCGGCGCTTAAATTTGAAGGACAAGTTGCACTATTTAGAAATGATTTAGACTCCGCTCCTTGTTATCGCTGCTTATATCCTGATTTACCTGCAACTTCAGGATCATGTGTAGATACAGGTATCCTTGGAAGTGTAGCTGGGTTTGTGGGAACAGTTTTAGCTAATGAATGCATAAAGTTCATTTGTAATTTTGGTAATAATTTTGACAGTAAACTCTTTTTAATAGATTTAAAAAATAATGATTTCAAGACTATAAAAATTAACAAAGACAAAAAGTGTGTCCATTGTGAATAAAAAGACCTTTAGTGACATGTTATCTCGAAAATTTGAATATCTCAGAATATCAGTAACTGATCGTTGTAATTACAGATGCAGTTATTGTATGCCCTCGGAGGTTTTTAATAATAACTACAGTTACATAGCACAAAATAAAATACTTTCATATGAGGAGATAATACATCTCTGTTCCATTCTTAAAAAAATTGGTCTAACAAAAATAAGAATTACAGGAGGCGAACCTTTACTGAGAAAAAACATTGATAAATTAATCCATAAATTAAAGACTGAATCAGGAATTGATAATGTTAGTATGACTACTAATGGATCTTTACTTACGGATACCAAACTTAAACAGTTAAAATCTTCAGGTTTAGATTCTATCACTCTTAGTCTTGATACCTTAGATCCCAAAAAGATTACTAAGATTAATGGAACAAAAAAACATTTTGATCTTGATATGGTTTTAACTGGAATAGAAAAATACTTTACTACTGTTAAAACCAATACTGTTGTAATTAAAGATATAAATGATAATGAAGTTCTTGATATTGTAAACAAGATAAGTACTTTAAGATCTGAAATTAGATTTATTGAATACATGGATGTGGGTGAATCGAACGACTGGAATTTTAGTAAAATCATTCCATCTCAGGAATTATATGAACTCATCAATTCTAAATATGAATTGTCAGCTATAAAAACTGATAAATCATCGACATCCAAAAAATGGGCATTGAAAAATACAAGTTCATCTGTTGGATTTATCTCTTCAATTACAGAACCATTTTGCAACGACTGTAACAGGGCAAGACTATCTGTGGATGGTAAAATGTATACTTGCCTATTTGCAACAGAAGGTCATGATATAAAAAAAATAATTAGAAAGAATCAGAGTGATCAAGCTATTTTAGATTATTTTTATAATTTATGGTCAAAAAGGTCAGACAGATATTCAGAGGTAAGATTTATGCAAAAAAAAGATTCACCTAAAGTTGAAATGTCTTATATCGGGGGTTGATTTGCTAAAAATACTTTCATATATTTTTTATGCCATAGCAATGACTATCTCATTACTTGTAAG
>Ga0181570_10001252_pt1 | contig 22129 bp, 15 predicted proteins | sample 101ome_18_FD_148667 | JGI IMG/M metagenome (GOLD analysis project Ga0181570, IMG submission 148667) | Coastal salt marsh microbial communities from the Groves Creek Marsh, Skidaway Island, Georgia - 101406AT metaG (spades assembly) | ecosystem: Environmental > Aquatic > Marine > Intertidal zone...
CGGGGAGGATATGGTTTGAGTTTTTTTTTGTGTCGCCTCGCTCTGTATCATCACCATCACGGATTTGTTGTGTAAATAACTGCTACTGAATCTTATCAAAGCGTTCTTCTTGTATACGGCGTGCTTGGTTTAAACGCGCGCCTTCTTGCCGGCCGGCGCGTCGTCGTCGTTGTCGTCGTCGTCGTCGGATTCTTCCTCGTCGATATCCTCGCTCTCTGGATCTTCGTCGTCCTCGAATGCGTCGTCATCTTCATCGTCTTCGAGCGGTTCGTCGCCGTAGAGATCAGCTAATCCCATTTCTTCCTCTTCGCTGTCATCGTCGTCATCGTCGTCATCGTCGTCATCGTTGTCATCGTCGTCATCGTCGTCATCGTCGTCGTCGTCGTCATCTTCGTCGTCGTCGTCATCCTCCTCATCGTCGTCATCATCGTCGTCGATTTCGTTTCCAAACTCATCCCGACCATCGAGAGAATTCAACGTCGGCATCATCGTCATAACCTTTTCGTGATACTCCTCATCATCCGCCAACGGGTTCGCTTCCAATTCGAGCACCGCCAGCGTGAGTTCGTCCGCCAGCGGTTGCAAATCCTCCACCGACGCAATTTTATTATTCGCCAGCGACAACGACACGAGTTCTTTACACCCAACCAAATCCCCGAGTCCACTCGCGATTCGATTATCGTTCAAACTCAGATCTTTCAGCTTCGGGAGCTCGGGGAACCCCGCGAGCGAGGTGAGCCCGCACGACGCGCACGACAGCGTCTGCAAGTTGACGCATCGTCCCAACAAGTCCCCGTCGATCGTCGCCGACTTGAATTTCGAGTCGAGGTACATCGTCACCACCTTATCCGGGCTCGTTCCCATTTCCTCGCACCATTTCGTGATCGCCTGCGTTCGTCGCGTCGTCGCTCGTCAGTCGCGCGTTCATCCAAATCAAATCAAATCCACTCGATCCTCCTCTTCTTCTTTGCGTCTTCCAACTCGTTCGTTCGTTCGCGCCGAAACACGAAACACGCACCGCATCCATGGTTGGCGCAGACGCGGATGCGTTTCCTCACTGCTCGTTCGCGTCGGTTTGTTTTTTCGTCGTCGTCGTCGTCGTCGTCGACGTCCACCGAGGCGGGCAGTGTCGTGTGTGAGCACACTGAACCGAATCTCGTTCCAACGACCCTCAGTGTGTGCCTCACCACTCACTCGTTTACAGATAGACGTAGCCCCCGCCCGCGAGGCCATGGCGCGTCGAACGCGACGCGCGCGGTGGGCGTTCATCGCCGCGGTCGTCTGTGTCGCCGCGACCTCCGTCGGGGTCCCGCGGGCGGGGCGAGGACGGGGCGATGAGACGGCGACGTCGATGACGATGTTGGAGCGTAGGAAAACGATGATGACGCAGACGAGCGTGGATGATCGGGAAGAGATTGTGGCGATGACGACGACGACGACGACGACGACGACGACGATGCCGTCGCCGTCGTTTTCGCAGCCACCGCCCCTAGAGGAGGAGGAGAAGGAGGAGGTCGTCGCCGTTGATGACTTTGAGTTGTTGGACCCGCCGAAACCGACGGCTTCTTTGACGTCGCATGTCGCGACTTCGGCGGATTTCCCACCTTGGATGGCGAAAATGTGGAGAGAGAGCGTGAAAAATCTAGACGAAAGCGCTCGGGACGAGCTACAAAAGAAGATGGATGTCGTGCCGGAGGTTTTGCGAGAGATGGCGTTGAAACCCGGTCAGGAAATGTTCGTGACGTTTGGTACGCACAGCGTCAAGGATTTCGTCTTCAACTGGATCGAGGCGACGAAGAGATTGAAATTGGAACCGATATTCGTCGGGGCGTTGGATGAGAAGATGTACGAGGCGTGCGTTGAAGCGAGGATTCCATCCATGTTGCTCACGGGGCGTTCGGTGTTGGAACAGAGAGACGAGACGTTCATCACGGCGAAGAGCGAGGCGTTTAAGAAGATGGGAACGGTGAAGACCAAGTTTATAGAAGATCTACTCGAATTAGACGTCGCGCCGATTCTTTCGGACGCCGATGTGGTGTGGATGAGAGATCCTCGGGAGTATTTCAACGCTGGGACGTACAAGTATGCGGATTTATTGATTTCGAGCGATTGCGTTGACGTCGTTGCCGACAGAGAGGATCAGGGCGGATGCGACCACGTCAATTTCAACACGGGCGTCTTACACATCCGTCCCACGCCCGGGGCGAAAGAGTTTGTGCGGAAATGGAAGGATAAAGTAGCGATGAGCACGATTGCGTGGATGCGGGATCAGCCCGCGCTCAATTTGCTCGTTCGAGAAGGTGCACCGGCGTTGTCGCCGGCTGTGCGTGTTCCCGATGACAAGCGCGGTCGGCCCGGGTATCGATCCGTCGTGTACGCGGCTAACAACACGCTGAGGTTGGGTGTTCTCCCCGTTGCGGCATTCGCAAATGGACACACATTCTTCGTGCAACAGCATCACGTGCACCATCCCGAGGATGGCGCCCCTTACTCTGTACACACGACGTACCAATACGGCGACTCGCACGAGTACGCATACGGCAAGCGTCAAAGGTTGCGCCAACACGGTCTGTGGTTCGTGGACGAAAACGCGTACTGGGAGTCTGGTAAATACCTGACAATTTCTACCGAGGGAGTGCAGGTGCGTTTCAACGGTAGCGAGGTTGTCGGGACCGGTGCCGAGGACTACAAGTTGGCCATAACGCGGCACTTTGAAGAGGACAAATTGCGGCGCGTATCCATTCGGAACGGTTTAGCCCTCGCCAAAGCGCTAGGACGCACGTTTGTCTTGCCACCAGCAAGGTGCTTTTGCGATAAGATTTGGAACACGCTCAAAGGCTGTCGCGCTCTGGGTGCGGAAACCGCGCACTTGCCGTTCGAATGTCCGATGGACCACATTTACTCGGTCGAGCACTGGTTCAAGTACAACGTCGATTTTCGACCGGCGGGTTTCCTCGAAGACGATCGGGTTCCGTTACGCGTGAAAGACGACGTCGTCCGCGTAAAGATTGATGACACTCCTCCTCGACATTCGACTTCCGGTTCGGGCGATGAAGTGTTGTTGCGTCCAGGATTCACAGGTAAACAAGCCGTCAAGGCGCTCGCGAAACACAGTGGCGCATCCGTCATCGTTGTGGACAAGTTGGGCGAGGGTACATTTTGTGGATTCGGCGACGCAATGGAGGATACGAAATTCGATTCCGTGGCGCACTACGCGTTGTTCGCAGATCAGTACTTTTGCTTTGAGGAGCCGTGGCGCGCGCAAGGGCGACCGAGAGGCCAAGGAACGGAATGGGAGCCGCGCGTCGTAGAGCGCCACTGCGGCGTGCCCGAAAAGATGCAGAGACGCGCCGCCACCAAAGGGGTTGTGAGTGAAATTTTGAAGTCGCCAATGACGTGCTCTTGCGAGTGGGGATACTTGCAACCTCAAAAGTTAGCAGAGACGACGTGTGGGAAACATTATTAGACGATAGAATGCTGCAGCTTGTAATTCTCACGCGCGTCAATTAGAAATGCGGCAACGTCGCGTCGGAAACCTTTAAGCGCGAGCTTACGTACGACAACTGTCACTCCCGAAAGATTCGCACCTTCTCTCGTGGCCTCGTCCATGATAATCTGACCTCGCTCGGCTTGATGTGCGAACCGAGCCGAGAGCACGACGGGCAAGCCGACGACGCTGTGATGATGGCGTATGACGCAATTCGTATTGCACACCGATCCAATGTTGACCGCTCCGCTTGACACGCCGCACGAAGGCGGGTGTCGCGTCAATGAAAATATGTTCTCCATCATTGCGCGTATCACGTCGACGGCGCGTCTCGTGTCAAGCGCACTCTCGATTATGAATGCGCACAAGCATGAGGGACCGTTTTCGTCAATCACTGCCTGCAGCAGTATTCCCTCACCGCGTGCCAAGTTCCGTTTCACAGTCTCGAGAGACCTGATCAAGTCGTCGTGACAATCAAACGATAAAAACGTCACGGTGCAGTCTTTCGTGTGAGGATGGCTGTCTCCTATTTGCGCGATTGAGGCTCGGGCGCCAAACTCTCTGAGCGCGGTCGTTCGACAGAGAGAGCCAGCCCCGACAGACTCGGCGAGAAACTCGCGACACGCCGCGCTGAAGACGACTTTCCCAGGCTTCATCACGCGCTTGAGAACTTGCATGTCGCTGATTGCATCGCCCGACAGAATGCTACCGCCACACAGACTCTCACCAACGTTTCGATACACGCAGACGCTTCCGGCGGAGACGACTGCTTTCAATTCAACCTCGAACGACTCGCATAAACGTCGCCCGTGGACGTGTTGGAGTATACCTTGCGCGCAACATGCGGCGCGCGTGATGATGTGTCTATACTGCGAGGAACGACGACGACAATCGTCCGTCATCCATACCGCCAACATGGCGTCTCCCATGAAGGCCCAGACAGTACCGTCGTATGCGTCGACAATGTTTGCCATCGAGGAGAAGTACTCGTTCAATATGATTCTAACGCGGTTATATCTTCTTTCGCAACTGTTTCGTTTGCGAACGCTCTCTCGCCGTTGACGCGTCGATGGATCGTTGTCAAGTGTTGTGTTCATCATACGCACAAAGTTCTTCATGTCGACGAGCATCACCGCTGCGTGAGCGCCTGAGATGTCTTCGCTTTCGTTCTGCGCGATTGCGCGTGAGATGGAGAAGTCAGTCATCGACTGTGTCGCTGAAGCAATCAAGCCATCATCGTTATCGGCGCCACGTTGTAAAGCTAGTCAGTTCTATTACAACAGTGTTCTCTCTCTCTTTCTCTACGGCGTCCGTCTAAATTTGGCACATCGTTTGTTGGTTAACCCATCCACTAGAAAAAATCTCTGTATCCGCTTTAAAACTCCTCGAGACGGAGTCATCGTAAAGCCTTACGACGTGTGTGGGTCGTTCGCCATCACTGGCGATCGAACCACCGTGGATTTTCAAGAGCTGCTCCATGTTCTCTCGTTCGCACGTGAGAATTGCGCGAGAAATGTCGTCGTCGTCGTGAACGCGACTTCCTGAATCGTCAATTTCAAACACAAATCCGTGAAATGTCATGTACTTATCATTTGTAAACAGAGATGGGTACTTGTGTTCGAGCTCCACGATGGCGGGGCGTTCGGCGGTCTCCCAACGCTTTGACTGGTCTCCGACGTGATTGAGAAGCGCGTGAACGTCCTCTTCGTTGCACGGTACAAGGTGATTGTCACCGTAACGGTCCATGGTTTCACTACCAAACCAAGTCGCCGCTGCCAAGTGCAAACGGTGGCGAGGACGTATATCTATAACTCGTCCCTCTCGGATGCACTCTTTGAGCCACGCGATCGTGTACACATCACCCTTGGCGCACGCAGCATCATATTTTTGCCCTTGCGCATTTGCGGCGATGGAGTGCGTCACGCTCTCGTGCCAAAATTCGCTCGTAGCGCCGCCTCGCGCGATCACCTGATGGAAAAGTTGCTGTTTTTGATCGCGACTTTCCGCATTAACGACGTGAATGTCAAGTCCTTTGAAAATGTCTGATTCCTTGACGACTGAGGAAACGTTGACGGGCATCAGGTGCGACGGAAGCAGCGTCGCCGCAGTACGAGATCGTTTCTGCTGCCTCGTGTGACTACCACCGCGTTCGTCATCGACATCGACACCAATGTTTGGTCTGTCTTCTTCAATCGTTTGCTTGAGTTCGTCATACGTCATGATGTCGGACCAGAGCTTGTCGTAGCGTAAACCGGTGACGCGCGGGAATCGCAAGCTGTATCCAGAGGCGAAAGTTCTAGTGCGAATCAACCGAATGTCACCCTTGATTCGAACCACGACGGATCGCTGTGGCGGCCATATCCAAACGTCAGGCTTTTCGCTGTATGCATCAGTCACCGTGTAGTTGCAGTCTTTCGGTTTCTCGCGATGCATGCAATCGCCCAATCTGTTGCGCAAGTCGTCCAGCTCGGCGCCGCTAATCCCAGTACCAACTTTACAGAAACTCATGATCTTAATCCCGGCCGTCAATGGCGACGCATTCGTGGACTCGATGATACCGACGAGGAATTGTGAAATCTTTCCACCGCGCAGCTCGCCCGCGCCGTAATAACCCCCAATCAGAAGAACGTCAAGATCCTCCGTCTTTAGGTAATCCGGTTTTATCTTCATCCAATTTGAGCTACGGTCTCCGGGGATCCACTCTCCTTCGAGATCCTTCACCACCAATCCTTCTTCTCCCCGTTCCACGGCGTCTAACAGCGCGCGTTCAACGTCCATCTTTGACGAGCCGTACCAGCAATACTCAGACTCAGGGAGCGCGAGGACTATTCTCGCTTTGATGTTGCCGCACGCGACGGAGACTTCTTGAACGTGCTCTCTGAGCTTTTCGTGACGCTCGGAGAGCTTGAGGTGCCTAATGCTCTCGTCACCGACGTAGAGAATGTCAAAGGGAACGTACACAAGTTCTAAATCGCCATAGGTGATTTGTTTGACGTTCTCAGCGTACCAAGCGTATTTGGAACTATGGAAATCATCCGCACCTTCTTCTTCTTCTTCTCCGCCTCTATCTTCCAGATGTCCCGTCAGCGGAAAGGGCTCATTCTTTGGTTTCCGCATGTTCGCCGCCTTGACCAAGTTCTTTATCGCTCCGAATGGGTACCACTGCTCCCGAAGCTTGTTCCAAACGAGCAGTTCGCCGTCTAAGATGCATCTCTTGGGAAGATGCCTAAACAAACCATTCATCACATCGTAGCCTCGCGGCCCGAAATCGTTCATGTTTCTCGTCCAGTAATTGATTCGCTCACCATCCTTGTGAATCTGTATTCTCTCGCCGTCGAATTTCGTTTCAATGACAAATTTATTTCCCTTGAGTGATTTGAAGAGCGACGCGACCGAGTTCTGTCGCTTGGCCAGCTGAGGATTGATCAAACCTTGACCGACTTCGATGTCTTCTCGCTTGAGCCGCACATCCCTCCTGGGCAAATCCTCACATACGCGTCGCAAATCGCACGTCCAATCAAACAGGTCCTCCGCGTCGCGATGGAAATGTCTCAAAATGCTCTTATCCCCCATTCTAATCTTTGTTTCTTTCAGAATCACCGCGCAGACCCACTTGACTTGCGTCGCATCCATTCTCGAAAAGAGCTTCCTCAAAATCGCCGCTCTCTCCTCCTTATTCCCGCTCGCCGCCAACCCATCCAACGACTCGTTCACCTCTCCAATCGTCACGATCCCAACGTCCTCGTCGTTCTCCCGCCCTGCAAGGTGCCCCGCCGCCAGCACGTCTTCAATCACCTTTGGTAAATTCCCAGCACCCTGTTGCTTCCACTCCTCCAACCGTTTCGCGTCGGCGCTCGCCCTAGACATATCAAACGCCGCAATCACCACCTTTGCCAACGCGTCGTGCTTCAACCGATACGCCACCCTCTCCTTATCCAATGTCGGCAGTAACAACCGGTACGCATCGAACGCATCGACGCGCGCGCCGTCTCTCCTCGACTGTAGATACCCGTCGTGAAACGCGTCCAACGCGCGATACCTACGTCTCGCATCCGCCTTACCCCGTCCTCGCTCTCTCTGCACGCGCTCGAACGTTCGACACAACGCGCGAAAAGGAACGTCTCGCGCCGACGCGTACGAGGTCGTCGGTTTCGCGCGCGTCAGCGCGCCAGCGTGTTCATCGTCGCGTTCCTCGTCCATCAGGTGCCCAGATTCGTCAACGTGATGTGCCGGCGTCATCCTTCCTCTCTTTCCCGCCTCGCACCGTGATCGCACGCACGATCGATCGATCGCGGGTTCTTTCTTCTTTGTTTTTGCCCCTCTCAACCGATTGCCGGTGCGCGCGCGCACCGACGAACGGTTTGGTCCGTGTCGCGAGGAGTCGTCGAGTGACGACCGTTAGTGCGTTAGTTCGGCACTCGCACGCGTTCGTACCGACCAGACAGACGGACGGACGAAAGACGCGCGCGCGAGACGATCGATGCGCGACGTTGCGTCTTCGTCGTCTTCGTCGTCTTCGTCGTCTTCGTCGCTCGCCGCGTCGACGTCGACGTCGAGCGCGTCTAGCGAGGCTTCGAGACGAAACCGCGAGCCGCGGGGTAGCATCGCGATGCGACGCGACCGACGCGCGCGATGGGCGCGAGCTCGGGCGACGATGACGTCAGTCGTGGTCGTTGTTATCGCGCTCGCGGGGCGGATCGGCGCGTCGGCGTGCGTCACGCCTGGGGGCGTCGGTGGGAGGACGGTTTTGGCACGTGCAGAGCTGATGTCGTACACGACTCGTGCCGAGCTCAAAGGCGATGGTGGTGCTGAATACGACGCGCAGGCGGTCGACGCGTCGTTCAAGAGGTGTTTCGATACGTTTGTGTTCGAAAGCGATGATGCCTCGTCGTCGTCAGGGTTTAGGTGGATGTTGACGGGTTGGCCGACGGCGAGCGCATTGAGTAACTCAACTTCGTACGCCAATGCGACATTTGTCGCCGACGGGAGCTTGAGCGCGATACTGAGGCCGGATGTCGAAGGGAATTACACGGCGGTGGTAGTGGATGCGAATGATTGCGTGGCGAGCGAGAGCGTGCGAGTGGAGGCGGTTTGGACGTGTGAACCGGGATCAAACACGTCCATCGCGCTGGCGTTTATCGGATTTGGTGCATTGTGTTTGTATTGGTTTGGGAGAAGTCTTCCGGCGTCAGACTTTAACGACGAACGCAACGTGCTGCTCGACGTCGGGGCGTCGTACGACATGATTGGAAGGGGAGAGGAAAAGGCGGAGAGAGAAGAGGAGTTTGAGCAAGAGTTGCAGGAGACGATGACGTATATCAAGACGGAGTACCTTACGTACATTACAAAGCTCGATTTAGAAGCCGACGTGAAGAATGCGACGATTGAGCGGAGCCGTATCGCGCGCGAGAAAGCTGCGAAACAAAAGGGTCTCTGGACGCCGGAGGAAGAAGCCTACCAAAAACGGTTGTACGAACAGGAACTCGCGGATCGATCGCGAGCGGCGTTGAAGGACAATGCGATGTCCGCCATCGCAAGGCGATACGCCGCCGTCAAGTATCACGCATCGCTCCGAATGACAGTCTTCAAGATGAAATTAGATCATGCAGTGTCACAAATGCTGAACAGGGATTATTGGTGTCAGCAGCTGCTCCGTTTCCAGTTGTGCGTTGAGTTTTTCGCATTCACCGCGTTTGCGTGGAGACGCACGGCTCACTCCAACGAAATGTATAGGGACGGTTTCGCGGGAATCGTGTTTTGGTCCAACTTGTTCGGCCCAGACCTAGCACCTCAAGCGGCCGCGTCGACTCTTTCGAACATGTTCGTGTTGATGCTCTTCGCAGCCGTCGTGCTCCCACTGTTGGCAAAGTTTTGCGAAAAGGTTGCGAATCACTTGAACGACACAATGTGGCTGTACGCCGAGCTCGTTGAGCTCGGCGGCGATCTGAGCTTGGAATACTACACCGGTCTCGGTGACGACGGGGGAGAGGGCGACGATGAAGATGAAGACAGCGATGCGATACTAGAAGGCGGCTCAGGGATACTCGACAAAGTACGAAACAGATTCCATTCCATCGTGCGCACCATTTTGTGTCAGCCCCGTCCGAGAGCAAATGACTTTGAGCCGGTTCGCGACGGTGAGAAACAACGCACGCGAATTGTGCGTGACGTTGAGTGGGAAAGAGCGAGCGATGCTCGCGTCATGCGGACGGTTCGCGTCGAAACGGCTTCGCCGGCGAATGCGCGATACATTCCGCGCAAAGCGGCGCACAGAATGGAAAAAATGGCAAAGTCTGCTTTGTTGTGCAGGCGTCGCTCGCAGACGGCGGCAAGCTTGCAGGCACGCTTGACTTCTGTAGCCATCGTGTTGCGAGTCATCATACTTCGCGTCACGTTCGTACCAATTATTTGTTCATCCCTTGGATTTCTCATGGTGACCACTTCGTTTACTCCAACGCCTTGGGTGCACTTGTCAAAGAAGAGAGACGCGGCGTTCGGCGCCAACATGGTCAACGCTCTGTTCGTCGGGTTCGGTGGAACATTCATCTCCATGAAAACTGCGATAGACACAGAGTGCGTTTCGGCAAACTTGCGACCGCTGCCATCGTTCGAGCTCGTGAACGTCTTTCTCAAGCTTTTGATGGCGACATTTGCGGCTTATGTTGAGGCTGAACTACCCGCCGCCGGTTTTCCGGCGGCGTCAGCCGACGCGCGCATACGTTCTCTGAATACGGGTCGTGACTTCCTGTTGATACTCGTTTGCGTCGTATTGCTGGTGTTGCACGTGCAGAAGCAATCGTTGCGAGGGTTTGGTCAGCGATGGAACGAGACGCGCGCCGGATCTTTCGCTGGAGCTACGTTGTTTGCCATTGTTACATTCGCCGCTCGCACTTTCAATGACCCACCGTGGCAGGCGCACGGGGTCGAAGCGCAGTCTTCGTGGAGTCGACCCGGAACAGTCGTTGGCATCGTGGTCACAATCATAGCGATGATTGTGGCTCGAGTGCTCAATCACCAACGAGACTTTATATGCATCAATGATGAGGTGCGAAAGCTGCGGGACCCGGAGCAAGCGGAAAAGGCTGATGAAGTGCTTTCACCAGAGTTCGTCGAGGCGCAGGTTGAATCGGATCATCGTCGTGATCGCGTTGTCGCTCTGCTCGCGTTTTATGATCTTCTCGACGTCGAGCAGCGCACAAAGCTCGTGTCATCGCTGTTGAAAAAGACCAAAATGAAGAAGAAATCTGAAACTCCCGAGGAAGATTGGGAAAACGCCACCGACGCATTTGACGAACTCAGCGCACTGCTGCACTGCTGCACGGAGGATTTCGATGCGTCTTTTCTAGCCAGAAGCGGAGAAGAACTGTACCGTGAAATCATAGATCCATTCGTGAAAGCTGTCGTGGAAATCACTTTGTGGTGCAACGACGAGAGCGACTCCTTGGCTTGGGGAGGCGTGCAGCGTCTTGTAGGCGTGATTACAAAGTGCATCAAAGACGCAGAGTCAAAGACACTCCTGTCAGTGGTGGCGAGCGTGACGATGGAGTGCGTCCAAACGGTTGAGTTCGCAAACGTCATGGCGACGCTTTTATTTAACGCGCATGACATTGACTTGGACGAGACTGACGGGGAGTTTGACATGTCCTTCAAGACGCTCCGACTCATCATTGACGATGCTTTCGCCATCACTTCACCGAAATTGGCCACCAAAGTGAGCCAGCCGGTGACGCATATTCGCAATCCAGACACTGACGAGCTGCGCGCGCTTGATCGATCGGAACGCGTTTTGTATGTGGCCCAAAGCTGGCTGCGGGTGGAACAGGATGACGACGAAGCGCCTGAGTACACGGCATTTACTAAAATGGGATATCACGCTACGGTTACCAAGCTTCGACAAGAAGCCGATGAAGAACGAACTGAAATGGCGAATGATTTCATGAGCACGCTGTTAAAGGCGACGCTGAGCATCGATCAGCAGATTGCGTTTTATGCCATTCGTACGGTTGCCACGCTCGTGCGAGTGGGAGGGGCGACGGCGAGCGTCTTTGAGATTGACGGATTACAAGGAATTTTTGAGTGCATGGTTCGTCATTCTGGCACATCGAACGCCACTTTTGTAGCCGACATCATGCATGCGCTGATACATGACGTGGCCACTCGATCAGATCTGCTCAAGGCTCTCGCGGGGATGATTACAAGCTTGAGCGCGAGCGACGGAACTATCAAGCTGCATTCGAGCGAGCTCATGCATCAAGTCATCAAACTCGAGCTCAGCGCAGTGCAACGGGCAATGGTTGTGCGCGACGATCGCGGAAAGCACACGCCGTACGTCGCAAATATGTCGCCACATGCGGCACAGTTAGCCCACGATGCTTTGTACAGCATGCTCGTCGATACAATGCCTGAAATCCGCGAAATCGCCGTCGGCGCCTTGGCGGACCTCGTCTCTCTTTACACTCGCGGCGCGCAAGGGACGTACTACATATTCCAGCCGCTCAAAACGACTCCCTACGTCGACGCTGCGTTCCGCAAATTCGTGGACGAACGGGAAAGGCGTCTACCGGGGGGCGCACTGATGGCTTCGCGTTTATCTCGCAAGCTGAGACGCGTGGAAGTATTGGCGTCTGATAAGAGGGATGCGGACAAACTCATCGCCGTTTACTTAAAGGTGATCGATACGGACGATAACGATCGCGTTCGTTCCGCGGCTGAGAACGCGCTCGATGACATGAAGCGTCTCCTGGGCGATGAATTGGGTGCGTCATCCGTTACGCTGTACGACAGACAGGTTCAAGACGCTAGAGGTTTGGGTGCGCCGTCCCGCGAAACGATGCGCGACGTCACCTCTCAGTTACACGACGCGGTCCAAAAGCGACGCGATGCAGACGAAACAGGCGCGAAAATTCGACTAAATGAGTTTTGGCGCGAAAAGAAATTTGAATCGAGCGAGTCTCGTCCGCACTCGACGCAAGGCGGCAAAGTGGAACGAATAGTCAACGAAGACGCTACAGCAGAGTCAATTAACAAGACGCTCGGCGGGAAAGTCCCCCTGGTAAAGACTGCGACGGGTTATAGACGTACAGAGAGTTCTGACGTCACGTTCATTCGTCACCCTCCTCCAGACGCGCCAAAGCCAGCCATCGAACGCCATCGTCTGGCGCGAAGTGCGAGAAGAGCAGATCGCCTCGCGAAGCGCGACGCTTGCACGGAGAGATGGTACGGATCCGATGAGTTTAAACGAAAACCGAGAAGTTCTTCCGCCAGGGAAACGCAAAGGGAGGTGAAAATTGACACGCTTAATGAAAGGCCAACATTCACTGCGCCGAGCTATGGGGTGATGCGATTACCTCGAGACTTTAGAAAACCACCAAACGTAGATAATTAGAGCTACTAGATTTTATTTAGAAGAAAAACAGAGTTTAACGAATCCATACGCGTGTTTACTTGCCGTTGACAACGTCGGCGATGGATTGAATCCACGTTGCCGCGGCGATAGCGCCTGGATCAGGCGTCTCCTTCAGCACGTCCTTGTTAACGTAGCTTGATCTTCCCGCGCGAGCTGTCATGTTCTTTGTGTCCATAGCGCCCGCCTTGGCCGCCTTTGCCGCTTCAGACGCAACCTCCGTCGTCGGCTTTTTACCAAGCTGCGCTATCCCCGCCATGGACAATGCAGGAACGAGTGCGTCCAACATTGTGCGGTCGCCGGCTCTTGCGCCTCCGTATTGCATCATCGCGTGCACGCCGGCGGAAAATCCAACCAAAACCACCTCAGCCGAAGGTGGTTTATCTTTTGCCAACTTGTTCAACTTGTCCGCAGCTGCGGTGAAGAATATGTCGTACAAGACGCCGCTCGTACCTCCCATGCTTTTTCTAATCGTGTTTCCGATCGCGCGAGCGAGCGACGCGACGTCGTCGCACGGATAACCGTCGGCGTCCTTCTTCAAAGCCTCAGCACCTTTGCGAACCGTCGTGCCGCAGTCACCGTCACCGACCGCTTGATCGTACTTTGTGAGATCAGCTTCGACGGCGATGAGGTCATCCGCAATCTTACGAATCACCTTGAGCGCCAAGACGCCTTCTGGAGTCTTTGGAGCTTCTTCAGCGCGAACCGTTGTCGACGCCTCCGAACCCTTTGGTCCCTCGATAAAGAGAAGCTTGGCGTTCGTCAAACGCGCATTCTTCGGCCACGCGGAGCACGAACACGGAGCCTCCAAACGACTCACGCGCACGTCGTCGTCCAACGCGCACACGGTGACGCTAAATCCATTCATATCGATGGCGGACATGAACGTTCCGACGTACGCGTGCGTCACGCGAATCTTCTTCTTACACGCCAGCCACGCGAATGCCGCTCGCGCCGCGACGTACAACTCCATGAGCGGTGTCGCACCGAGAGAATTCACCATCAACGCCACCTTGGAGTTCTCCCCGAGCTTACCAAGCTTTTCGTTTCGCTCAAACACGCTGGTCAACAACGTCTCCACCACTTCGTCGCAACTCGCTACCTTTGCCGTTCTCGCCCCTGGTTCACCGTGAATCCCCAATCCGAGCTCCATCGTCCCTTCAGGAATCTCCCTCGCCACACCCGAAGACCCGGGCAAGGTGCACGCCTCGAGCGCGACACCCATCGTACCGACGCGTTCCGCGCACGCGCGCGCCTCCTCCGCCACCTCTCGCAAACTCTTCCCCGCTTTCGCCGCCGCCCCCGCCACTTTATGCACGAACAACGTTCCCGCCAACCCACGCCGTCCCGCGATCCCGACCTCTTCTTCCGCCATCGCGCAATCGTCACCGACAATCACCATCTCAACCTCGAAGCCTTCCAGTTTCGCCCGCTCCGCCGCCAAGCCAAAGTTGAGCCTATCGCCCGTGTAATTCATGACGATCAACACCGCTCCCGCGCTTCCCGCCGTCGCTCGAATCGCGCTCAGCACCGCCTCCACGGATGGACTCGCGTAGACGTTTCCACACACCGCCGCGGTGAGCATACCGTCGCCGAGGTACCCCCCCATGGCTGGTTCGTGCCCTGAACCACCACCAGAGATGACTGCGACTCGATTGGGCGACGATTCATCGTCGTACACGAGGACGTTTTGACCGGCGATGCGGGCGATGTTAGGGGCGGAGAGGCACACCCCGTCGAGCATCTCCGCCACGGCGTCGTCGGGGGCGTTAAGAAACTTTTTCGTCGGCATTTTTTCGTTTCGTTTCGATGGGTCCAGAGAGAGAGAGGCGTCGAGTGAGGCGTGTCGAGCGAGGAGAGCGGGAGTCGTCGAGTGAACGTTACAAACAACACTGAGATGATTGATTGATTGATTGATGGCGATGATGGCGATGATGGCGATGATGATGTCTATCTATCGACAAAAGCTGAGAAGCCGTTATTAGATTTAATCTTCCAAGATGTCTTCGAGAAGACGGGAAACGCTCGCTTACGCTTCGCCATCCTCCTTCGCCTTGGCGCCCTCCTTCATGTAGTTGTCGAGATCGGCATCCATGTTCGCGGCTTGGTCCTTGGCCGCTTCTTCCTTGTTCGGACAATCCCGGGCAAAGTGCCCCTCTTGCTTACAGATTCGGCACGTGTTATCCGGCGGTTGCGGACAGTCGCGCGCAAAGTGCCCGGCTTCGCCGCATCGACGGCACTTATCCGACGCCTTGGCCCCGCCTCGTTCGCCCTCCGGTCTGTTATCCGGTTGCGAACACTGCGACGCCCAGTGACCCTTTTCACCGCATCGGTTACACACGTCCTCCGGGCCGGGTTGTTTCTTTTCCCGTCGTTCATTGTTTCGTCCTCTCGGTCCGTCGGCGCCGTACCCTCGCGAGGCGCCGCGTCCGGCTTCGCGACAGTCGCGCGCAAAGTGTCCGAACCGTCCACAAATTCGGCACGATCCATCGCGTCCCGGGCCACCGACGCCAGCGTTCGCGGCGAACGGGCTCGGACAATCTCTTTGGTAGTGTCCAAAACCTCCGCATCGCGAGCACCGATCCGTGGGTCTCGCCCCGCCCCGGAACCCTCCGCCGCCTCGCGCGTCGGGCAACGCGCACTCGCTCGCCCAGTGTCCAATCTGTCCACACCGGTTACACCGGTCCGCTCCGCGACCCGCCTGGCGTTGCGGGCAGTTTCGCGCGTAGTGTCCGAGCTCCCCGCAGTTTCTGCACGCCCCAGCCGCGGCCGCACCGCCCGCGTACGGGGCGTACCCAGCCCCGGCTGCGGGCTGCGCGCCGTCGTCATCCATCCATTTCCCCATGGTGATTCGCTGTTTCTTCGCTTCTTCTTCTCGTCGCTGGTTTCCTTCCTTCGTCGGTTTTCGAACTCGGGTCGAGACGGAAGACGCGCGTCTTCTTCACTCGGTGTTCGTTCCAACGGGCGACGTTCCAACGGGCGCGCGCGTCGTCGTCGTGTGCCGACGCGGTCGACGCGATCGATCGATCGATCTGAGAATTCATTCCATTCCATTCGCGCCCACACTACCCTAAACCCTAATTGTTAGGGTTTAGTGTTGGGTCACTATTCATTAAAATACGATGGATGGATGCATACATAAAGGTATGTGCGTGCCTTTAAGTACTTGGAAGAGATGAATGAATGATGAACAATGAATGAATGACGCGCGATCCACCGCTCGACATCGCGCGACGCGAGCGATGCGAGAGGTTCGGATGGTTTCGTCGACGACGTCGTCGTCGTCGATGCGATGCGGGGTTCGCGCGCGAGGCGCGAGCGCGCGCGGATCGCGAGCGGTGCGTCGTCAGAATCGTCGTCATCATCATCCTCGGCAGCGGCAGTGCGGGAGGAAAGGGTGCGTCGCGTCGGCGATCGGAACGCCCCCGCCGGGGGAACCGGCGCGGGAAGGACGAAACGTCGATGCGAATGCACCGGCTTCGGCGAGCGCGTCGTCGTCGTCGTCGCGTGAGGATGGTGGGATCTTTAGTGGTTTGGGCGCGCGGGCGACGCGTTGGGCGTCCGAGCAAGCGGAGGACGAACGCGTGCACCGCGGGTTGTATTGCGACTGGAAAATGACTGGCGCGGATGTTTTAGAGGTTTGGGCGTACAGAGCCGGGCTCGTCGTTCTCGCCGGTGCCGCGGTGGAGTGCGCGGTGAGGTGCGCGAGCGGGGATTACGTCGACGCGCAGACGTGGTATTTCGTCGGCGGCGCCGGGTTGGGGTGCTCGTTGTACTTGGTGCACATGTACGTCGGTTTTATCAAGCGCGTCATGCAGACGTTGTACGCCGTCGGGATGGTTGGAAGCGGCGTGTTGGCGGTGACACACGCCGAGCCGTTGCCGTTGTACGTCGCGGACCATCCTTGGACGATTTTAGCCGTCGGTCCGGCGTTCGCGGCGCTCACCGGGTTGGCGTTCAAGGAGGGGATGTGTTACGGGAAATTTGAAGCGGCGGCGTTGTTCTTCGCCGCGCCGACGATGTGTTTGACGCACCTCTTCGGGGCGTCCGAGGAGACGCAGACCATCGCTGTGGGCGTGTTCGTCTCGCTTCTCGTCGTTTTCGCCGGGAGAAAGTTTTCGCAAGAGCTTAAAGATGACGTCGGGGATAAATCAATCTTCATGTTTGACGCGCTGGACGAAGTCGAGCAAGCGCGTTGGCTCGCCAACGCGAGGGCGACTGGTCGGGATCTTTGAGGTGTTGCATAGGTCAGGGCTCGTTTATAGTGCGCGCGCGGGGGGCTCAGGTTCGTTACTAGACATTCATAGGTGTTAATAATACACGTCGATGCTACTTCCGCGTCTTCAATCCGAAGAGTCGTCCGAAGAGTCATCCGAAGACTCGTCGGATTCGTCGGATTCGTCGGATTCGTCAGAATCGTCAGAGTTGGAATCGTCAGAATCGTCGTCGGAATCGTCGCTACCGGTGTAGCTGCTCGAGTCGCTGTCGCTATCTTCGCTGTCGTCGCTAGAACTGTAAAATCCGCTCGTACCGAGACCGTTGATTTTGCCGCCGACGTGCGTCACGAGCGCCGTACTGTCGCGACCAGATGATCCGGCGTAGTACTGCTCGCGGACATTCGTCGGCGGTTGTACGGTCGGGTGCTTGGGAAGCGGGGCGTACCCGGGTGCGACGTGCTCGACAAAGTGCGAGAGAGACCCGAGCGCGTGCTCGCAAGACTGAGGCGCCGGAGAAGGCAACTTTGGTTCGGGCTTTTCGCACAGCAAAATGGCGTCGCCGTGTTGCTTGACGGCGCTCGGCTTGCCGTCCACCGGGAAGAGCGCTCTGAAGACGCGGATGCGGTCGCGCATGTCGACGGATGGATCCGACGCACCGAGCGCAAAGAGCACCTTGAGCATCGGTGCGATGCGCATCGGGTCTTGAACGTACATCTTGCAGCAAGTGTTGATGATTTGTTGCTTGGTCGTTTCGTGCTCATCCGCAAACGACTTGACGGTGCGACTGAGCATTTGCACCGCGAGCTCGAAAAACTTTTCTCGCATCTCCTTATCCGCCGCCTTGATGTTCTCCGCTTCGGCGTCAAAGATTTCTCCACCCGCCAGCCAGATCACGGCAGCTCTAGCCTCGGGGGCGATGAGTTGATCCAAGCGTCGCATGAGTCGCATGACGACGAGCGTGTGCTCCTTTGGATTTTGTTGCACGAGCGCTCGAATGACGACGACGGCTTCAGAAGCCACCTTGGGCGTCGGGTGAAGGGAAAGTTCGAGCAACGAGCGGATGCACACAGATGCAATCTGCGGCATCATCGCCGCGCAACGCCCGATCGCTCGAATGGTGAGCGCCACAAAATCGTGGTTGGAAGAGCGCAAGTACGCTTGCAATTCGCGCAACAACGTGGGCGCGTTTTCAGACGTGACGATGTGCGTCAGAATTTCGAGCTTGAGCGCGCGAACATCCAACGGATCGCGCGGGAAGATGAAAAAGGCGTTAAAGTGCGGCTGGAACAGCGTCGGTTGCGTCGACACCATCGTGCAAATGTTCTTCATGATGACGTGCTGCACCTCCGGCTTGCTGTGAGCGCTGAAAACCAACGCGCGCACCACCTTGGGGAGATCAGAAGCCGGGCTCAAGTAAAAGTGCAACGCAGCGACAGCCATGACAACTCCAGAGTTTTGGGACTGCAACAAGGGCCTGGTGCATCGCAACAAAAGTCGATGATCCTCATCCATCCAGCCCGCGCCCCGAGACGCCGCCGTGGCGCCGCCGCGTCCAGACTTCTTCGAAGGCTTCTCGCCATCCGAGTCGTCCGAGTCGTCGGAATCTTCGTCCGAGGAATCGGAATAGAACCCTGCACCGCTCGCGACGATGGATTGAATGCCGGCATTGCTGTTATCGTGATACGACGCCTCGCTGGACGGAAGTGCGAGTTCAAGCTTCTTATCAGCCACGCCCGCCGCCACGCCGAGCTCGCGGGCGTGCTCATCCGGGGCGAGAAACTGCGTGCGCGCGTAGCGCAGCAACAATTCGCTCAGAAGAATCTGACCCCACTCATCCATGTCCACCAACATTCTGCAAATCTTGCGGTAGTGTCTGTGCAAGAGATCGAATCGATCCGGGCAAACTTCGGTAAACGCCGCGACTGCCGACGACAACACAAACGGAGTGCTATCGCGAAGCATAGTTTCGATAATCTCGATCAGCTCGTCTTGCCGCGTGTTATCCATTCTATAAATCTTCGGAATCGCGTGCGCCGCAGCCTTCCTCACGTACGGGCTCGGGTCCACCGCGCACTTTCGCGCCGCCAAAATCACCACCGGAACGATCACCTGGATCCGAATGCTCGACATCACCCGCAGCGCCAGCGCCCGAACCCGCGGGTTCGGATGCGCCAAATCCTTTTGGAAACTATTGATCGACAGCAGCGCTTCCTCCGGTTTCTGATCCGCCGTGCGCACCAAGAACATGTACACCAGCACCTTCACTTCAAAGGATTCGCTCACGATGTTCACCACGACGCTCGGGAAAAACGCGCTCACGTCCCTTCCGATCGCCATCATCGCGATCAGTTTCTTCAGCGCGTCCAGTTTATCCCTCGTCGCGTTCGATCGAAGCTTCGTATCGAGTTCGCGCTGTTCTTCCGCAATCTACGTCCGTCGCGTTCGCAACCATCATTTCCGAGATCGATCCGTCAGTCTCACTCTCAACGCGAATTCCATCCATTTTTCATCCTCGTCGTCGTCCTCGTCGCGTGTCGCGTGTCGCGTGTCGCGTTTCGCACGCACCTGCGCGTCATCGACGAATTGTCTGTTTCCGTGTCCCGCGGGAACCGCCATGGCGTCGAAGGGCCGTCCGCGACGACGTCGACGCGTCGTCGAGTGTCACCAATCTGTCGCGCGAAACGCATCCGACGCGCGCGTCTCTCGTCCGTTCCTCGGGATGGGGTTTTTTGACGAGTCATCATTCGTCGTTTAGGTGAGATTATGGGGTGTTGGGACGGACGGGCGCCACCCACCCTCGGATGGATGTTGATGCGTGTGCGTGTGTGTGTGTGTTTTTACCTGGATATAAAACTCTCGCGACTTCCGAGGCTTAGGTGGAATGAAGTCAAGTCGTCGTCGACGACCGACGACGAACTTTCCATCGCCCGGCGCGGAATGCTAGTGGATCTACGAAGCGCAAAAGTCTCGCTCTGGTGCTCTGTTGTTACGCGGCGATCGGTTCCCCGGGTCGGCTCGTTTGGAGAATTTCTAGAGCTTGGTGGAGAACTGAAAGCCGTACTTGTACTTCATCTGTTGGTTTGAATGGGGAGAAAGGAGAGAGTGCGCGCGTCAGTCGGTGATTTCTTCGTTTGTTCTCTTTCTTCTTCTCGTCGTCGTGGTCGGTCTCGCGTCGGGAAATGTTAATACTATTTATGGCGCGTCGCGCACGGAGAGCGCGAGCACCATCTTCGAGCATTGTTATTGTTGGCAACCCGCGGCAACCATCCGCGCAGGAAGAGCGCGGCGATTGTTTGACAAGAGGCGCCGTCGTCGTCGTCGTTCGCGTATCGTTATTATCGTCGGCGTCGCGTGGCGCACGTACCGATTTGTCCACTTGGGCGGAGAGAGTCGCGGTGGTCTTCGGAAGCAAATTGGACAAGCTCGCTTGGAAGCTCACCGTCGGGTTGACTTCGGCGGCGAGCGGGTTGGACACGACAGCCTTGAAGGAGTGTCCATCCATCTTCTTCGAGTAGCCAACCGTGGCGGTGGCAGTTTTCTTGTACAAAACTTCCGCACCGACGTTTTGCTTGCCGTCGAGCGCGGCGACGACGCTCGCCTTGAACGTCTTGAGTTGGTCCGAGGCGGTGAGGGCGTACGTGAGGTCGCCTTGCTTGGACTGCGCCGCGACGGCGTACGCCAACGGAGCGGACGGCTTGAAGGTTGCCATCGCACCGAGGGCTAAGCCACCACCGACGGCATAGCACACACTCGCGTCCGCCTTTGGCGCCGCGTAGTTGGCGACGTCCGCCTTCAAACCGAGCGGTCCCGTGACGACGGAGGCGCTCACCTTGAAGGATTCGAGGTCTTGCACGGCGCCTCCGACGGAGAGCTTACCGTTCGGAATCAAGGACGGGAAAGACGCCGTCACCTTAGCCTTGGCGTCTTGGTTCAACTCGAGGTCAATGTTTTGATCCATAACGGTCGCGTTCACCTTCACGTCACCGTTCACCGATTCGCCCTTTTGCACGACGGAGCCGGACACGCCCTACGCGAGAAAAAATCAAACGAGTCAGCGCGCGTCAGTCGTTTAGTCGTTCAGTCGCGCCGCAGCCTCCTTCGCGCGCGTCGCATCCGGTCGCGAAAACACCGCGCATCGCGAACACACGACCCCATTCGTCACACATCCGGTCAAACCCACGACGCGCGTCCCTTCGCCCGCCCTTCGCCCGACGCCCCGCTCCGTCGTCCCGCGCGCTCCTCCGTCCGTCGTCGACGCACCGTTCCCGCAGCCTTCGTATCGAACGAAAACTTGTGATCATAGTTAAACCCGCCCGTGAACAGGTCTGCGACGCGCGCAAGCGAAACACCATTCGTCGTCAGTCGCTCACTCGTCCCGTTCGAGCCTCACGCGCGGCGCGCGCGGTGATGATCGCACGAATCAAATCAAATCAAATCAAATCGAACGCGCGCGTCGAGCGGGACATCATCATCATCGAATCGGAAATCGATCGATTTCCTTCGAAGGATCGGTCGGTCGCCCGATCGACGCACCTTTCGCCGCCTTGGCGATGTCTCCGTAGTACTTCGCCATCGCGTCGTCCGTCGTCGTCGTCGTCTCGCGTCGTCGTCGTCTCGCGTCTTCGTCGCATCCACGTCGACGCGTTTTTACCCTCGCGGTTTCCTCGCGTTTTTTTTTGATCGGATCGGATCGGTACTTTCATCGATCGATGCGTTCGACGCGTGAAAATACCGATCGACCTAAACGTATCGATCGCGGTTTCGCATCGATGTTTTTTTTCTGGTTTTTTTTCGACCGTTCGTTCGACCGTTCGGACCGTTCGGACCGATCGAATAGGCTCGTTCGTATCGATCGATCGTTCGTATCGTTCGATCGTTCGTATCGATCGCGGTTTCCCATCGATCCTATTCGATCCTATTCGATCCTCCTATTCGAGGGGGGTATACAAATAAATGACGGTTCGTGACCCGCGATTTTTTTGCATCCTTCGTCGGGGTGCTCGAGAGAGGGGGGAGGGGGGA
>Ga0181570_10001254_pt1 | contig 22092 bp, 23 predicted proteins | sample 101ome_18_FD_148667 | JGI IMG/M metagenome (GOLD analysis project Ga0181570, IMG submission 148667) | Coastal salt marsh microbial communities from the Groves Creek Marsh, Skidaway Island, Georgia - 101406AT metaG (spades assembly) | ecosystem: Environmental > Aquatic > Marine > Intertidal zone...
CATCCATCCGTTCTGCGAGAGCATGGCGCCACGCAAGCATATCTTCATCCGCATGTGTTGACTGGGTCCATTGGGGCGAACCATGCCGGTGCTGGTCAATGAGGACATCGACCGACTGTTGGAGACCACCTCAAGGTCGTTTTATCCAACCCTGAAGTATCTGCCCAAGAAAACGCGTGGGCAAATCGGTCTGTTGTATCTGCTCGCTAGGGTGGCGGACACCATCGCTGACACCAAAACTGGTGACACCAACCGCCTTCTAGACAGCCTGAAGGCCTACAACCAAGCCGTTCAGAACGAGGAGCAAGAGCTCCCGGATTTCGCTGACATCGCCGAACTCCAGACGAACGAGCACGAAGCGGAATTGTTGAGGAACGTGCCGGCTGTGGTGGATGGACTGAAGGTCTACGACCAAGAGGACAGAATGAGAATGCTCGAGTGCCTCGACATCATTGTGGGTGGACAAATCCTGGATTTGGAACGCTTCGGCCCTGCCAAGGAAGGCGGCAACATCTCACCGCTCAACGATGACGAGGAACTGGACGATTACACGTTTCGAGTGGCCGGGTGTGTTGGCGTGTTTTGGACCAAAATGTCGCTGGCTCACCTGATGAGTCTCAACCCCGAAGAGGAAGCAAAGTTCATGGAATTGGGCGTGCGTTTTGGAAAGGCGCTGCAGATGATCAACATTCTTCGCGACATTCCAGAAGACCTCCGCTTCGGCCGCTGCTACATCCCCAAATCGGCTCTGGCCGAGGTTGGGCTGACACCCGACGATCTCCTTGATGACGGCAACCTTGCTGCTTTTCGACCGGTGTACGATGCCTACCTTGACCTGACCAATGAACACCTGAAGGCGGCAACCGCTTACATCCACATGATCCCCGAGACGCAATTCCGGCTCAAGGCATCGTGCCTCCTTCCGGTCTTGGTCGGCCAACGCACCGTCACCTTGCTGCGCGAAGGCAACATCCTCAACTCCGACGAACGCATCAAGGTAACTCGGGACGAGATGAAGGCGTACGCACGCCGATTGTTGCGAGCCCTCATCATCCCCGGCGGCGTTCGCCGGTTGCTCGAGAAAAATCGCGACAAGTGATGAGTTCTATAGACTCCGATTCACCGGAATGCGCTGTGGCAAACGGCCGTTCCCAACCAGCGCCCTCCTCAACGCTGCCGTCGCACTCCCGAGAGGAGGTCTCTTAAAGAAGCGAAGTGAGGGCGAACCGGTCTGGATGCTGGAACGCCGCAAACCGCTCGATTTGCTCTTCCCTCTCAAGGGGAACGCATCGAGCCGCACGGGAGAGGCCAACACCGCCGCCCCAAGCACCGTTGAGCGCCTCCGTGCTGGTGTAACGTTGGCCCGTGATGCCGTCAAAGCCGTGAGCTTAACCGCCATGGAAGCCCTTCGGGAGGGCGCTTCCTTCATCGGCATCGTCACCGACAAAAACGAACTGGCCGATCCGTTTGCTCATCTCGACGCGCCCATTTGGTCGGAACAACCCCCCGCAGAGTTGTTCAAACTGGCCTACCGATATTGCGAAGAGTTGACCAAGCGCGAGGCAGGCAACTTCTACCACTCGTTCAAGTACCTCCCCGACGATCAACGCTTGGCGATGTGCGCCATCTACGCCTTTTGCCGCCGTGCCGACGACATTGCGGACGGCGACTGGGCCGACCGATTCCCAGGAGGTGCCGGTGAAGTTGATCCGGAAGCCGTGGCTTACCGAGAGCAACTGGAAAGCCTCCAGAACCAAGGGACGATTTTGGATGAAGGAGCTTACCTCAACAAAATCACTCAACTCTTCTTCTTCCGAAAGAAGTTGTCGACCTGCTACACGGATGTGCACTCCACGGACCCCGTGTTCCTTGCGCTGGGCGACACCATCAACCGCTACGGCATCCCTCGGGATGTCTTCGACGACCTCATCTCGGGCATGGAAGACGACCTGTACAACAACCGATACCGTACCTTTGATGAGCTGTACGTGTACTGTTACCGGGTCGCCTCCGTGGTGGGCCTGATGTGCATCGAAGTGTACGGCTACGACGACCCGAGAGCGAAGAAGTTCGCCGAATCTTGGGGCATTTTTATGCAACTCACCAACGTGCTTCGTGACGTTGGTGAGGACATTCATCGCGACCGCGTGTACCTGCCGTTGGATGAGTTGGAGAAGAACGAAATGACCGAGGCCGAACTCAACGGCCGAATCGTCTTGAACAAGCATTGGGAGCCGTACTGCCGCCACTACGCTGCCCGTGCACGAACGTACCTCGAGGAAGCCCGACAGTTGCTTCCGCTCTTGCCTCGCCGGTCCCGCTACTCCCCTGCCGCCATGATTGCGTTTTACGATAAAATCCTGAAGCAGATCGAGAAACAGCAAGGCGATGTGTTCACCACCCGTGTCAAACTCAACAAGGCTCAGAAAATTTCGCTTGCGGCCACCGTCTACCTCCGCCACCGCTTCCTGCCCGGGTTCCTTGACCCCGTGTGGGGCGCTTTGGCAAAGGTGGGCATCCTGCCTTCGGTCTGAATTGGCGAGTGGTCCACCCGCCAGCGCCGTTGTTGTCTTGCAGGGTACGGCTGCGCCACAACAAAAGCCACCCCCTGTTCGAGGCGGCTGAACAACACGTCGCCACCCGCCAACTGGGCGGTCACAACCACCCATGCTGATGATTGTGCGAACATTCTGGTCGCGGTCACACCGATGCGACCGGTCTCGAACGGTTGATGGAGCGTGGGAGAAGAACCAGAGCCGGAATACCGACCGTCAAATGAAGCACGTTGAGCATCAAGCCGGCCTCGACGGTCCCTGAACCCATGGAATGCATTCCATAGACGAGCAAAAAGACAACGCCGAAGCACCTCCACCATCCATCCGGCTTGGCCGTGATGTGACCGAAAACCGTGTGGAGCACCACACCAGCCGCGCAGGCAGCCAACGCAGCGAGGAAACTTGCCAGCGTGAACCACAGTGCGGGAAACACGACCTCAACGTCCCGCTCCCACGGCGCCCAAGGCGTGTCCAAGCGCAAGCCGATGGTGAGAAGGCCCGCTGATCCCGTGGCGAGAAAACCAATGAGCAGCATGGACCCCGACGAGGCCCGCAACGCTTGATGCGTGCGCTCGATCACAAGTCTAACTCAACATACACCGTACTTAGCCCCCTGTTTGTTGACGAAAGGTTGAACGTTGTCGTTCGATCATCGTGGCATCGTTGCGCTGGGCGACTCGGAGGACGCCGGAGCGCTCACTGAGCGGTCGACTCAGGCGTTGCGAGTGAACGCTTGGATGCCCGTGATGTAGCGACCCAGAATCAGGTTGTGGATGTCATGCGTGCCTTCGTAGGTTTTCACCGACTCAAGGTTCGCCATGTGTCGCATCACGGGGTATTCGTCGAGAATGCCGTTGGCACCGTGGATGTCGCGTGCAACGCGGGCGATTTCAAGGGCAATGTCCACGTTGTTCATTTTGGCCAAGGAGATCTGCTCGTTGAACCAGGTCCCGTCGTCCTTCTTTCGACCGAGGTGATAGGCCAGGAGTTGCCCCTTGGTGATTTCACGGAGCATCCACGCCAGTTTGTTCTGCACCAACTGATACGAGGCGATGGGGTGGTCAAATTGAATTCGAGAGAGGGCGTAGGTTTTGGCACTGTGGAAGCAAGCCATGGCCGAGCCCAACGCACCCCAAGAAATGCCGTATCGAGCGTTGTTCAGGCATGAGAAAGGCCCTCGGAGCCCCTTCACACCCGGAAGGATGCGATCCTTTGGAATCTTACAGTCTTGGAAGACCAGTTCGCTGGTCACGCTGGCTTTCAGCGAATGCTTGCCCTTCATTTCGGGGGCTGAGAAGCCTTCATCGCCTTTTTCGACGATGAAACCACGAATCACCCCATCGAGCTTGGCCCACACCACGGCCACCTCAGCCATCGAACCGTTGGTGATCCACATTTTCGCTCCGTTGAGGAGGTAATGGTCGCCTTTGTCCTCGGCTTTGGTGACCATGTCGCCCGGGTTGGAACCGTAATCGGGTTCGGTCAAGCCGAAGCAACCGACCCATTCGCCCGACGCCATCTTGGGGAGGTACTTTTCCTTCTGTTCCTCGCTGCCGAAATCCCAAATGGGGTACATGGCCAAAGATCCCTGAACCGAGGCAAACGACCGCAAGCCGCTGTCGCCGCGTTCCAGCTCTTGGCAGATGAGGCCGTACGCCACGTAGGACAACCCCGGGCAACCGTAGCCTTTGAGCGGAGCACCGAGAACACCCATTTCGCCGAGGGCCACGCGCCACTCGTCGTAGAAGACCCCTTCTTCGCAGGCTTGCTCAATCTTGGGCAACACCGCTTCGTCGACCCAGGCGCGAACCATGTCCCGAACCATGATTTCTTCTTCGGTCAGCAAACTCTCGACATCGTAGAAATCCAATCCCTCAAACGGCTCCATGGACACCCCTCAACCAACGGGCTCCGCCCGAGATTCATCAACATACCCCTCAGGGTGTTCATTCCTCAACGGGCTTTCTTTCCAAAGCGGAGGTCGTTGTACTTCCGTTGAAGCCAAGGGCTGTTCATGTACAACAACCCGAGCAACACCCCTGGCACCGAGATGGCAACCGCACCCAACACCAGAACGGTGAGAATGCTGGAATCAACGGCCTCAGTGGCCGGTGAAAACGCCACAACGTTGCCGTATTCCGTGATGAAGAAGCCTTCGTGTTCTCCGTTTTCCCACACCACGGCCATGGCTCTGCCGGCGATGGTGGCGTCAAACGCCACGGCATCCTCCGGCACCAAGACGGTGAAGACGCTGTTGGAGAGGGGCTCGTAGCGAACCAGCCCCAACGGCGCCACGTGCACCAACGATGACCGGTCGTTGCCCGGCGAAACACCCGTTTGCTCGCCCTCCAGAAGATCCACAGCGAAGGTGCTGCCGACCGTGGATTGACTCGGCTCAAGGAGGTTGACGTTGATGACCTTGCTTCGCAGGCCGCTGGCGTACGCCGTGCATTCGTTCAAGTTGGGGTCGACGCAGTCGACACCCACCCATGTCTCGGAGGCCGATTGAGCCATCCAACGGACCGTGAAGCCTTGGTCGATGACGGCCAAACCCTCGTCAACCGTGGCAATGAAGCAAATGTTATGATTTCGGTGGCAGGCCACATCCATCACACGGCTTGTCCCGGTGTTGTTCAACCGTTCAAAGCCGGTGTGCTCGGCGAATTTCCAAACCGTTCCGTCCTCGGCTGCGACGTAGGCAAAGTCACCCGAAGGCCGCCACACCACCGCCGTGAGGGACTGTCCAATGACGGCAAAGGTCCCGTTCACGTGGGTGATGCTGTGATCGTAGGTGTCGTACCGCATGGCGAGGCCCTCGTCGCCGACGAGAAGCGCCGTGTTGCCGCGTGGGTGCCAAGCCACATCGTTGACGTCGGAGGAACGCCCGGTGGAGAGGTCGATGTCTTGGGTCCGGTCGTCGGCCTTGTCGGCAGACACCAGGTGCACATACCCCCCCACACCGTGCAGCAGGACCACCTCCCCGTCGGGGGAAACGGCGCCGCCGAGGACGCCGAGGTCGGTCTCCTCAAGGGCACCAACATCGGTGAGCGTGATTCGCGTGACGAGTTCAGCCTGGGCCAGCGGCAAGAGCAGGAGGGCCAAGCACCACCACACCTTGGAACGGTGACGCATGGGCTGAGGTGTTGGACGCCCCATGATAACATGTTCCAAACTTGGCGGGATGACCCGAGCAGGGGGTTCACCTTATGTGCCGGTGGCCGATGCAGGGTGCATGGAACAATTCGCCGTCAAGCGAGGTTTGGTCAAAAGCATGGGTGGCAACGCAGGATTGGCGGTCCTCGCCACACGGTATTTCGATGATGTGAATGTGGACGAGGAAGGCCGTTTCACGGCAACGTTCGGGATCTTGACATCGGTGTCAGGTTCGTTCAACGAACAAGGCAAACTCGCCGTGGACGTTGAGCAAATGAAAGGTGAGGCACTTGGCGCCTTCCTCGACGGGAAGGGCGGGCGAGAGCAGGCCATGGAATCGCGGAAGCGTTGGTCGGGCTTCCTTGACGAGGCGACCGGCTACTCCGCCAAACAGCGGGGTGACAAAGCCAAGGAAGAGGCGAAGAAGTTCGCCAAAGCCAAATCGGCCATCAAGATGGCTCACAAATCCATTGAGATGATGACCGAGTTACCGGAAGCGAGCATCGAAAAGGCGCACGAACTCATCGCCATGCTGGAAGCCAACATTGAGGAGGGCGTGGCCCCTTCCGAGTCCCAGGTGAAAAAACTCAACGATTTGTTCTGAGGGGCCGACGTGACCAAATCCAGCGTCATGGACCGTATGGTGGCGACACCAAACTACGATTTGCTCGACGGCCAAGCCAAAGAACGCCTTCATCTGATGGCGTTGGGTGTGGAAGAGGCGGTCGGACTCGACCATTTGGTGAAGTGCCTCAAGGAAGGCACCTCCCTATCGGGCAACGACGTCATCCAGTGTTACGTCGGGTTCGAACCCAGTGGCAAGGCACACATCGGATGGAAGGTCTTGGCCTTGCAATTGCGGCGGATGATCGACGCACAAGCCAACGTGATGGTGTTCCTCGCCGACTGGCACGCATGGGTCAACGACAAATTTGGCGGTAACATGGAGGCCATTCAAACCACGGCACGTTACATGGAAGACACGTTCCGTGCGCTGCTCGACCATCCCCCTGAAGGCGAAGGACCTGGCGAACTGCAGTTCAAGTGGGCCTCCGAGGTCATGGCATCGGGAGATTATTGGGCACGCGTGCTGCATTGCTCCAAAGGTGCAACCCTCGCCATGGTTCGCAAAACCTTCACCATCATGGGACGAGATGAGGCCTCCTCGGACCATGACCTTTCGAAGTTCTACTACCCTGCCATGCAGGCAGCTGACATCTTCGAGATGGACATTGACGTGGCGATCGGTGGCATGGACCAGCGAAAAGCGCACATGTTCATGCGGGACATCGCTTCCAAGCGAGGTTGGGAAAAGGCCACGTGCCTTCACACCCCCATCATCTCCTCGCTGAAAGCCTCGGGCAGCCGCATGGAGTCGTTCGACCACAAGATGTCAAAATCCAATCCCGGGGGGGCCCTGTTGCTTCACGACACCCACGAACAAATCCGAAAGAAGATGCGGAAGGCGTACATCGCCCCCGACGACCCCAATTCACCGGTGTACGAATTGGCGGAACACATTGTGCTTCCAGAGTTTGGGGAAATCGTGGTCACCCCCGACCCTCGGTTTGGCGAACCGTCCACGTGGAAGGACATCGATGCCTTCCGGTCTGCGGTGATGGACGGCACCCTCCATCCTTTGGACGCCAAATTCGGTGTGGCCGACGGGTTGGCCAAAGGTCTGGAGCGGGTGCATGCCCATTTCGAGGCTCACCCTGACCGCCTGGAGGCGGTGCATGCGCTGTCGTCGTGATCAAGCCGGAAACAAGGCCAACTCCTCGGCGCTGATGACCTCAAGGGAAAGCACACGGCGGGTGTCTTTGGCGAACGTTCGGTCGCGAAGGGGCTCAAGTTTCACCACGGCGTTCAGGCGGTAATACGTCGAAGGCGTCAACCGCCCCACCATCTCATCGGCAACGACCGCCTCCAATGACTCCGGGGCTGCATCGTTCAAGACCTGCCCATCCTCGTCGTACACCACTTGACGCACCCGAAGACTCTGAGCATCCTCATAGAAACAGTCCTCCGTGATGAGGGAAAAGTTCGGACGACGCGCCAGCAGGCTGGGGGGGACCTCGTCCTCGTTGTCCGATGCACGGGCCTTCCGAATGCACGACATGCAGAACGGTGGGCTTTCCCGCTCACGCGCCCTTCGTTGGTCGAGGATCTGCTCGTCCTTGCAATCCCGGCAACGGTACACCGCCACCTTGAGCCACCCGTAGGCGTCGCTCACGTCCACGATTTTTACATCCACGGAAACGAGCTTGTAGCGGTTGCGCATGCGAAGGGCATGGATGCTGGTCCGGTACTCATCACCCAGCCCAACAACCCGAAGCACGCCCCGCATGTGCACGCCCGCACGCAAAAACTGTTCTTTCAGGACGGTGTTGCCAAGCTTGAGGCAGTGGGTCGGTTGTTCATGAAAGGCGTTTCGAAGGGTGTCGTTGCTTGCCAGGTGTGCGTGCTGCACGTTGAACCCGAACACCTCGTCATCGTAGGTCAGCAAGCCTTCGATGTCGCTAAAGTAACGGCACTCAATCAATTCTCGCCACGCCGAGAGCACGGCTTGGTCCTCTTCGCTCAAATCAATCCCTTCATCCCCGAACATGGAAAACTCCCGCAGGCGGGACGGTTCTTGAACATAACCCTCCATCCAACCCGAAGAGAGGATGCACACGGAGGGGTGACAAGGTTCATGAATTGAACCTCGGTGGTTGTTGACAACATAGGAGCCATGTCCATGCCACATTTCCTCGTCCTGGTCAAACAAGTGCCCGACACCAACGCCAAAATCGTCGTGAACGGCGACCGAGTCGATCTCGCCGCCGTGAAGATGGTGATGAGCCCCTACGACGAATTCGCCATCGAAACCGCCTTGCGCCACAAAGAAGCCACTGGCGGCGAAGTCACGGCCCTGACCGTGGGCGGTCCTGCATCTGACAAGATCCTGAAGGACGCCAAAGCCATCGGTGTTGACCGCATCGTTCGGGTCGACAACACCGCCTCGCTCGATTCCAACGGTTTGCAGTCCGTGATGGCACAAGCGGTTCAAGCGCTTGGCGCCGACGTGGTGTATTGCGGCAAATCGGCAGCCGATACCGGTGCTGGGTCCACCGGCCCCGGATTGGCAGAGCGGCTTGGCTGGGCCTCGGCCTCCAACATCATCGGCGCCTCCTTTGATGGCGGCTTCGCCGTCATGGCACCTGCCCAAGGCGGCCAGGTCAAATTGGCGGTGCCGACCCCTGCCGTCATCTCGTGTGACAAAGGGGATTTCAAAGTCCGCAAGCCGAATGTCAAGGGCATCATGCAGGCGAAAAAGGCCACGGTTGAGGTGCACACCTTCGACGCACCCGCCCCCACCGTCACCGTTGTTGCCCATGCCCTCCCGCCCGCCAAACCTGCCGGGAAATCCTACGAGGGCGGCGCTGCCGCTGCTGAAGTTGCTCAACTGCTCCGCGATGAGGCCAACGTGATTTGAGGTGAACAAGATGACTGAAACCATTGTAATTGCAGAACTCCACAACAACGCCGTCCACCCTTCCACCGCCGAACTGGTGACCGCTGCGACGCATTTGGGTGGCGCACCCACCATCATCGTGCCGTGCACCGACGCCGCCGTCGCTGACGGTGCACTCGGCATGGGGGGTGCAGCGGTCGTCGCCGCCAAATCGGAGGCCTTCACCAACTACGACGCCGCTGGATGGGCCGAAGCACTGGACTCGGTGGCCCCGCAGGGCATCATCGTCACCGGCACTTCCCCGCAATCGAAGGACCTTGCAGCCCGGTTGGCCGCACGCCGCTCCCTTTCGGTGGTGCAGGACGCCGTCACCATCGACGGCGCCAACATCACATCGCCCTTGTACTCCGGTAAAGCGATGCAGACCGTGGCGGTCCACGGTGACGTGGTCGTCTCCGTCCGCTCAAACATCTTCCCTCCCGCCAACGGCGGGGCAGCGGCGGCGAGCGTCGTGGACACCACCGGAAACATCGCCACCTCCGTTCAGGAATTCATGGCTCGCGCCTCCGAGCGGCTGGATGTGGCCGAAGCCAACATCATCATCTCGGGTGGCCGTGGAATGGGATCACCCGACAACTTCAGCCATCTCGAAGCGATTGCCGACACCATCGGCGCCGCCGTGGGTGCATCTCGAGCTGCCGTTGACACATGGGAGGCCATTCCACACAGCATGCAAGTTGGCCAAACCGGGAAGACCGTCAACCCCAACCTCTACATCGCTGTTGGGATTTCGGGCGCCATCCAACACCTTGCTGGCATGCGGTCCTCCAAGTACATCGTCGCCATCAACAAAGACGCCGACGCTCCCATTTTCCAGCACGCTGATTACGGCATCGTCGCCACTTGGGAAGAAGCCCTTCCCGTGTTGCAGGCCACGTTGGCATCCATGAAGGCTTGATCAGGCGTATTTGCCGAACCCGTACACAACGCTTCCTGCGGCATCGCCAACGAAGGGGTTGGTCGCACGCTCATGCCCGATGGTGGTGAGCGGCCCATGGCCGGGATGCACCACAGTGTCGAGCGGAAGCGGCCACAACTGTTCGTGGATGGAGGCGGCTAACACGTCAAAATCGCCTCCCGAGTCGGCGATGTCGGTCCGCCCGACCGACCCTGCAAAGAGGGTGTCACCAACGAAAACGTGGTCCGGGCCCCCGTCAACCTCCACCACCAAGCAACAACCTCCGAGGGTGTGACCCGGGGTGTGGAGCACACGAACCGGCACACTGCCAAACATCATTGTCTCACCCGGAACCAGTTCATCGTCCGCCACAGCGGGTTCTGGAAGCGAGAGACCGTAGCGACGGCCGGACCGTTGAGCAAGGGTTTGGAGGTATGTGTCGTCGGGGTGAAGGTACCAAGGCACACCGTAGTGGTCACGAAGCACGGGGATGAAGCCGCTGTGGTCAAAATGAGCGTGCGTGTTGATGAGAGCGGTCACACGACGGGGTGGGAGATCCTGCGCCTCAACGACCGAAGCCGGCCCGGTGGACCAATCCGGCCCTCGACCCTGAAACCCATCGATCCAATCGATCAAACGTTGCGGCTCGTCGCCGCCGTCGACGATGACCGTGTCGCCGGACGACCGGTCGGTGATCACCGAGCATCGCATTTGCAATGGACCGACAAAAAAATGCTCAATCCAAGGCTCGCTGAGGACCATGCTCCGGGGAATGGGTGCTCCTTCAAGAGGTTGAGCCACCCTCGACCCGAACCGTCACCCGGTCGGTGGTCCACAAGCCATTAACGTCGAGCACGCGCAAATCAAACGCAAACACGCCCACGGGTAGGCGCAGTTCGACTTGAGCGGTGGTCGCCAATTCACGCTCTTTGGCGTCCAGCCATGACCATGCGGCGATGAGGTCATGCGGATCGTGGGTCCCACGACCGTCCAACAGCACGTTCGCCGTACCGTCGGCATCGGCTTGAACCGTTCGATCGTCGCCTGCATTGGCCTGAGGCGAAACAACGGCCTCGTTCACCGCCGACAAGGTTGCGAGGAGGTCGTCATCCCCCGGTTCAGCCGCATCCATCGTGCCGTCAAGAGCCGGCATGAGCATTGCTTCGTCGGGGAGCACCACGGCAGCAACAGCAGGAGCAGGGGCCTCATCGGCCGCCAAATCAGCCAATAAATCGCTCAGGTCGTCCGGATTGGCACCGGGGTTGGACAACAATGCTTGCTCATTGAGGCTCAGCAACGATTGCAGGGCATCGTCCTCGCCACCGTAGAGTTCCTCAGCGGTGGGAAGGTCCACGGGCCCGTCGGACTCAAACCACGCTGACAACTCGGTCGGGTCCACCTCCATACGCTCGCCGTTCAAACGGCACCGGCCAATGGGTTCCGGCGAGGTGTAGTCGTTTTGGTCATCGCCAGCGAACACCAGCACGTCATCGCCGAGCGCCACCAGTTGGGTGGGCATGCCTTGATGCTCGAGCCGCCAAGCCCGGCCATCACCGTCCACGCCGTGAATATAGAACCATGAACTGGCCAGCACATGACCACCGTGAATGAGCATGGCGAACACGGGGTGGCCGGTCGACAACACCCCCACCAACTCACCTTCACCAGAGAACCGACGAACTGAGCCGTCATCGAACCCGAGGTAGGTGCTCGAAGCGTGGGTGGCCGTGCCGAGCAGGCGGGCGTCCACATCCTGCCGGTTCACGAGACGATCATCCACCCATCGCTCAAGTTCGATCGCCTCTTCGTCGCCGCCCACCAAGGCGTGCCCCTCCCTGGTGAGCACAAGACCGCCCCCGGCGTCCAAACCGAAGCCAGTGATGCGTTCACCGTGGTGCCCCCGAGCGGGGCGAGTCCAAGCCACGCCATCCATCAACAAGCGCTGCACGCAGCCGGTTTGGTCGATGGTGAACAACGAATCACCGAACGGAAGCAACGCTGTGCATTCCCCAAGCGAAAAGCGTTTGGTCAATCCATCCACCTGACCGCTTTTTCGGACCACCACCAATTGCCCCAAGCCGTCTACGACCGCCAGGCCGTCCAACCAGGCTTCCATCAGAAGCACCCCCGCATCCAAAGCACAGGTGTTGAGCACTTCACCTGTTGAGGCGTACCAGGTCACGCCTTGCGTTTCGTCACCCACAACCACCTCACTCCCCAAATGCAGGAGGGCCGTCACCCGATGACCGTGAGCGACGATGATCGACTCACCCACTGCACCGTCGTGATCGAGGGTGGTAAAACAGCAGGTGGAGGGACCTTCCACCCAAACCAATGAGGCAGAACCGTCGGTGACCAGGTGCCGCACCTTGGCGTTGGGCCGGACCAAGGCGTCGACCATGAAGGTGGTGACCATGGGTGAACTGGTGAATTCAGGGTTGAAAAGAACTCGCTCTGGGTGTGCGTCAACCTTCCTCGTCGTTGTGAAGGTCGATGACGGAATCGTCCTCATGTGCACCCGATTTGGCTGCATCGTTACGAGCTTCGCTCAATTTTTCGAGGTACGCCGACGTGATGTCGCCCGTGATGTATTCGCCGTTGAAGCAGGAAGCGTCGAACCCTTCCACAGCAGGGTTCTCCATCCCCGTGACCTCCAGCAAATCCTCCACCGTTTGGTAGAACAAACGGTCGCTTCCGATGGTGGTCGAAATTTCCTCAATGGATTTGCCGTTGGCGATGAACTCGTCCACCGTCGGCATGTCGATGCCGTAGACGTTGGGGTACCGAACCGGTGGAGCCGCCGAGGCGAAGTAGACCTTTTTAGCGCCGACCTCCCTCGCCATTTCGATGATCTGTTGACTTGTGGTGCCCCTTACGATTGAATCGTCAACCAAGAGCACGTTTTTCCCAGCAAATTCGTGCTCAATGGCGTTGAGTTTGCGCCGAACGGATTTCTTTCGCATCGCTTGACCTGGCATAATGAACGTTCGACCGACGTATCGGTTCTTCACGAACCCTTCTCGGTACGGTACGTCGAGGGATTGGGCCATTTGCAAGGCAGCAATCCGCCCAGAATCTGGAATGGGGATGACGACATCGATGTCGTGGTCGGGCCAGGCAGCAAGTATGCGCTGCGCCAGACGTTCCCCCTGATTCAAGCGGGCTTGGTAGACGGAAATGCCGTCGATCACGGAATCGGGGCGTGCGAAGTACACGTGCTCGAAAACGCAAGGGGTGTACGCCACAGGCTGCGCACATGAACGCTGGAAGAAATGCCCCGTGGTGCTGATGAACAGTGCCTCCCCTGGCTGGACGTCGCGCTCAACCTCAAAACCGAGCGCAGAAATCGCTACCGATTCGCTGGCCACGATGTACTCCTTGCCGCCTTCGACGGTGCGTGAGCCGTAGACCAGTGGGCGAATGCCGTGCGGATCGCGGAAGGCCAGCAATCCATAGCCAGCGATCACAGCGACACAGGCGTAGCCACCTGTCACACGATCGTGAACCGCCGAAACGGCAGAAAAAATCGCCTCAACATCGATGTGCGCTTCCCCTTCAATCGTCAAGCCGCTCGAACGTTGGCCCAGTTCAACCGCCAAGGCATTGAGCAGGAGTTCCGAATCGCTGGTCGTGTTGATGTGCCGCATGGATCGGTCCTGAAGGTCCTTCCGCAATTCATCAGCGTTGGTCAGGTTGCCGTTGTGAGCCAGTGCAAGGCCATAGGGCGAATTGACGTAGAAGGGTTGAGCTTCCGCCCTTGACGATGAACCGGCAGTTGGGTAGCGCACGTGACCGATGCCAAGGTTGCCCTCAAGCCGAAGCATGTGACGCTTGTAGAACACGTCGCTGACCAGACCGTTGGACTTGCGCAACCGAAGGTTGCCGTCGTTGTCGGTGAGGATCCCCGCTGCATCCTGCCCACGGTGTTGGAGCACGGTGAGGCCGTCGTACAACAACTGGTTCACATGAACACCGGGGCGTCCAACCAAACCAATGATGCCGCACATGTGCTCGCCCTGCTTTGACGTAGCCGTGACGCCTTCTTATCGTTGTGGACGGATTCAAGCTTTGGGGCGGTGGGTCTTTTTCGACCAGTTGTATTTTCGCATGCGGGACGTTTCACCGTACCCACAGGACGCACAGACCGACTTCTGCTTGTGGTAGGCGTTGCGACCGCAACGTCGGCATCGAATGTGCGTGGTCTTTTGACGGCGACCCATGGACGGTGTACCCTTCGACATAGCCTCACCCGAACGACTTGCCCACCGACCTCCCCCTTATCAATTCAACGGCAGGGTTTTGGGGCCGCTTCCATCACTCTTCTTCGAACAAGAGCGGTGCCTTTCCACGGTGCAACACGGTGGCAAGGAGCACCCCAAACGTGAGCACCCCGCTGAGCATCAACGCCAGCAGGCTGGTGGAGAATCGGACGGTGTTGGACAGCATCTGAGCTCGAACCGAACCGTTGTCTTCCATCAGCAAATCGCCTTGGCTCAAGAAGAAGGCCGTGACCAAGGCCCCAACGACACCTGAAACCAACATGCCCACCAAGGGCGCAATCGGGCGTTTTCGCCGATCTCCGTACACCGCCAAGAGCACCATAAGGATGAATGAAGCCAAGGTGAACGACGTCAATCCTGCGTTCACGAAGCGGACCAGCATCCCGTCGCTGGCGTGTGCCATTACCGATGAGGCCACCCCGAGAAGCAGGGCCGTGGGGGCACCCACTGCGACCACCAACCGGAGCTGCCAACCCGCTGCTCGATCAGTCATGGCCCGTGCCACCCCCGTCAACATGCGATTGCAAGATGTCGTTCACCCGCTCGAGGTCTTGTTCGGATGGGCCATCGGCGACAGGTGGTGGCATGATTTGACGCTCGTACATCATCAAGACAAGCGCCAGCACGACCAAGGCTGCACTCAAACCGACCGCCGTACCAAACACGTCAGCTGCTGCCAACCAAAGGGCATCCGCAAACACAGAGGATAACAACGTTGGACCGTTGACAGCAAGGCCGGCCAAGCCCACCAGCAGCACACTCAACGCCAACAGGCCGAGGCGTCGTTGTTCTGTACGTCGTTCGTCACCGAAGGTGCGGACCAACACGAGCAACCCGGCACCGAGTCCGGGTGTCACCAGGATCACGGTGGACCAGAACACGAGCCAATACCCGTTGACGTCGTTGGGGTAAGTTGGCGTTAACGGCCCCCAGTGCATGGCGAGCAACCAGACGCTGCCCACGACGAGCATGACGATGCCTGCGTTTCGATCGTTCCTCGACAAACGACCCACCGGCACATTTCCGGAGAAACCGATGTTGTGCAGGCCAACGCCCAGCAGGACGCACGGACCCACCACGCTGCCCAAAAAATGACCAAAAGCGCTGGATGGTGAGGCGGGGACCGTCCATGGCGTTGACAACACCAACACGAACGATGCCCCGGCGACCGCCGTTGCGATTCGTCGGACCGTCCCGTTTTTGGAAAGCAAGGCCAGGATGGTTCCGGCAACGATCGCCACACCCGGGAGCCAGAACAAGAACAGCGCCAACGACTGTCCTTCCATGCCTTGGGCATGGGTTGTGGCCTTATAGTCCATTTTGAAGACGGGCACGCAGTGGCTTCTTTCACCCCGATATGCACGACGGAGAGCATAAATACCCGACCCATGTGGGGTGAACGCTGAGGTGTTCACATGGTGAAGCGTCCCCGTCAAGTCAAGCGATACAGCCCCTCTGCGGGCAAGCACACCATGCACACCGTTGAGCGCGTGAAGAAAAAGCGCGCTTCCGAGCTACGTTGGGGTCAGCGCCGGTTCCGCCGCGTCATGGCGGGTTACCGCGGTTTCCCTCGTCCAAAACCGGACGGCCGTGAAAAGCCAACCAAGCGCGTCAACATCCTCTACCGCTGCACCGAGACCGGCAAGGCCCACTACGCCCCCTGCAAGCGTGCAAAGAAGTTTGAACTGGTGGACAAGTGAGGTGGACCAAATGGCAAGCAATTTTTTGAAAGTCTCCTGCCGTGACTGCGGCAACGAATCCACCGTCTTCTCCCGTGCCACCACCGCCATTTCCTGCGATGTGTGCAGTGCCGTCCTGACCAAGCCAGCCGGCGGCAAGGCCGACCTCGTCGGTTGCACGATCGTTGAAACCCTGGAATGAGGAGGCTGAGCCTCCATGAAGAACACCAACGTCGCCCCGCCTGAAGAAGGCGAGTTGGTCGTTGCTTCCATCACCAACGTCAAACAAAACGGGGCGTATGCCACGCTTGACGAATACCCCTCCATTGAGGGGTTCATCTTCATCGGCGAGATTGCCAGTGGCTGGGTCAAAAACATCCGCGCCCACGTGCGGGAAGGTCAGCGCGTCATCGGCAAAGTGATGCGAACTCGGAAGGACGGGACATCGCTCGAGCTTTCCCTGAAAGCCGTCTCGGAAGAACGGCGGCGTGACCGGCTTCAAGAATGGAAAAACGAACAACGCGCCCATCAACTCCTCAAGGTCTTGGGTGAGAAAGTCAGCTGGTCTGAAGAGGACATTGCTGCCAAAGCCCTTGCCCTCGCCGAAGCCTTTGGCACGCTCTACACGGCGTTTGAGGAAGCGGCCATGCAGGACGACGCCATGTCCGAAGCCGGTTTTGAGGGCGACTGGCTTGGACCGTTCATTGAAATCGCCGTTGAGAACATCATCCCACCCTTTGTTGAGGTTCGAGGGACGCTGGTGCTGAGCATCAACGACGTCTCCGGCGTGAAGGTCATCCAAGAAGCGCTTGAGCAAGCGGAGGCACTGACCGACGAAGCCGCCGAAATCGATGTGAAATGTTTCTACGACGGCGCCCCCAACTACCGGATTGAGCTGAGAGCACCGGATTTCAAGGTCGCCGAAACGATGTGGGAGCAAGCCACCTCAGCTGTCACGCAGCACATGATCAACGCCGGTGGCGAGGCCACCGCCCGCCGAGAGTGAAGCGCATGGCCAAACAACGCCTTCAGCAATGCCTTGGGTGCGGTGCATTTGGACTGCAGCGCACCTGTTCGGTGTGCGGAGGGTCCGCACAAGCAGCAGCCCCGCTGAAATGGTCACCCGAAGACCACAGGGCTGGCCTGCGCAGAAAAATGAACGGGGTCGAAGCGAAGGAATGGCCGCAAGGTCTGCCCACCCTGCCAAGCGCCGAAGCCATGGAAGCTCAACTCGAAGAAGAGTGACGACGGCTAGACGACGGCGACCTTGCAAGCCACCGCCTGCGCCTTTGGTTAATGTCAAACATTATAGCGCGTTTCAACAGGGTACCGAATTCATGGCGATTCACATCAAGTGGAGCAACGACCTCTCGGCACTGCCACCTCATCGTTTGATGCTGGTCGCCCTTCCCGGTGTTGGGAACGTTGGCAAAACAGCCATTGAGGCCGTGAGAGAATTGCACCCTACTGAAGAACTCGCCCGTCTCTACCCCCCCGGCATGCCGCCCATCGCTGCGTTGGATGATCGTGGATTGCTCACACCACCTCACCTCACCTTGCATGCATCCACCACCACGAACGGGGCCGTGTTGCTCACCCTGACCGGATCGGCCCAACCCAACGAACCCAGTCAGCAATCCCAAACAGCCCGGGACATCATGGATTTTTTCCGTGAACACGCCGTTCAAGATGTCTTGGTGCTCGCAGGGATGCTGGACGAAGCTGCGAGAAAAGAAACATTTCTCGTCGCCAGTGACCCCGACGTGCGCTTTGAAATGGAGCAGCAAGGCGTGGACGTCCGTCGCGACGAACCCACCGGCGGAGCGTACGGCGTCGCTGCTCTCTTGGCCTCCATGGGCCCCTTGTTCAGCGTGAACACTTCGTGCGTTATCTCAACCTCGGTGGGGGCAAGCAAGGACGTGTTTGGTGCCCAACGCACCCTCGAACACCTCAACCGTTGGTTCGACCTCGGCATGGCGGTGCCCGAAGACCGGTCCGGTTGGTTGAAAGAACGGCTGAAGGACATGGCCCCGGCCTCACCGCACGACATGGTGAGCGAACTCACGGCTCAGCACGATGCGTTCTACATGTGAGGTGGGCGTAGATGTCCCGACCGCTTGTGCTGCACATTGCCGCAAGCCTGGACGGTTTCATCGCGACCGAGGACGATGGATTGGATTGGCTGCCTTCACCGGACGATACCGAAGACTTTGGGATGAAGGCCTTCATGTCCACCGTTGACACGGTGTTGATGGGACGGAGGACATGGGACGTGACCCGAGAATTCGAGGAGCAACCCTTCGGCGACATGCAACTTCACGTGCTGTCCAGGAGCACGCACAACGCTGTGGACTTGGCGCATCGGTTGAAGGCCCTGGAGGGAGGGACGATTTGGCTGATCGGTGGGGGCTTGCTCAACGCATCGTTGATGTCAGCCGACCTGATCGATGAAGTGGTCGTGACCACCATCCCTATCGCCCTTGAGCAAGGCATCCCGTTGCTTGGCCCGCTTGGCACTGCCTTGCCCGAGACGTGGACACCGGTGGACACTGTGCAATACAGCGGTGGCATCGTCCAGACACGGTGGTTGAAAAGGAGCGCCGAGAGAGGGATTTGAACCCCCGCGTCCAAGGGACAGTGGATTTCGAATCCACCGCAATACCGGGCTATGCGACCTCGGCTCCAGCGGTGGCTTCGGCGCGACGCTCATAAGCATGATGTTACGACGAATTCGTATGAAGGTACACTTTCACGGGCGAGACGTTGACACAGTGGTGGAGCTCAAGCCTGGGAGCAGCGTCCGGGCGGCGCTGAGCCAAGCGGGAATTCTGCCATCGATGGTCATCGTGAGTCACGACGACACCGTCCTCCCCCACTCCACGACCCTCCAAGCGGATGTGGCGTTGTTGGTCACGACGATTTCATCGGGCGGTTGAGTCGCCCCGCCGCTGGACGATTTGGAGGCGTGATTGTCGGGTGCAGTCACCGCGAACATCGGTGGCCCAAGCGTCCAAACCGATGTTTTCCAAAACCACCGTGTCGCCTTCTTCGACCAGATCGTATTGCGCATTCCAGTCGTTGGCCCACCCTTCGATTTTCATCGCCCCGGTGTTGTCAAGGAGCATGAGCCCTTTCCTGTGCCAGGGTTTTCCGGTTTTCCCCACACCCCGCTTTTCGTATCGGTACACCACCACGCCCGATGTGTTGTGTCGGGCCTTCACTGCCATGAGGTCGCCACCTTCGTGGGCGCCACCTTGGACCACCACGCGAGCGAAGGGGTCCACCTTGAGCACGATTTCACCCTTCCAGTTCAAGGTGAACACGGCGGCCTCCACCTTCACCTGCATGCCTTTTTGCAATCCGTCCTCCCACGTGCGACCGCCTTCGTGATGGTCTTGACTGACGATGTTGATGTTGGCGAAGGCCGACCCTTGTTTGAGTGTCATTCGAGGGGGACGGCCTTGACTGGCTGCACCAACCGAGAACAGCTCCCCCACCACCGTGATGCGGGGATTGAGGGTGCCGATGGGAGAGAGGACGGTTTGATGCATGTTTCCCGGCAATTGCACCAATGCATCCAACGGGAGGAGATCGCTTCCTTCACCCCCTGGACAGACGTGCCGCCAATCGCAACGTTCGCATCGAACGGCATCGGGAGGCGAGGTGGGTAAACCCCCAGGAGCGAACCCTCGCATCGGCGCTGGTGACGGCGGACATTGCGAGCGCTCAACAGGGTCGCGTTTGAGGGTGTTCCAACGCTCCAACAAGGACGCTTCGAGGGACTCCATAGCCTCAACGGACGGCACCTCAACGGTTTTGATGCTGGGATGACCCAAATACCAGATTTGCAGCCCACCCACGGTTTCCTTGCGATCGTGGGTCACGTACCACAACATCGCATACATCTCCAACTGCTTCACGTAGTCGCCCGAACGGTCGTTCGCTCCAAGGCTCGCCTTGAGGTCAACCACAACGGGTTGACCCGACCAACGGTAAACAAGGTCATACTCACCTTGGAACCAATGGTCAGGATGCACGGCGTTCATCGTGAACGAGGCCGCATCCGGATCGACAAACCATGGACGAGCCAATTCCCACGCCTCGAGGAGCGAAAACGACCCCTCACCCGCCAGGGGATGTCCGTTCTCAAACGACGCATGGCCAAATCCATCCGGCGCTGGCCATCGAGGGCGCTGGCCGGCTCGCCAAGCTTTCACGGCGTCAGGCTTGGCCGTACCGTGGCATCGATGGACTTCATCCAAGTGAAAAGCCAACGCAGCGTTGACCATGGCAAGGCAGCGTTCATCGTCAACTTCCGACCAGTCGCCAGCTCGCCGCTCATCCTGTTCCCAGGCTTGGCGCAACTGCTCAATGACGAGGGGGTAGTGGACGTTTGCCCTCGTTTCTGCCCAAGCCCTCAACGCCTCAAGCGTCGAGGGACGTTCCTCTGCAAAGAGGGGCAGCATCCCTTCACAGGGCCACACCACACCGGTTGATCGGCTCGGCCGACCGTCGTCATCGAGCGGCGTGGCGGCATAGGTGTCGGCAGGTGCTGAAGCAACGAGCAGAGAGGGGGATTCCTTCAGCACGCGACACACCGTTTCCTCCACCGCACGACCGACGAAGAGAACGGGGATTTGGGGCATTTTGAACCGGAGAACCTTCTCATAATACCACAAACGTGGGCACGCTTCGTAGGTGTTGGATTGGCTGGCCGACAAGCGAGCGTACTTTCCGACAAGGTCATGCTCTTGATCGGGCAGGTGGACGGGCATGCCCGTGAAACCCCGACGAGGGTTCTTCAATCCTCACCAACCGCTCAATCGTTCGTCACTGGGCGATGCTCAACGCGGGTCTTTCGGCTGTCGATGCGAAGTTGGAGCACACCGCCACGCCAACCCAATTCGGCTCCCGTCAGGGTAACGGCATCTCCGGGTTTCAACGACAGCAGGCTTCGACTCATGCTCGACCCAAACGCCACGGTTTCGGCCACGGCTGACCCATCCCAAAGCACGAAACTCAGCATGGACCAAGGCTTGCCGTCCAAACGAGCACCGTCTCGCCGTTGCACACTCAAGACGTGCCCTCGCACGTTGGCTCGGGTGCGAAGCAAGCCAAGCCGGGTGATGTCGGCAAGGTCCGTTTCATCGCCCAAGGGTTCAATCTCGGCACTTTTATCGAGGTAGAGCCGAGGTTGATCTCGCCAAACTCCGGGCAAGGCACGACGAATGACCACGTGCTGACCCATGTGCGCATGGAGGTCAGGAAACGAGTCGGGCTCGGCTTCCTCCACCACGATGTGCTTGTCGCCCGCCACCAGCACCATGCCGTTCACCGACTCACCGAAGTGGTTGGGCAGCGGCCCCCATGCACCGGTCAACATGCCCCGCACGCTGACACGCCCTTGGACATCGTTCAAGCTCATTGAGGCACCCGATGGACCGGGGCGTTCAAACACCGTCGTCAGGGGAACCAGACGCTGCAATGCTTCATCGCCAATTGTCATGGAGCAGAAGACGCAACCGGGTGCCGAGCCGTCGCAGCCATCGCCCTCAGCGGCGGGGAACGGCACCACCACCTCGTCCTGTTCCATCATGGCGCGGTGCACGTCCTTGTACTGCTGTTCGAGCTGACGGCGTCCTTCCGCATCGGGCGCATCGTAGCAAACGCGTTCCGTGCTGCCAAGGTACCATCCCTCCAGACCCTCAAGCTCCTGGTCATCGTGGGTCGCCGCCCACAGCCATGCATAGAAGTCCAGCTGATGCTTCAACGATACAGAAAACGGACCGGAAGGTGTACCGGATTTGATGTCGACCAGCGTGGGCGTGCCCCTCCATCGCAACACCAAATCAAGTTCACCCGCCGCCCATCCGTCGGGGTGAAAAAGCCGTTGAGGCTGATGCACCCTGGGGTCCTTGAACCACGGACGTGCCAATTCCCAGGCCTCGCTCCAAGTGACCGGCGAGCCCGGGGATGACCAAGCAGGAGCCCCGTTGACAGGCCAAGATTT
>Ga0181570_10001255_pt1 | contig 22056 bp, 15 predicted proteins | sample 101ome_18_FD_148667 | JGI IMG/M metagenome (GOLD analysis project Ga0181570, IMG submission 148667) | Coastal salt marsh microbial communities from the Groves Creek Marsh, Skidaway Island, Georgia - 101406AT metaG (spades assembly) | ecosystem: Environmental > Aquatic > Marine > Intertidal zone...
TTTTTTCCTCGGATCTGTGTTGAAATTTTTCCCGTAGAAATCAAACGATCAAGGTTGCGCCGCAACTGTCCTCCACCCATGCGTAACTCTTTCCGAATTTGATTGAAGTACTTCTCTTCTTGATACAGACACAAAAGAATCCGATGGATCGAGTGTTCAACTGAATCGTCATCTTTCTGATGCCTCAACAAAAATATCAACAGGGATTTTTGGGCTTGTGGAAAAAGCAACATCAGCGAATACAGTATGACGATGAGATCCACATCAAGAAAAGATAGCCACTCATGTTGTTCGGACAACTCTGAACAAATGAGTGTCAGTATCCAGAACGGAACAAAAAGAAGAATTCCTCTCAGAAAAAGTTCGACATTTGAGCCGATGTTTGTGGACTTTTGTAGAAGCGAATAAACGCTTGCGTTCGCAAGCAAACACACGAACATCAAGAGGCTCCCTTCTAGAATATCAATCCCTAGTAAATGATCGCGATAGAACACGATTTTTCCACGCTACATAGTGTAATATTCTTTTTGTTCTAATCGAGGACTCAAAAGATAATCATCGTCTTTGCTTGCTTAGCGTTCAAGGTTTAATTCATAGAATTCTTATCCCGTTTTTCATTGCATAGTCTCCCCTTGCAACACCCTTCGATGAGAATCTCACGCTTGGGTACCGTTGTACTCGTATACGAGCATAAGGGGGCCCCTTGTATATGACCTCAATAATTGGCATTGAATTCTGATGGCAACAGGATTAATTACTACAGGGCGAACATTTCATTCATGAAGCGAACACACCAAGCAATTTTCCTCGCATTCATGATGGCCACTATGTCCCTAGCCGGATGTTTTGGCGACGATGATGGAGGGTCTAGTGAAGATGAAACCCCTGTCGAAACCTTAGACGATTGGCAAGTCCACTTTGCCAATTCAGCCTCAGATTTACCAGAATGCAATGATGATAGAGACGGTTGGTTGTATTACGTTAGTGCAGATGAGAACTTTCGAGTATGCACACAATTCGGTTGGGAACTCGTCGACATCACTGGCCCATCTGGAGCCGATGGAACAAACGGTGTTGATGGACAAAATGGTGCTGACGGTACTAACGGTGTTGATGGACAAAATGGTGCTGACGGTACTAACGGTGTTGATGGACAAAATGGTGCTGATGGAACTAATGGTACCGACGGAATGGATGGCCAGGATGGCACATCAATCCTCATCAATATAGTTAGTTCAACTGCATGTTTGAACGGAGGAAATACTTTCGAAATCGGAAGCGATGATGATGCAGATGGAGTCCTAGATGTCACTGAAGTTGGCGTTACCGTAGATATTTGCAATGGTGCTGATGGACAAGACGGTGCTGATGGAGCCGATGGTGCACAAGGACCAGCAGGTACAAACGGAACTGATGGACAAGATGGGTCAAACGGCCTAAATGCACTTGTTTCCATGACTCCTGAATCAGCTGGATCGAACTGTGCGAATGGTGGTACAAGAATCGATGTTGGCGTTGATGATAATTCCAATGGAGTACTGGAGACTACTGAGATTGATCAAACTCAATACGTCTGTGATGGAGGTTCCTCCAACAACACCATGTTGACCTCGATCTCATCACCACCATCCAACATGGGTTGTGATGCCGGTGGACGAGTTGTTTCACACGGACTTGACAACGGTGATGGGGGTGGAACGTATTCAAACGGCGTTCTTGAAGCGGGTGAAATTGACTCGTCGACGACCTTCTGCTCTCGTTTTGTCTCGGATGATTATAATCTAAAAATGGTCAAGGATATCAGAAGCGGATTTAGCGATGGCAATCCCGATTACCTCACAGCCGTTGGCAACACCCTCTATTTCATAGCCGACGACGGAACCAACGGTGCTGAATTGTGGAAGAGCGATGGAACGGCCATAGGTACGGTGATGGTCAAGAATATCCGTAGCGGAAGTAGCAGCAGTTCTCCCTCCTACCTCACAGCCGTTGGCAACACCCTCTATTTCATAGCCGACGACGGAACCAACGGTGCTGAATTGTGGAAGAGCGATGGAACGGCCTTAGGTACGGTGATGGTCAAGAATATCCGTAGCGGAAGTAGCAGCAGTTCTCCCTCCCTCCTCACGGCCGTTGGCAACACCCTCTATTTCCGAGCCGACGACGGAACCAACGGTACTGAATTGTGGAAGAGCGATGGAACGGCCTTAGGTACGGTGATGGTCAAGAATATCCGTAGCGGAAGTAGCAGCAGTTCTCCCTCCTTCCTCACAGCCGTTGGCAACACCCTCTATTTCATGGCCACCGACGGAACCAACGGAGTCGAATTGTGGAAGAGCGATGGAACTGCCTCAGGCACGGTGATGGTCAAGGACATCAACAGCGGAAGTAGCAGCAGTTCTCCCTCCGACCTCACAGCCGTTGGCAGCACCCTTTATTTCGAGGCGTACGACTCAATTAATGGAAGAGCATTATGGAAGAGCGATGGAACTGCCTCAGGCACGGTGATGGTCAAGGACATCTACAGCGGAAGTGATTCCAGCAGTCCTCTCGCTGAGCTCACAGCTCATGGCAGCACCCTGTATTTTAATGGCTACGACTCAAACAACGGATACGAATTGTGGAAGAGCGATGGAACATCCTCGGGCACGGTGATGGTCAAGGACATCAACAGCGGAAGTGGCAGCAGTATTCCCATTTCCTTAACAGCCGTTGGTAACACCCTCTATTTCCGAGCCACCGACGGAACCAACGGATACGAATTGTGGAAGAGCGATGGAACATCCTCGGGCACGGTGATGGTTAAGGACATCAACAGCGTAAGTGGCGGCAGTAATCCCACTGAGTTCTCAGCCGTTGGTAACACCCTCTATTTCCGAGCCACCGACGGAACCAACGGTGCTGAATTGTGGAAGAGCGATGGAACGGCTTATGGCACGGTGATGGTCAAGGACATCTACAGCGGAAGTTCCAGCAGTTTACCCAGCCAATTCACTGCCGTTGGTAACACGCTCTATTTTCGAGCCCACGACGGAACCAACGGTGTCGAATTGTACACAAACCTAGGTATTTACACAGAAATAACCTACAGTTGAAGATCATCGACAAAATCTACAGATTCATCAATATGGCATGAAATTAGACTCACAAAGTGAATAAGTGGTTTACTTTGATCACGAGGGGTTATGCAAAACACCCTTGTACACATTTATCCCATTCAAGGGTTCGCAGTGGGTCATATTGAACGCTACCCTTTGTGACGGCTTCATCACAACCAATCGGTGATGGCATCAAGTTGCACCAACCAGTCGTCCGACGCCACGTCGATGATGTCGTAGTGGTCACCGGGCAGCCACACCTTTTGCACGTCCGCCCCTTTGGCCTTCATCACCCGGGCATATGTTTCCGATTGCTCAAGCGGCACGTCCCGGTCCCGCTCACCGTGGAACAGCAAAACGCCGGTCGCGGGCGGATGGTCCACCGGGTTCAGGCGGCGCCACAGGTCGGGGTTCTCTTCGGGGGAACAGCCGATCCACCTTCGCACGGCGTCGCCCTCGTCCGAAAGCCCGGCCCGGTCGGCCCCGATGAGGTCCGTCAGCGGGGCCTGCGCAATGGCGAGCCAGGGTGTTCGCTCGGCCTTCGCCGCCATCAACAACGCGAGTTGGCCGCCCGCTGAATGGCCCATCACCATGGAACGGGCGATGTCCACGCCGGGCAGCAACGCCAGTTGGCCCCACGCCCGCAGCACGTCGGACAGCGTGTCCATCCACACCCCTTCGTTCCCAGGCGACCACCGCTTGTACTCGATGTTCCACGAAGCGATGCCCGCTTCAGCGAGGTCCTCGGCGATGGGCTGCATGAGCTCCATCCCGTATTTCTCCTTCCAGAACCCGCCGTGGATGAGCATGATGCATGGCACGCCCTCGTCCTTCTGGTAGGGCGACGGGTCATCGGGCATCGTGAGGTCGGCGTACTGCCAAGCCTCGGCCCCCCACTGCATGCGGTCAACGACCATGGTGCCGGCTGCCGTGGCCTGCTTATGTCGGTTGTGCAACCGCACCATCAGGGGCACGTGCGCTTGCGGTCGCGTGGGAACAACACGGTTTCTCGCACGTTCTTCGCACCGGTGAGCTTCATCAAAATGCGCTCAACACCGAGGCCCCAACCGGCGTGGGGTGGCACACCGTGGCGGAAGCCGGCCACGTAGAATTCGAAGGCTTCGGGGTCGAGGTCCATCGCCTTGAGGTTCTCCACCAGCACGTCCATGCGGTGTTCGCGCTGACCACCGGAGGTCATCTCGTCCCGACCGAAGTTGAGGTCAAACCCGCGAGAGAGTTGCTGGCCGGTGCTGCCGATTTCACCCTCCACTTGGTGGATGTAGAACGGCTTGAGGGACATGGGCCATCGGGGCAGGAAGTAGAACTGGGGCAGGTCGTCGGCCAAGAGGTCGGAGTTCTCGGCATCGATGTCGTCGCCCCATTCGATGGTGCCGCCTTTTTCCTTGATGATGCGGATGGCGTCGCAATATTCTACACGAGGAAAGGGCAACTCGGGCACGATGATCTCGATGGGGTCTTCGCCCTGCGTGGCCCGGTAGTCGTTGATCGTCTGCACGAGTTGCTGCGACTCTTCTTCTTCAGCCACGGACTTCCAAATGTGGTGCAGCATGCGCTCGAGCACGCCCATCACGTCGTCGTCGTTGGCCCACGAACACTCGATATCAAAGGAGATGAATTCGTTGAGGTGGCGGTACGTGTCGTGCTTTTCGGCACGGAAGGCCGGGCCAATCTCAAACACACGCTCCAATCCGCCGCTCATGCACAACTGCTTGAACAACTGAGGGGACTGGTTGAGGTAGGCAGGGGTGTCGAAGTACTGCATCGGGAACAGGTCGGTGCCGCCCTCGGTGGCGGTGGCGACGATCTTCGGGGTGTGGGTTTCAATGAAGCCTTCCGAAATCAGATGGGCGCGTCCAAACTGCAGTACTTTGCCTCGCAGGCGGAACATGGCGTTCACGTGCGCTCGACGCAGGTCGAGGAAGCGGTTGTCCAAGCGGGTGTCGAGTTCCACGTTGACCGTGTCGGTCACGCCCAAGGGCAGGGGCGCCTCGGCCCGTGCGATGACCTCGACTGAGGTGGCGATCACCTCGTAGGCCGGGGGTGGCGTAGGCTCGCCTTCCTTGACCTTGGGAGGTCGCTTCAGCGCAACGGTGCCGGTGAACTGCAGTGTGGATTCCCGGGTCATGCGCTGGACGGCGTCGAGCGCTTCTTCGCCCACGTTGTCGGCTTTGAGGAAGACTTGCGTCTTGCCGGTACCGTCACGCAGGTCAACGAAACAAATGGCGCCCTTGCCTCGGTTGGCTTCCATGAAGCCGATCACGGTGACTTCTTTGTCGATGAGATCGGCGCCGTGGCCCTGAATCTCGCCAAGCGTGTGGGTTCGGTAAGCGGTGGGCACCCAAGTGGTCATGATGCTGGGACCGAGGTGCCCTCCATGAAGGATTCGCCGAGGCTACCCGCAGCCCGTGAGGGGTGTTCGTGAATTGAAATCAAGGGCTTTTTATGTTCGGAGGACGGCGCCGGGGGCATGAACCACCTGTTCAGTTCCGAGTCCGTGACCGGCGGCCACCCCGACAAATTGTGCGACGCCATCTCCGACGCCATCGTCGACGCCTGCCTGTCGGTGGACCCCAACGCTCGCGTGGCGGTGGAGACCTGCGTCAAGGGCAAGGCCGACAAAGGCATCATTGTGCTCGCCGGTGAAGTGTCGCTCAACGGTGCCGTGCCTGACTACGAAGCCGTGGCCCGTGAGGCCGCCGTTCAGGTCGGTTACGACAGCCACGCCATTGGCATGGACGCCTCGTCCACCGAGCTGTGCGAGGTTCAAGTTCACATCACGACGCAAGCGGCCAACATCGCTCAAGGCGTGAACCGCACGGGGATGGCGCAGGGCGCAGGCGACCAGGGCATCATGTTCGGCTATGCTTGCACCGAGACCGAAGCCTACGAAGGCCTCGAAGGACGCTATTTCCCGCTCGCGGCGGCGCTCTCCCAGCGCTTGACCCGCCGCCTCACCGCCGTGCGAGAGGAGGGCATCCTTCCTTGGGCTCGCCCCGATGGCAAGTCCCAAGTCACCGTGGAGTACGACGCTGACGGCAACATCACCCGTGTTCACACCGTCATCGTGGCCATTCAACACGACGCCGCCCTCAAGGACCAATTCGACGGCTCCGAGGCCGACGAACACGCCCATGTGGTTGAGGCCATCACGAAGGAGGTCATCCACTACGCCATCCCTGCTGAACTGCTGGACGACAATTGCAACATCATCATCAACGGAACAGGTCGCTTCGCCGACCCCGGTGGCCCCCACGCTGACGCGGGCCTGACCGGTCGGAAGATCATCGTCGACACCTACGGCGGCATGGGCCGTCACGGTGGCGGTGCCTTCTCGGGCAAAGACCCCTCCAAGGTGGACCGCTCCGCCGCGTACGCCTCCCGCTGGGCCGCCAAGCACGTCGTGGCGGCCGGTCTGGCCGACCGCTGTGAGATTCAACTCGGCTACGTCATCGGTGTGGCCGAACCCGTCAGCCTGCGCGTGGAAACCTTTGGCACCTCTGCCAAGAGCACGGGTGAACTGACGGCCCTCGTGGCGCAGCACTTCGACTTCCGCCCCGCCGCCATCGCCGCATCGCTGCAACTCAACCGGCCCATCTACCGGCCAACCGCCGCAGGTGGGCACTTTGGCCGCACCCCCGTTGACGGCACGTTCCCCTGGGAAGTGCTCGACGAAGCGGTGCTCGCTGAACTGCGCAACGCCGCTTGATGCGTCCGGCTGGACCGAAATCTCTTGAAGAACGGCCTGCTGGTGGTGCCATGTCCTCCAGCGCACGCGCCGTCGCCGGTGTGCTTCTCCTCCTCTTGACGGCGGCCTCGCCGCTGGTCACCACGGTCTCGGCCAACGAGACGGTCCTGCTGTCCGTCGACCCTCAGCACGCCGTCTTGGCGCCCGGGGAGAGCCTGAACCTCACGCTCACCGTCAACAACAACGGTTCGAGCATTCGCGATTACAACCTCACCGTGGACGATGCTTCGCTGGACGATGTCTGGGACGTGGTCCCGGTGGCCAACGCCGTGAACAACGTCTTCCCCACATGGTCGAAGAACACCACTGTGGTGTTGCGACTCGCCGAAGGGGCCACGGTGGCCAACCACGGGTCGTTTGACCTCACCGTGACGGAGGTGGGCGGCACCGGCACGGCGACCGTGACGGTTCAAGCCAGCGTCGCTCCAGCCTACGGCGCCGCGTTGACCGCTTCCAACGGCAACAACCGTGTGGCGGTCACCGCCGGTCAAACGGTGACCCTTGACTACCTTGCCCACAACCAGGGTTCGGTGACCGACACGTTGCTGCTCGATGCTGTGAACGAGCCGGACTTGTCGGGATGGTGGGCCAATCAGTCCGGCGCCAACAACGGTTCTTCAGGGACGGGCGACAACGGGACCGGTGGTGGCGGCAACAATTCCACCAGCACCCCGACATCGATGACCGTCCTGATGTACGGCAACAGCTACACCTCCCAAAACAGCCTTCACGACCTCGTCGAGGACCAATTCGACGACAACGGCTTCAACGGCACCGCACAAGCCAACACCGCTGGGGGTCTGCGCTTGGACCAGCACTGGTCCAACCTGAACACATCCGGGCACCAGTGGAACACGTCGCTTCGAAGTGGCAACTGGGATTACGTGGTCCTGCAGGACCAATCGCAGGTGCCCTCTTTCCCGGTTACCGAATCGATGTGGCAGGCGAGCAAGAACGCCTCCGTGTCGATCGCCCAAGCCGTCGCCGACGAAGGGGCCGACCCGGTGCTGTTCATGACGTGGGGCCGCCGAAGCGGCGACAGCATGAACGCCTTCAACAACAACTTCACCACGATGCAGGACAACCTGCTCACAGGGTACACCCGCTACGCCCAGAACATCACCAACGCTGGCGTTGACGTGTACATTGCACCGGTCGGCTTGGCGTTCAAAACCGTCCACGATGAGGTGGTGGCGAACGGCACCGACCCCACTCAATCCGGCAACCTGTTCTACGACCTCTACACCAGCGACGGAAGCCACCCCTCCCTCGCAGGGTCGTACCTTGCCTCGTGCGTCCTGTACGCCACCCTCTCTGGCAACACCTGTGCCACCAGCAACACCTCCATCGCCCTCTCTGCGAGCGTGAAGTTGGCCCTCGAAGAGGCAGCTGACGACACGGTCTTCAACCAAACCGCTGGCCAATCTTACTACCCATGGGAAGGCCAACAACCCGCCGCCATGGGTCTGGGTTCAGGGGTGCCCACGGGTTGGCTGCTGCAGTGGAGCGACGATGAACTCACCAACGTCCCGGCCGCTGCCAACCGCTCCTCGACCTTGACGGTGACCGTGCCTTCGGACGCCCAGCCGGATTACTACGGGTACCGATTGACGGTGGCCTCGACGGGTGGCAACGTCTCCTCGTCCACGCTGTTGGTCGTGGAGGTGGTCGGTGAACCAGCGGTCGCCTTGGCCTTCCTCGACCAAGCCGCCTCGTTCGAGCCGGGAACCTCCATCAACACCAGCGTTCAGGTCACCAACACCGGGAACGAGCGCCTCAACCTCACGTGGGATGTCACGTCCACCGACCTCACGGTGTGCAACGCCGCCATGATCGATGCACAGACCGCCGACCTCCTGCCGGGCGGAATGGCTGACGTGGCCATCGCCGTGGATGTTCAGGAAACCGCCACCGGCAGTGATGCCTGCCCGTTGACCCTCACCGCTTCGGTGGCCAACGGGTCGGCCATCGAGGTCCTCGAGCAACTGAGTTTCGTCATCGATGTGGACGAGCGGGTGAACTTCTCCCTCTCCGGCCCTTCCAGCCTTCCAGCGTTCACTCCTGCGGTTGGCGCAACGTACGACGTGACGGTCTTCAACCACGGCAGCGACAGCGCTTCGTTTGTGCTCACCGTGGACGATCACGCCGATCTCGACTCGGTCCTCATGACCGCCTCGGCCATCAGCGTCGAGGCCGGTGCGTTTGGCTCCTGGACGGTGCGCACCACCGCTGCCGCCTCGTCGGTGGGTGACCACAACCAGACCTTCAGCACCGCACATGCCGGTCAAACAACGACCTTGACGGTGGCCATGACCGTATCGCCCGTTCAGCAGGGCGCCATCACCGGTCCCTTTGACGCCCGCATGACCCTGCAACCGGACAGCAACGCTTCGTTGGCGTTGGTCGTGAACAACACCGGGACCTCGACGTTGGACCTGCAACCCACCGTACAGGGCCTCCCTGCCGGTGTTGCGGTGACCCTGTCCAACACCTCGCTGCTCCTTCAGCCCGGTGAGGGCGTCGAGGTGCAAGCCCACCTCAACGCCAGCCTCACGGTTGCACCAGGAGAGCATACGGTGACCATTGGGTACACCGACGGGACCGTCACGCTCACCTACTCGTTCACACTGACGGTGGAAGACCGCAGGGGCGTGTTGATGACCTCGCCCCAACGCCAACTCCACGCTTCGCCAACGGGCGCTTCGGTGTGGACCCTGGACGTCACCAACACCGGCACCGCCGAGGACCTCTTTGTGCTCGCTGTCGACCACGACGGCGACGAGGATTGGTTCGGCGTGAACCTCTCGAGCACGACCGTCAGTTTGGCTCCTGGGGCCAACCGCGTGGTCACGGTCAGTTTCATCGAAATCACCCCCGGTGCACCGGTGGCGGGGATCACCTACACCCTGTCCGCCACCTCAACCTCCCATCCCGATGTTGTCGGGCAGCGCACGATGCTTGTCATGCCGGTGGTGGCGGATGCCAACCTCACGGTGCTGAAGGACGATGTGTCCGCTCTACCCGGTGATGTGGTGTTCGGCAGCATCATCGTCACCAACACCGGGACGGGTGAAGACACGTTTTCGGTGTCCACCATCGGCCAAGATTGCGGTCTTGACGCTGAGGTCACGCTGGCTCCGGGGCTCTCCTCTTCAGCCCTCGGTTGGTCGTGCACGGTGCCCAACAACGCCGCTGCAGGGACCCATCCAATCACCTTTCGGGCGGTCAGCCAAGTGCGCAGCAACGTGTTCGTGGACTTCAGCATCCTGTACTCCGTTGAAGCCTCGTGGCCCGACAGCACATTGGTGGCCATCACGTTTGAGCAGGGCCGCTTGACGCTCGGCATGGACAGTTCCACTTCGACCGTTGTCACGGTGGAGAACTTCGGCAACGCCGAGGTCACGGGCAGTCTCGACGTCTACGGTCAAGACACCGGTTTGTTCCTCGTTGAATGGCTCCGGCTTGCCGACGATGCTCCATCAAGCGCCTACACGTTGAGCGCTGGGTCCACCGCCACCTACCGCCTCACCCTCGTCTCCAACACCGACCGTGCTGCTCAGGCAGAATTGCTTGTCCGAGCCACCTCGCAAGGACCCGGCGTCACAGCGTCCGACGCTTCGCCGGTGCTGGCGGTGGACATCGAAGGTCCCGCCCTGCCGCCCAACGGATTGTCCCTGCCGCTCGGCCTTGAGGTCAGCCAGGAATCCACGTTGGGCGTCATGGGCGCCGGTTGGTTCCTCGCCATTGCGTTCTTTGCGTTGCTCCGCAGGCGAGGTCCCGGCCGTGAAGGAAACGACGATGTTGACGACGGCGTGGAGCAGCGGGATGAGGTGGAGGACGAAGCCCCCGCTGAACTCGGGTTCAACGAAACGCGTCTTGACGACGACCACAAGGTGGCGTGCCCCACCTGCGAAGCACGGCTGGGCGTCCCTCGAGGGAGTGAGCCACCCTTCCGGTTCACATGCCCGAAGTGTTCGAGCAAGATTCGCGTGGTGGAATGAATCAGCGACGCTGAGCCACGAGCAAAAACGCCGTGTGTCCGAACGGACCGTTGACCGGGCGCACACCGCCTTTGGACGCCCGTCCCCATTCGCGCTCCATCAGTTCCCCCGCCCATTCGACGGCCAACCCGGCGGCTTCGCACGCCTCCCAGGCCCGTTCCAACTGCTGCGTGACGGGACAGTAGCACACCAAGCGTGCACCCACCGCCATCAAGGGCGCCACCGCTTCGACAGCGGGGGGATGGTCGGGCAGGTCGAGCACGACGGCGTCGTAAGCCTCGCTGAGGGCGCCGAGTTGCTCCGTCATCTCTTCAATGCACCCTTCCACGTGATCGTGACGCGGCGTGGACGGCCAACTGCCACGGGCGCGCTCGAGGTTGATGTGAGCCACCTCAGCGTGTTCAGGACGGGGTTCAACGGTCACGTGGTGGCCCGACTCGCCCAGCACGCGGGCGATGTGGAGGGAGAGGGCGCCGCTGCCGATGCCGGCCTCCAGCACGCGGTCGCCGGGTCCAATGCCGAGCCGGGCGACGATGAAACCGGCGTCCTTGGGGGAGATGGTTTGGGCCCGTCGCACCAGACCAGCGTTCAGTTCGGGCAGTCGAGGCGGAAGGCGAATCAGGGATTTTTGCCCGATGTGCACCTCGTCGCCCATCTCCACGCCCGACAAACTGGTCGCAGGGTTGAACACGCCAAGCCCCTTGACCTTCGTGTTTTCATCCACGATCTCAAAGGCATGAATGCGCCCGTTGGGCTCAGCCAACACCGCCCATTGACTGGAGGACATGCCCGGTGCGTGGTCGCTCGCCGGTTTAACACCCACCGTGCGGCGCACGCCACTTGCAAATGAAGGGTGTGGCGCATGTGGGGGTTTGGCCATCTTCGGATGGAAGGGCGTTGAACGGTCGGGGGCGAAACAGCCCGTGTGTCATGAATTCCAATTCATTAAATAGCCCGCTTGCTCTCGTGGAGCCATGGACCGTACGACGCGTAGCCTTTCCCTTTTGTTGGTGACCTTGTTCGTGGGCAGTTTGCTCTCGGGCGCCGCTGTTGAGCTCACCAAAGAAGACCTCCAACCCGTCTTGAGCGATGAACCCGTGGTCCAAGCCGCCACGAGCCCCGGCCACGTCGTCTTCGGCCAGTACATCTCCTCGGACAACTGCCCCCACTGCGCCAAGCCCGGTGGCGGTTCGGAGTCCAACCACAACCTGAAGTTGTCCAACCCCGATGAGTACGTCTACCTCACCTACATGTCGGCTTCGTACGGCGACACCGACACGGCTCGTGCCGGCAACATCGGCCCTTACAACTGGGCATGGACGGCCTCCGGGGCCCCCATTCACTACATGGGCGACCGCACCGACGCCGCCAACACGAAGTCGGGTGCCGACACGAGCGGTGCGAACTACGACAGCATCTTCACCGCTGGCGGCGGCATGCACTCCACCGTGAACGATTACAAAATGACCGCCACGATCTCTCCCAACGGCAACGTGTTTGACATCGCCATCGACTACCAATACGTCGGTTCAGGCACGGCCGCTTCCAACCTCAACCTCTACGCCGCCATCGTCGAGGAAGACTGCACCACCCACACCTACAACAACATGGGATCCGGTTACCTCGCCCACGGTTACAACTGCTGGATGGGCTGGTTGACCGCCGGTGACACCTACCGGTCGGCCTCGGGTGGTTCCGGAACGGCCTTCGCCTCGGTTTCGCCCACCTCCACCGCTCAGTCGGTGAGTTGGTCGACCGTGCCCACCTCGCTGATCGCCGGTGGCACCTCCAACGCCGTCGTGATCGGTGTGCTGATGTCCGGTTCCACCGTTTCGGTGGGTGGCAGCAGCCCTCACGTCTACCATGCGGTCGATTCCACCATGGGCCCCAAGATGGACATCGCCGTGACCGACCTCCGCTTGACCAACGACGAAGGCAGCGACGCCTACGTGCGAGGCGACACGCTCTCTCTCGAAGCCGACGTCAAGAATGTCGGCGACTTGGATTACACCAACGGCGGGACCCTTGAGTTCTACTACCGCAACGGCGCCACCTCCACGGTCATTGATTCCATGACGGTCCCCACCCTCAACGCTGCCTCCGGCTCACCGTTCCTGACGGCCACGGCGAGCTTTGACACCAGCGTCTTGCCCGAGAACACTTGGACCACGGACTTCGGTGCCAGGCTGACCGGCGTTACCGGTGAATCCACCGTCAGCAACAACGTCGCCACCGCCGACATGGAGCACGACCGCCCACCGCTCGCCAAGACCCCTCAGGTCATCGACACCAACGTGGTGCAGCGCGGGGAATACCTGACCTTGCTGGCCAAGGGCGACGCCGACGACAACGTCGACACCATCGACACCGTGACGTTTGAGGTGGAAGTTTCACCAGCCGGTGAAGACACCTGGAGCGACGCCATCGTCGCCGGCGGTGATGAAATCGTTTACCGTGACACCGCCCAAGAAGGACGGAAGTTCATTCTCACGCCTGTTGAGACGATGTCGGCTGGCTTGTACGATGTCCGCACCCGCGCCGTCGACAGCCGGATGCAGGTCAGCGACTGGTCCACCGCCTCCGAATTGTTTGAGCTCGCCAACGGTGTGCCCCAGGTCGTCGCCGACCCCGTTCCCTCGGTGATGTGCGACGTGAGCACCCGTGTCAGCATGGACGGTCACATCAGCGATCCTGAAACGCCACTGGCTGACCTCGTGGTCGATTCCTCGAGCCCCTACTTCGTCGCTTGGCACGCTGCCAGCGAAGAGATCGAAGTGCTCTTCCCCTACGACATGGGCTGTCCGCTCGGCCAACGCGGCATCGAAGTCACGGTTGACGACGGTGCTGGTTACGAAGGCTCGCTGCCTTACGGTACGCTCCTTTTCAACGTGATTGAGAACGGCCAGCCCCGCTGGGCCGGCTTGCCCATCCAGACGGTTGATGAAGGCGGCAGCGGCAGCTTCAGCTTGGTCAGTTCCCTCTCCGACACCGACGATTCCGGTAACCCGGCCGATGTGGGCGAGTTGACCCTCTCCATCATCGACAACTCCAACCCCGAGGTGTTCAGCGCCAGCCTGCGCGGCACGATGCTGAACTTCGAGACGGTGGACGACGACGTCAACGGTGAGACGGTCCTGACGCTGCGAGCCAGCGACGGTGAACAATCCTCCGACCAAACCATCACCCTGCGTGTGAACCCCATCAACGACGCCCCGCGCCTGGACTTGACGGACCTCGATTCCATCACCATCAAGCGAGGCAAGCAGATGGTGGTCAACCTGAAGAACCGCATGACCGATGTGGACAACCCCGTTGACCAAGCCTTCATTTCCGTCACCCCCGATGAGCCTGGTGCAGCCCGCTACAACCTCCTTGATGGCAACATGATCATCAACTTCGAGGAAACCGGCGACCACACCATCACGGTGAGCACCACCGATGGCTTCGATACCAACGTCTACACCATCGCTGTGGATGTGTACGACGCCCTCCCGTTCTACTTCTCGAAGGTGGACGATGGAAGCGGTTACATGCACGTCAGTCTGGTGGACACCTATATCGGTCAATCGCCAACGGCCACCCTCATGTTGACCGATGACGCCCCTGTCTTCACCAACATGGATTTGACCGTTCAACTCTGCAGCGAACTCACTGGGTTGTGCTACGAAATTCGCGAGGTCCCGTTGGATGTCGCCGCCTCCAACGTCGGTTGGACATTGGACCTTGATCTCCGGGAAAGCGGTTCGCAGATGCGCGACTACTACCAGTTCAAGATGAGCGCCGCCGACGAAGACGGCGACGACTACAAGACCCTGGGTGACGGCATCAAGTTCCTCATCACCGAGAACCTGCCGGCACCTGCCGACATGGAAGACGAGATGCTCACGGCTCACGTGGAGAACCTCAACGCCCAGATCGAAGCCCTGAAAACCAGCATCGAAGCCGGCGAAGGCGACGTGGAGGCCATGGGCGAAGAACTGGCGACCCTTGAGGGCGACCTCGAGGTGGCGTGCGACGACCCACGGGCCAACTGCCCCGAGGACAACGTTGAGAGCAGTGCCGGCGACGCCGCATCGGGCGGCCTTGACACCAACGTGATTCTCATCGTGGTGGGTGCGCTCATCGTTGCCGCCCTGCTCGGTTTGATGTTCATGCGCGGCGGCCGAGGTGGTCTTGAGGACGTTGACATGAAGTGGAACGACGCTTCACTGCCCGTCCACGACACTGTGGCCAATTCCATGTACGGCGGCGCCCAGGACATTTTCCAACAGCCGTTGATGGCTGCTGCACCAGCGCCTGCGCCCGCACCCGCTCCGGCCCCTGCGGTCGCTGCACCCGGTGTTCCACCGCTCCCTGCCACGGGTCTTCCCGCTGGCTGGACCATGGAGCAGTGGGCCTACTACGGCCAGCAGTACCTCGACGCTCAGAACCAATGAGGTTGGGAGCCGCTCCTGCGTTGGTGCGTTTGAGAAAGCATACCCCTAAAGGGGAGCAAAGCGAGGGGATGATGTGAGCGACGAAGGTGAAGGGGTTGTCAACGCCCCTGACGACCCGGTGGAATCCGAGGTCAGCGACACCGTTCGCGAGGGTCCCGATGTCCTCACCTCTCCGCCAGAACAGGCCACGGTATGGGCACCTGAGCCAAAGGGTACCGACGATGTCCTCGACCTGTCCATCGATGCGTGGATTGCCGATGTGGACTTTGAGACAACAGCGGATGTCCCCATTCCTGAACGTTTGGTCGACCAAGTCATCGGCCAAGAAGCGGGTTCGGTCGTCATCAAGAAAGCCGCTGAACAACGCCGTCACATGCTCATGATCGGTGACCCGGGCACCGGGAAATCCATGCTCGCCCGTTCGATGACAGACTTGCTGCCCAAGGATGCGCTCGAAGACGTGCTGGTCTATCCCAACGAAGACGACGAGAACGTCCCACGTGTCCGCACCGTCCCCGCTGGCCGAGCTGAGCGCATCGTGAAGGTTCAGAAGCAAGCGATTCGGGAGCAGAAGGAAAAGTCGCAACGCATGTTGTTCATCGCGTTCGCCGCCATCGGCTTCTTGCTGTTCGTGGCCGCCATCCAATCCGGTGATTTGTTCACGCTGCTCTTCGGCGGTTTTCTGCTGGTGTTTGGGTACATGTTCATCCGCAGCCGTTTGGGGGCGGCCGACGACAGTCGGATTCCCAAGGTGCTCGTGAAGCACGACCTCAACGAATTGCCGCCGTTCGTGGATGCCACCGCCACGCTTTCCGGTTCCCTGCTCGGGGACGTTCGACACGACCCGTTCCAATCCGGTGGCATGGAAACACCTGCCCACGACCGTGTTGAACCCGGGGCCATTCACCGTGCCCACAAGGGCGTGCTCTACATCGACGAAATCAACCTGCTCCGCTTGGAGGAGCAACAGGCCTTGCTCACCGCGATGCAGGACCGTGCGTTCCCGATCTCCGGCCGCTCCGAGCGTTCCTCGGGTGCGCTCACCAAGACCGAACCGGTGCCGTGCGATTTCATCCTCATCGCTGCAGGCAACCTTGACGCCATCCAGGGCATGCACCCCGCACTGCGGAGCCGCATTCGCGGTTACGGTTACGAGGTCTACGTGAATTCCGAGATGCCCGACACGTCCCGCAACCGCCGACGCCTCATTCGCTTCATTGCTCAAGAAGTGCTTCGGGACCAAGACACGGTTCGCGAGATCCCGCACTTCGACAAGAGCGCCGTGGCGGTCATCCTCCGGGAGGCCCAGCGCCGGGCCGGCCGCCGTGGCAAACTTTCGCTCCGCTTGCGTGAACTTGGGGGGTTGGTTCGCATCGCCGGCGACCTTGCCGTCGAGTCGGGTTCACCCTTCACATCGGCTGAACACGTTTACGCTGCCCGTTCCATCGCCAAGCCGCTTGAGCAACAGGTCGCTGACCGCATGATTGAGCGTCGTCAGGACTACGCCATGCTCGTGAACTCGGGCGAGCGCGTGGGCCGTGTCAACGGCCTGGCCGTGTTGGGTGCCAACAGCGGTCTTTCCGACTTCAGCGGCATCATGTTGCCCGTCGAAGCCCTCGTGACCCCTTCGCAAGGCGGCGGCGGGAAAATTCATGCCACGGGTGGCCTGTCCGACCTCGCCAAGGAAAGCGTCACAAACGTGAGCGCCGTCATCAAGAAACTCACCGGCAAAGACATCTCGGATTACGACATCCACATCCAATTTGTTGACACCCACGGCGTGGACGGCGATTCAGCGTCCATCACGATTGCCACGGCCATCATCTCAGCGCTGGAAAACATCCCGATTCGTCAAGATCTCGCCATGACCGGTTCGCTTTCGGTCCGTGGCGAAGTCCTGCCCATTGGCGGGGTGACGGCCAAGATCGAGGCGGCGGCCCGCTCGGGCGTCAAAACCATCGTCGTTCCTCGGGCCAACATGCAGGACGTGATTCTGGACGATCGTTTCGAAAACATGGTGACGGTCATCGCCGTGGACACCCTTGACGAAGTCATGCAGCACGCCCTCATCAAGCACGAGCAAAAGGCAAGCCTGGTGGAGCGCCTCGAAGCGGTGATTGACCGATTGACGCCTGAAATCCAAAGCAAGATTTCCCTGGTCTAATCGTCAAACATGTCGCCGTATGGGCGGCGTTTACAAAAGTCAACGGCGTTTCCGTAGGATGAGCACCGTGTCATCGACATCCTCGGACGCCGGAAAAGGAGCCCTGCTGGTGCTGTTTCTGGTCACGATGATCGACATGATCGGGTTTGGGATTATCATCCCGTTTCTCACGTACCTCGTCAAGGACCTCGCTGAGGCGGAGGGTGTTGTTCAGGTCGGCTTGTGGGTCGGTTTGCTGATGACCTCTTATTCAGCGGCCCAGTTTCTCTTTTCCCCGTTTTGGGGTTCGTTGTCCGACCGCATCGGCCGCCGCCCCGTGTTGATGGTCGGCTTGGTGGGCAACACCGTGTTTTTCACGGCATTTGGCTTTTCCAACACCTTGCTGTTCGCCCTTTCGATGCGCTTCTTGGCGGGTGTCTCCAACGGGAACATCGCCGTGGCGAGGGCCTACATCGGGGACGTCAGCACCCCGGCTCAATTGGCCACGCGCATGGGCATCATCGGTGCTGCCTTTGGGCTGGGCTTCACCATCGGTCCCTTCATCGGTGGTGAGTTCTCGTCGCCAGCCGAACGATGGGACCTCTTCGTTGGTACCGTGTTTGACACCTACCCCTACCTCTTGCCCTGCGTCATCGCCAGCGTGCTTTCCGCGGCTTCGTTGGTGTTGGCGTTCTTCAAGCTCCCGGAATCGGTGGACACGAGCGCACCCCGTTCCAAACCCCGCGGCTCCATGCCCGCTCGGGCCAAAGCCACGGCCGGCAACGCGTTGGCCATGCTGAAAACCTCCAGCATCGGGGCCATGATTTGGGTCTCCATGCTGTTCACGTTTGGCTTCACCGTGATGCATGCGGTGTTCATCCTGTACACCGAAATGGACGTGGGTTTGGGTGGCCTCGCTTTCAGCGAGCAGCAAAACGGTCGCGTGTTCGCGATGATCGGCTTGCTGGGCATCCTGACGCAAGGGGCCCTCATCGGGCCCCTGACACGACGGTTCGGCACCCGACGCCTCATCCCAGCTGCCATCGCCATCACGGGTGTTGGCCTCGTGTTGTTGCCTTACACCACCCCGTCGTTCGTGTGGTTGCAGATGCTCGCCGTCTGCTCGATGATCGCCATTGGCAATGGGTTGTTCCAGCCCTCGTCGTCAACGTACCTCACCCGCATTGCTCGGCACGAGGGATATGAACTGGGCTCCGTCATGGGCGCTCAAGAATCGCTGGGTGCGTTCGCCCGGATCTTGGGTCCGTTGTCCGGTGGTCTGGTTTGGGAATGGTCCTACGGTGGGCGCTTTCCCTTCGACTACCACACCGCCTTCCACCTTTGCGGATTGTTGATGTTCATCTCAGCGCTGTTGACGCTTCGCTTGCCCGACCTGCCGCCGTTGGAAGAATCTCAAACCGTCGACGCTTCGGCGGAGGGACCTTGAAGTGGTGAATGTCGCTGGTGGGGTTATGGAACACGCCTCGCCGGGGTGGAACACCCCGCAGTTTCGCCATCGTTTGGCCATGCTGTCCCACGCATCCATCGTCATGACGTTGGTGACGCTGTGGTTGATACAGCTCGTGGACGTGCTCCAACCCTTGTTCATCGCGTTGGGCATGTACTTCGTACTGAAACCCGGCGCTGACTTCCTCTCCAAGAAGGGCTTTCCCATCATGCTGTCCTACATCACGATGCTGATGTTGGCCATCCTGATCGTGTTGAGCGCAGGTTTTTTCGCCTACCAGCAAGCCTCTTCCTTCCTCGACGATGAAGAGCGGATGGATGAGTACACCGACCGGCTCAACGAACGCTGGGGCGACATCAAGTCCATGCCCCTCGTGGGCAAAAGCCTGCTCGATTCCGGGGCCGTTATGGACGCCACCCTTGAGGACGACCTGCACAACATGGGGCTGCTCGACCCTGACTCCGGTCTGATGGAGGCGTTGAACGGCCTGCTGTCAAGCGTGGGCATGTTCTTCATCATGGGCATCACGGTTCTCTTTTTCTTGCTGTTCATCATCTTCGAAGCAAGTCTTCTACCGGGCCGTATCGAACGGGCGTACCCAGGTGGGGGAACCGAACGGGTGCAACTGATTCGCGACCAAATCGAAGCCAGCGTCAACACGTACGTCGTCGTCAAGACCGGTGTGGGTTTCGGGACCGGCGTGTGCGCCGGCTTGGTCATGCTCGTGTTTGGCATTGATTTGTGGTTCACGTGGGCGTTGCTGACGTTCCTGCTGAACTACGTGCCTTACATCGGTTCCTTGCTTGCCACCATTCCTCCCATCGTGCTGGGGTTCGTGTTGTTGGACCCTGGCATGCTGGTCGTTCTCACGGTGCTGTTGTTGACCAATCAACAGCTGTGGGGCAACGTCATCGAGACCCGATGGGCCGGACGTGCGCTGGACATCTCACCGGTCCTGTTGTTGGTGGTCACGGCCTTTTCCTTCTGGGTGTGGGGCATCATCGGTATGATCCTCTCGATTCCACTGGTGGTCATCTTCAAGATCGTGCTTGAGAACATCGACGCCACCCGTCCGTTGGCCATCCTGTTGTCCGAACGGGCCCCGACGCTTGAGGAAGCATGGCGAGAGGCGATCAAAGACGGCCGCATCACGGCGTACGAAGAGCGCATGCTCCGTGAACTCCAGGAGGTTTTGGGGTACACCGATGCCCAAGTGAAGTTGATTTCAGCAAAAATCGCGGCAGAATACGCCTTGCGTCGCGGTCGGTTGAGTCCTGACCAAATCGAACTCATCCGGTTAGGCATCGATCACATGGAACGGGCCAAGTCCTACCGAGAGCAGTTCGAAGAACTCGTGACGGAAGGAAAACTCAGCGTTGGTGAACGCGTGTTCCTTGGCCGTCTGGTGCTTGCTTTTGGCCACGATGAGGAAGAATGACTCAGAGCACCTCGGTGAGGATGCGCTCCAATTCGGTGTTGATCGTCAGAATCAAGGTCCCGAATTCCGGTGGTATGTTGGGGTCCTCGTAGAGTTCCTCCAGTTTGGATTGCGCCATAGCAATGCGCACGTCAAGTTTCTTGCCTTTGTTGAGCAGCCAGTTTTCACAGGCTTCCTTGGCTTGTCGGCGAATGTTTCGAGGGACCTTGGGATCGTCAATTTGGTTAATGACGGTTGCAACTTGCTCCAATCGTTGTTCAACATCCATACAATTCACCTCAACAGCACTGTTCCCTCTCCGGTTGCCGACCATCTTTAATTTGATGGGTCCTTTGGTTGGCGCATGGACAGTACCAGCGAGGCCATTTTGGGATGGACTCGCGCTGCGGTGCTGTTCATCGGCATGGGCATGGCAGCGTGGATGGACCACCGCAACCGCCGTGTTCCCAACGACCATTGGTTAACGTGGTCCAAGCCGGCGATCTTCCTTTGGGCGCTCGATCTGATGAACCAAGGGGCGGACTGGACCATTTACCTCACCGCTTCCGCCGTGGTGGCCTACGCCAGCACGTCGGTGCTCGGGCGAGCCACCCTCCGCGACGCCCGGAACGGCTCGGGCCTTGACCGGGTGGTGTTGGTGTGGTACGGCCTCTCCACCGTGGGTGTGGTGGCTGGAGCACTGAAGCACCAGGGCACGGGGCCCGTGGACGTGCTGCTCAACGACGGTGACGCCTTGGGCATCCTGTGGTGGAAGACGCTGGGTGTGGCGGGCGTGATTGCGGTGGTGGACTTGGCATGGCGATGGCGGTTGCTGCACGGTGGTGCCGATGCCAAGGCCCTCATGTGGGTCGCGTTGTTGTTCCCTTCCTGGTCCGCCGTCCCCATGCCCCTGTCCACCGTCACGGCAGATGCCGTTGTGGTGCTGCCGGTTGCCTTGGCCCTGCTGATGTGGGGCGGTCTGGCTTTTTTCGTCATCCCCGTGCTGATGCTGGCCAACAACCTCCGTCGTGGGCATCTCCGTCGTCCTTCCGATCTTCGTTTGGGGTGGCACGCCACACGCATCCCGCTCAGCGACGTGATGCACCGTCATGTGTGGATGCTCACCACCACCATGGTCATGCCTGACGGGCGCACCGAGGTGGTTCACACGGCACGAGCACCTCGACGAACCCCGCCGCCCGATGAAGTGGCAGAGAGCGTGGCGTCGCTGGAGGCATTGGGCGTCACCAGCGTGTGGGTCAGCATGAAAATGCCCTTGCTGGTGTTCTTGTGGCCAGCGATGCTGCCGCTGGTGTTGGTTGGTGAACCCACGGCCCTGTTGATGGCGTGGTTGACGAATTGAGCGGCCCAACAGGATCAGTTGCCCTTGCGCTCAATGTTCTTCGGGCGCAAGCCCTTGTAGCTGCACTTGCGGCAGCGGGCGGCACGCACAGCGTTGCGGGCGTTGCAGCGCATGCAGATCTTGCGGTGGAGCAAGCGAACTTCTGCTTCGGGGAATCGTGCCATGGACGGGCCACCGAATCCCCCTATTTAACCGCAACCTCCCGTTTCGGGTACCTTCAAAGTCCTGCGCACGATGGCCAACCATGAAGGTGGTTCGGCTTCCGGCAATCCACCACGACGGCAACATGGTCCTCGTTTCAGGGAGCATGGCGAGCGTCGTCATCGACACCGGCACCTCATGGTATCAGGCACTCCAGGTGGAG
>Ga0181570_10001266_pt1 | contig 21947 bp, 18 predicted proteins | sample 101ome_18_FD_148667 | JGI IMG/M metagenome (GOLD analysis project Ga0181570, IMG submission 148667) | Coastal salt marsh microbial communities from the Groves Creek Marsh, Skidaway Island, Georgia - 101406AT metaG (spades assembly) | ecosystem: Environmental > Aquatic > Marine > Intertidal zone...
ACTGGGTGGTTGACTTTGGTGGATTAAAACCACTTAAGGCATGGCTTGAAGATACATTCGATCACAAAGTTGTTTTAGATAATGATGATCCACACATGGATACATTCAAAGACTTGGAAGCAAAAGGACTTGCTGAACTTACAATCCTAGATGGTGTAGGTGTAGAAAAGTTTGCTTATCACGCTTGGAAACAAGCAAACGAACTTGTAAACGAAATGACCAATGGTCGTTGTCGTTGTGTTGAAGTAGAATGTGCAGAGCACGGAGCAAACAGTGCAATCTACAGAAACCAAGGCTGAACGCAAAGCTAGAAAAATTTTAGAAAAGGCAAACAAATCGCAGGCGCAATACAATGCGTCTGCTACCAAGAACTACGTGGTATGTCTAAAGTGGGGACAAAAATACAGCGCAGACTATGTAAACAAATTGTACAACATGGTAAAACGTAATACCACAGTTGACTATGAATTTGTATGTTTTACAGAAAGCAAACGTGATGTAAACAAAGAAATACGCATAGAGCCATTACCAAATATACCTGTAGAAGGTTGGTGGTACAAGCCGTGGTTTGTCAGTGCAGAGTTGCCACTTAAAGGCAACATACTATATTTGGATTTGGATTTGATTGTGTTTGATAATATGGACAAGTTCTTTACATACAAACCAGAAAAAGATTTTGTTATCATAAGAGATTTCAACAGGCATCATAGGCGTGGATATGAAAAAATCAACAGTAGTGTATTCAGAGTACACAGTGGTGCAAGACAAATACAATACGCAAATTATGTAAACGACAGAGTAAATGTAACACGTAGATTACACGGTGACCAAGACTGGATGTACAAATACTGCGAGCCTTGGGAATATTGGCCCGACGAATGGGTTCAGAGTTACAAGTGGGAAATGAAAGGCAGGCATACACTTGGTATGGTAAATGGCAGACGCAACTTTATAGACCAAACGCCACCTAAGATTTTACCAGAAACCAGTATTGCAGTATATCATGGCAAACCAAATATGGATGAAGCAGATGATCCATGGACAAGACAAAATTGGTATTGACAAATCTAATAAAGTATATTAGTATTGTTGTATGATTAGAACTTATATGATGTATGCAGGTCTTACTTTTCTCGGCTATGAGTACGGCGAGACCGAAGAAGCAGTGATTTTTAGAACCATTGGCAAATATGGACCACCTAAAAATTGGAATGTAGATGAATATACTGCAACGCTTATCAAGTTGCGAGAATTGGATAAAGTATGAATGACTTGAAATTTACCACAGCAGGTGATTATTTGAAATCGCAGCAAAAGCGTATTGGCTTTGCCTGCAAGTATTTGCATCCTAATCAAAGACAACCAAAAAAATTATTAGAAGAATTACAACGCCCTCTTACAGAACGTGCAACAACAGTTGCATGGCTAAATAGACAAAGTAAGGATGTTGCAGAAGAACGCTTGTGGGATATCATGGTTCATAATGCAGCAGCCGCAAAGAGGTTAGTAGAGTATGTGGGAAGCCTTCCTCCAGAACTTAGAATGGTCCGACTGGGTAGCAATCAGCTTCCTTGTGCTACCGAGCCTACTTGGCGTTATTTTTGGAGCCGTCCAGATGTGGTGGCATACTGCGAAAAGCACTACGGAGAGGTCGGTGACACAGCCAGACGCTTGGATGTTCGATTATCCATGCACCCAGGCCAGTTCACAGTACTTGCAAGCGATAACCCGGAAATCGTCGAAAGGAGCATAGAGGAGTTTGAATATCACGCCACTCTCATCAGGTACATGGGCTACGGTAAACGTTTCCAAGACTTCAAATGCAACGTCCACATCTCAGGCAAACAAGGTCCAGCCGGTATCAAAAACGTCCTTGGCCGCCTCACGCCGGAAGCAAGAAACACTATTACAATCGAAAACGACGAAATGTCGTGGGGACTCGACGCCAGCCTTGAGCTTGCAAACGATCTCGCTTTGGTGTTAGACATACACCACCATCTTTGTAAGGAAGGAGAATACATTGAGCATAACGATGACCGTGTTAGAAGGGTTATTGATAGTTGGAGGGGCGTCCGTCCTGTTATACACTTTAGTCAAAGCCGTGAAGATGTATTACAATCTTTTGACCCTAATATACGGCCCGATTATAGAGAACTCTATGAGCAAGGCTACAAAAAACAAAAGTTGAGAGCCCACAGCGATTACTGCTGGAATCACGCATTGAACGAATGGGCATTGGAGTTCTGGCCTCACTTTGATATTATGGTAGAGGCAAAGATGAAGAACCTGGCCAGTGGCCAACTTTATAGTATGACTAAAGAGTCAAAACAAATAGCAGCATGATTTTTCTAATAAACGAAAAAGAAAAAAAAGGTATTATAGCACCTAACAAATGTGCCAGTAGCACAGTAGAAGACATGGCTTATAAATCCACTAAATGGAAAGTCACTACATTGCTACATACGTATCCACATCATCAATATTCTTGGAAGAATAAAGGTATCAAATGGAGAGCTATAATTAGAAGTCCGCTCAACTGGTATATTAGTGGTTACGCTTATTCACTGCATGGTTTTTTAGGGCCACGCAGAGCCAGTTTCGATGCACACTTGGATCATGTTATTAAAGTAAAAGATTATATCATAAATGAAACAAAAATACCTCACAAAGAACAAAACGAGTTTGTATACCATTGCGTGATTCCTCCAACTGAGCAAATAGGAATGACAGGTTTACAAGTTGATCAATTTATTAAGTTAGAGGACCCAAACTTTGAACAAATTTTAATGGACTGGTTTGATGACGATATTCCGTTTTTGCATGAAAATGCATCTCCTAAAAATCATCTGCCTGAACTAACAAAGAACTGTATAAAAAAGTTAAAACTTTTAGATTATGGGGAGCCTTGGGGTTATAACATGAAAAATGAAATATTAAAATATCAACAAAAATATAAAAGAATAAATACAGTATGAGTTATCTAAGTTCAATGTATGCACGTAAGGTGCACAAAACACAAACACCAGATAAGAATCCTAATAGAGTATTAGGAGGATTAAAAGGCCATGGTGCTGATCATTATAGTATGCTTGGCGAGGATGGCACCGAAAAACAAGTTCCAACTAGAGCTTATGTGCAAGGTTTAGAAGAAAAACTAAGAAAACTTGAAACAATGGTTCAGGAACAAGGAAAGAAAATAAGGAAACTCACAAATGATTAGAAAATGGATCAATCAAAGACTTGCAGAACGCTCAACACTTGACGGTGTTCTAATGGTAGCAGCAGGCGCTGCTATTATCATATTCTCGCCTTTAACAAAACTGATTGCTTATGCAGCTATTGCATATGGCGCTTGGACTATCTGGCGTCAAGATTAAATTTTTCGCAAGCTACTTGCATCAAACACATTTCTTGTTTCAACACCTTTTTGTTGTGCAAATCTTTTTGCATCACATTTTTCACACACATGAAAGTAGTCGTTTGAAATCCTTTTAGGATCCATGCTACCTCTTGGCCGCGAAAACTCGTCATCGCAACTATCACACCTCATTAGTACCATTGTTTTTTTACGATTGTAGGTGTGTTGCTTGCCTAGTTTACTACGGCGCATGTGCCAAGTATCAATCAAATATTCTTTTATAAACATAACTATATTTACATTAAGATTATAAAAACACACCATAAATAATAGAAAGGATCACCATGAGTATATTATCACTTACACAAGCAGCAGAGAAACAGATCGACGCTTTATGCGAAGAAAACGGATGCTATGGAATCAGCCTAAATATCAAGGGCGGAGGATGTGCAGGTTTTGAGTATGATTGGGGAACTGTCTCAACTCCTATGGATTTAAACGATGACGATGAAGTGATTAAGACAACAAATGGATGTGCATTTGTAGTGGGTTCTCACAGTTTAATGTTTTTAATAGGAACAGAAGTAGATTATGTCAAAAGTTTAGTAGGATCAAACTTTGAAATACGCAATCCTAACGCACAAAGTGCATGTGGTTGTGGAGTAAGTGTAAACTTTGATATGGATAGTATAGTACCGCAGTGGTAAAGGAAAAGTAAATGGCAAAACAAGAGATTGATATCGGTGTTGAAGGCAATGACGGCACAGGCGATAGTATTCGTGAAAGTTTTAAAAAGGTAAATGACAACTTTAACGAACTATATGCTATTTTTGGTTTGGGCGGCGATATTAGCTTTACCAACCTTAATGACACACCTGATGAAACTATTGGTAATGAAGGTAAAGTTGTACTTGTAAAACAAGACGGCACAGGGTTAGAGTTCTTTGAACTTGTTTCTGATGATGGATCAAACGATTTAAACAGTACAACAAACACAATCGCATTTGAAGTTGATGGATCAAAACTCAAAGTAACTGCCATTAATACAAAAATTGAACGAGACCAAACACCTAACACAGACTTTCCATTTAAGTTTGGTGCTGTAACAGCTTACTCACCAGCAATACAAAGTAGTTTATTAACAGAGTCTGGAAGAACTTCATTAGTAAACACATGGAATACCACTCACGGTGCTCCTAATATCACAGAAGACAATATTCTTACTAGTAAAGGTTATAACGACCAAGCATATGTAAACATCACAGGTGACACACTTACCGGACATCTAAGCACTATTAGTGGTGCTACAGGTGCACAAGTTCCGCAGATACAAGAAGTTGTACAGAAGTCTGGCGATACTATGACAGGTGCATTGACACTTAGCGATCATCCTGCTCCTTTCGCTGGCAGAGGCACACCAAATACAGCAGATGATTTACAGGCTGCAACAAAATACTATGTAGATGCTCAAAACTTTAGCAGCACAACAAATCTTTTTGTAAGCACTAGTGGTACTGACGATCATACAAATACTCCAGCAGGCAAAGCAGGCAGAAGTGAAGCATATGCATACAGAAGCATTGCAGCGGCATTAGAAAAAGCTGAAAAAATACAGCAGGCAGCCACACCTGATATTGGCCCATATGTTCAGCTTCTTACACATACCAATGGTGCAACAAACAGTACAGTGGTTACAGGTGCAGGAGACACGGGTTATACTGTAGGTGGAAATCAACAAACAGTTGCAAACACTATTGATGCAGAAAAGTCAAATGCCATTGCCGCAGCTATTACAGCTACAAATGATCAATATCCTGACTTTGTTTATGATCAAGCATTGTGTGAAAGAGATTTAAACTTTTTGATTGATGCAATATCTTTTGATATAAAGGCAAGTACCACATCAATCAAACACAACTATTTAACACGATATAGTGCATTAAGATACTACGCAAATCCAAGTGCAGAGATTGCTATCGATGCACAGTACACCCAAACTATATATGCAATACAACGAGCAGAAATTTATTTGCTAGATGCTATTGAAACAGCATTAGGTACAAACTCTGATCAGTGGTATACAGCAGTTGATACTCTATTTGATAATATCTATACATATATAAACGACGACTCAACAGATGATCCTGCACTAATAGAATCTTCTAACTACTATCAACTTTATGTAGACAGCGGACCAAACAAATACACCGATGCATCTGGTAATCCATTGCTAGATAATCCAAATATTGATATTTTTCCTGGTAAAGTTATAAGAGGTGCAACAAGTAAAGCAATTGGTAGAGTTGTGACATATACTAGAGGTGTTGACACAGTAGGAACACCAGGTTATGATACAATACAACTACAACTTCTTACTACACAAGAGTTTACTCAAGGCGAAGAACTACAATATGGCAACTACGTTAAAAAACAACAAGTATCTGTACGTGTAGAAACTGGTATTTACGAAGAACAATATCCTATTCGTGTTCCTGAAAACACAAGTATTAAAGGTGATGAGTTTAGACGTGTTATCATTAGACCTGCACCTGGCGTAAGCACTAGTCCGTATGCATTAACCCAGTTTTATAGAGATGCAACAGTTGACGGACTTACTACTGCAACAGGCGGAACATCTGCTATTGATGATGTTACACTAGCTCTGAGAGGATATTATGGATACCATTATCTAACCGATCCAACTGATATTACAAGCACTCCTAAAAACAATGACCAAATGGATGTGTTCTTGATGAATGATGCAACTATTTTAAGAAATGTTACCTGTCAGGGACACGGTGGATTTATGATGGTGCTTGATCCAACAGGATCAATCCTCACTAGATCGCCATATGCTCAGACATGTACAAGTTTCAGTAAAAGTGTTAATGCTAAAACATTTTCTGGTGGTATGTTTATCGATGGTTATTGTTATAACATGCCTGCTACAGTTGTTTCAAAAGATGACTTCTTTACACTTAATGTCGAAGCACCTATTGATAGTATATTAGGACAACGTAGACCTAACTTGCCATGTACCTTTTATGAGTTTGGAAGACGTTATCAGATCAACGCCATCACAAACTATACTCTAGATGAAGGCACAGGAAAAGTTACAGCTACACTGATACTCGATGAAACATCACATGACGGTATAGGATTTGACGACGATATAGATTCGGCTGCTGGACCAGTTGATATCGTTATTCAAGGTGCTGGTAACCGCAGTATGCTTGCAAACGACTATACACAAATAAACGATTTAGGTTATGGTGTTATTGCTACTAACAATGCACTGACAGAACTTGTTAGTGTGTTTACTTATTATGCAAACATAGGTTATTATTCAAATAATGGTGCACAAATAAGGTCGCTTACAGGCAACAATAGTTATGGTAACTTTGGCCTAGTTGCCGAAGGCAATGACCCAGATGAAATACCAAATGATGCTACACTAGCACAAGATTTAGTACAACCTTTAAAAATATATAATGTTGCACAAGAACTAACACTTGCAGGAGATTTGAGCGCAAACCTAACAGATGGCGAAACTATTAGTCAACAACAAGGATTAAATGCGGTTATTGTTAGTGGTAGTCTTGCTTTCTTTGAAGTTACCGGAGGTAACACAATATTGTACCTTGAAAATATAACAGGAGGTTCATTCAATGATCAGGAAGATGTTTACGAAGCAAGCTCAACTATACTAGGTATTCCAAGCACAGTTACAAATAGAAACTATACTGCTAGTGAAGACAATGTGACTGTATACGTTTACGATGCAAGCTCATATCCAATGAATGCTAGTGAAATCGAAATATTACATGCTGATGGTCTATATCAACCGTATGAGGTTGTAACTGTAACTGACACAACTCTTGAGATTCCTACAAGTAAAGAAGCCGATTTGTGCGATAGTACAAACGCAGAACTTAGAAGAAAAATTTGGCAGCTTAGTTTAACTTCTGGTGTTGCAACAGCAGACAGTGGTCTAGATCAAGAAACAGCATTTGGTACACTAGCAGTATTTAGATTAAAACAATCGTTCCTACTAAACGGTATTACAAGTGATATTCTAACAAGACCTAGTACAGCCTTAATATTTGACGAAAACAGTGACTATACCTATAGAACACTAGCATTTGAAAATACAGTAGTGAGTGGTATTCCAGTTGACGGCGTGCAATCTGCTGTGGTTGTGGATGATAACTTTGCCTACATTGATTTGAATGTGCAAAATGCAAGATCATTATACACCATTGGTGCTTATAGTTTAACAGGTGGCACAACACTTGGTGCAACACAAGGTGACCAACACATTGCTATTGCAGTTCTAGATGCAGGAGATATTGATAGAATCAATAACAGCGATGTTGATATGATTTTCACTTGGGGAGGTAAGGTACATGTGATTACAACCTATACTGCTGCAAGTGACGGTGACGGTGACTTTGGTATTATTTCATTTACTGATTTGTATACTATTAACCCAGATTATGCTGGTACAGGATTGGCAGTGCCTGCAAGAAGTGCAGTTGGTAATAATATAGCACTTAAAGCAGGTTTGCAATCAGGTGAAGCAGCAAACATTACAGTGAATATTAGTACATGTCGTGCTACATCTCACGATTTCTTAGATATCGGTACAGGTGGATATAACAGTTCTAACTATCCAGATAGAACATTTGGTGCTCCTATTACTAGAGCAGTAACAGATGAAGAAAGCATTGACCAAAACGGCACAAACTCAAAAGCACAAGTTCAGGAACGCACAAGGGGACGTTGTTTCTTTGCAAGTACTGACCAAGATGGTTTCTTCCGTGTTGGTAGATTCTTTACGGTCGACCAAGGTACAGGGCGTGTTACGTTTAACGCTGCACTTGTTCTTACAAACATTGACGGTATCGGTTTCAAACGTGGTGTGCGTGTTAACGAGTTTTCCCCAGATGTTACATTTGAAAATGCAGGCGGTGATGTTGTTCCTACTGAAGCAGCAGTCGAAGGTTATATTAATAGACGTTTAGGATGGGATAGAGAAGGTGATCCGTTAGATGCAGCTGATATTATTGGTACAAGGGCTATTAAAGCAGCAGGAGATACTTTTGATGGCACTGTTAGCATGGGAGGATTTCAGATACTTAATGTTGGTACTCCAACAACAGGAACTGATGCTGCAAACAAAAACTATGTTGACAATGCAATACAAAGTTTTGATACATTAGAAGAACTACTTGATACTGATATCAATTCAGAGCAAGCTCTAGCTGATAATCAGTTCTTAGTTTACGATGCTACATTGGCAAAATGGACAAACGCTTCCTGGGACACAGCCAATGACGGTGGAACACCAGCAGTACCAAATAGTGATATAACAGTTACATACGATGAAACTACAAATACACTTAGAGGTGCTATATCTGCTGGTGCTATTGTGAACGCAGATATTAGAAGTAATGCAGCAATAAGCCAAAGCAAATTGGCTATGACCGCAGCAACAACTAGAGCTAATGCAACTGGTATAACACAAGCAGACTTGGGTCTTGCAAGTTTTGATAATGCTGATTTTACGATTACTAATGGTTGGGTAGAGATTGCCACAGGTGGTGTGTCAAATGATCAACTTGCAGGTAGTATTGCTAACGGCAAACTTGCTAATAGTAGTGTTACATTTAGTGATGCAATAACACCTACACCAAATACCACAAATGTAGCATTAGGCGGCACATTTACCATAGAAGGTACAGCGAATCAAATCAATACAACTGTAAGTACAGGAAAAGTTACACTAAGTTTGCCAGCTACGCTTAGTGCAGGTGTCAACGGTGATTTAACTGGTGATGTTTACGCAAACGATGGTACTAGTAAGATTTTAGAAAACGGTACTGATGGTACAGATGCAGTATTCACAGGTAGTTTATCGGGTAATGCTTCTACTGTTACAACCAGTGCAAGGAATACAACAGACGCTACGCATTATATCAGTTTCTTAACAGGAACAAGTGGCAGTCAGCAGTTGTATACAGACAATACCTTAACCTACAATCCAAATTCAAATACCTTAACTGTAGGCGGGTTAACCACAACAGGCACATTAACCATTGGTGATTTAAGTGTTACCACAGGTAATATATTGCCAGGTGCAAATAATCCAACAGATAGCGGCCAAAGCATCGGTAGTGCTACAAACAAGTGGAATACTGTGTATGCAACAACCTTTAGTGGTGTTGCAACAGAAGCACTATACGCTGACTTGGCAGAAAACTATTTAGGTGATGCAGATTATGAATCAGGAACTGTGTTAATATTTGGCGGCGATGCTGAAGTCACTGTAACTAACAGCAAAGGCGACAGACGAGTAGCTGGTGTAGTAACAACAAATCCAGCCTATTTGATGAACAGCATGTTAGAAGGAGAACATGTTATAGCTATAGCATTACAGGGTAGGGTGCCCTGTCGGGTGTTAGGTAAAGTATCCAAGGGTGACTTGCTGGTAAGCAGTGCAGTGCCAGGATATGCCATTGTAGACAATGATGCAAAGGTTGGCACAGTGATTGGTAAATCTCTTGAAAACAAAGCAGATGATGGCAGAGGCATCATAGAAGTAGTGGTAGGGAGAGTATAATGGCACAGCAAACAGTAAATATCGGCTCAAGTGCAAACAAAGGTGACGGCGATCCACTACGCACAGCATTTACAAAAATCAATGAAAACTTCACTGAAGTGTATGCAGACATTGCTGCAATTGATCCAAACACTGCTACAGATATTAAGGGCAGCGTGTTTGCAGATGATAGCACACTGTTGGTAGATGGTGTAAATGGAACTATACCAGCAGCAAACTTGACAGGCGCTTTGCCAGCAATAGATGGTAGTGCTCTAACTGGTGTTGCAAGTGCATTTAGTGACTTGACAGGAACACCAACTACACTTGCAGGTTATGGCATTACAGATGCATTTGATGGAGCATTTAGTAGTCTAACTAGTACTCCAACTACATTAGCAGGATATGGCATTACAGATGCTCTTTCTTCAAGCACATCAGCAGCAGACCTTACTGGTTATGGTGTATTCACAGGCACAGAAGAAACATTTGCTACACTAACAGGTGCTACAGGAACAGTTACACACGATTGCGACAACGGACACATTTTCTACCACACTACACCGGCAGCTGACTGGACTGCAAACTTTACCAACTTGGGACTCACAGCAGAACACGCTACAACATTGAGTATTGTTATTGCACAAGGTGCTACAGCATATATTCCAAGTGCAGTAGAAATAGGTGGCGTAGCACAAACTATATTATGGCAAGGAGGTAGTGCTCCAAGTGGCACAGCAGATGGCACAGATGTTGTAGCATTTAGCATATTGAATGACGGTGGCACGTATGTTGTTATGGGACAGTTGGTAGGATTTAGTTGATGCCTTTCTTTAGTAGTTTTACAGGATCATTTACAGTAGGCGGAAGAGCATCAGCATTTGAAGAAGCAGCAGGCGGGGGTGTTGTAAGTAATAGTCTTGACTTTTCTGCTACAACTTTAGAAGTAACAATCAATAATCCAAATGATGAAGGGACAAGTGGCAGTGATAGATTTGGTTATTCTGTAGCGCTCAGTGACAGACATGCCTTTGTTGGCGCTTATAATGAAACGCAATTTTACACGGGGTCGGGAAAATGTTATGTATTTGATGGCGAGAGTGGTGGTTTAATATACACATTTGATAATCCAAATGCCGACGGTTATAGTGCAGGTGACAACTTTGGATGGTCAGTTGATATCAATCATGACTATGCTATCGCAGGTGCTCCATATGACGGCGGCAGCCCAAGCACAACCACTTCGAGAAGCGGCAGAGCATATATATTCGATTTGTCAACCGGTACAGTAGTATATAATTTGGCCAATCCTAATCCTTACGGAACTATAAATAATGATCTTTTTGGATGGGCTGTAGGAATTAGTAAAACTAATTACGCAATAGTAAGTGCCTATGCAGAAGACGAAGCCGGTGGTAACAGTTCAGGTAAAGCATACGTTTATGATTTATCCGACGGTAGTTTATTGTATACTTTGGATAACCCCAATGCATACAGTACAGTTGCAGGAGATGCTTTTGGCTACTCGGCAGCAATATCTGATACTCATGCCATTGTTGGTGCTCGTTATGAAGACGATGCAAATGGCAGTAATGCAGGTAAAGCATATATATTCGATATGTCAGATGGTAGTTTATTATACACGTTAGATAATCCGTTTGATGATGGTTCAAATGCAAACGATTATTTTGGACAATATGTTGCTATTACTACTACACATGCTCTTGTAGCAGCACCAGGTAAATCTATTGATGGAAATAATAATTCAGGTAAAGCATATGTTTATGATTTATCCGATGGTAGTTTATTATATACTTTAGATAACCCTAATGCTTATGGTACTACAGAAAATGATTTCTATGCCTATAACGGAATTGCACTTAATGATTCTTATGCAGTTGTAGGTGCTGCATTCGAAGACCAAGCAGGAAATACAGATTCTGGTAAAGTATATGTATTTGACCTATCAGATGGTAGTTTAGTTAATACAATAGATAATCCTAACGCATATAGCACAGCGCAAAGTGATTATTTTGGATACGCAGTTGCTATAAACGATACTCATATCCTTGCTGGAGCATATGCGGAAGACGATGCTGGCGGTTTAGATTCGGGCAAAGCATACCTTTTTAAGGGAACTGAATAATAGATAAATATTAGAAAGAACAGGATTTAGAGAATGGCAAATAGATTTCCACTAGTAGTAGATACAGATGACGGTAACAAACTGAAAGAAATACCAATTGGCGATCAACTTGATCTTGCTAACAGTGGTATTGCTAACCTTACTGAATTGAGTGTTGCTGGTGCATTAAGCAGTGCAACATTAAGCACTACAGGAAATGTCAGTGTAGGTGGTAACATTGTTGTTACAGGAACAACCACATTGGGTGTTGCAACTATCAGCACAGTAAATGCTACAAATATCAACTTGGGTGGCGAAACTGTTAGAGTGCCTGTTCAGTCAGATTGGAACGAAGAAGATAACACCAGTCTTGCATTTATTCAAAACAAACCAGATATTGGCAACGTAATCAACAGTATCAATGACATTGGTGACGTTGATACAGTTGGCGCAGTAAATGGCGATATTTTAGTTTACAATGGATTTGAGTGGCAATCAGAAGCCAATGATGGAGGCACTCCTGAATCAATACAAGATGCTGTGTATGTACCAGGCATTGGACCTAATCCAATTGGTGTAAGAACACTAACGCCAAGTGGTAGAGGTAGTATGGATTTCCAAAATGTAAAAGAAGATCCTTTCTATGGTAATTTCCTATATACGCCACCTAATGCACTTATCAAAGGCCAGCAAGATAATATCAGTGAATTGCTTAACGATAGTTTGTATGTTGACCAAGCATTCCTTACTGCGGTTGACAGTGTGACTGGTAAGTATCTAAAAGGTAATGATGTACAAGGTTTTGGCAGAATTACAGCAACAGTGAATACCACAACAGGTAGAGCAGAATTGACATTTGATGATAGCGGATTGCTAACAATTGAAAGTGATACACTGCAAACTGTTACTGATAGAGGTGCTGCTACAAGTCTTGCCATTGAAGCTGATGCCTTTAACCAAGCAGCAGCAAGTACCAGCACAAGCACGATAAAATTTATCAATGCAGAAACAATTGATATTTTAACAAGTTTGACTGCAACTAACGCCAACTTTACTACAACAAATGGTAATATCACAGCAGGTGGTAATATTCAAGGCTTAAACGTTACAGCGACAAACAACCTAAGTGCAAGTTTTATAATTGGTGCAGTAAACATCAGCAATACCACAGGCGATATGGAATTGACAGTGCCTTCTGGTAGTAGGATTGATGTTACAGGGGGCAGATTGAGATTAGGGCCGTCTACGTTGCCATTAGCAAGTCCTGAAATTGGCGAAATTATAAACGATGCTAGTGCATTCTATGTTTATGTAAATGATAATGGAAGTGGTTCGGCAGGACCTTTAACACTTCCAGCGTTTTATAGTGGATTAGGGTTACAATTACCAGCATTTGAAGAAGACTCACTACCTGATGGTATAGAAGGTATGCTAATTTGGAACTTAACACAAAGTAGAGTTGATGTTTTTAATGGAACTAGTTGGACTGCTGTATAAAATTAGTTTCTGATAAATATATAAAACGGAGACTAACATGGCAGTGCAGACAATTAACGTAGGTGTTTTAGCAAATGACGGTACAGGCGATGACCTGAGAGAAGCATTTATCAAAGCAAATCAAAATTTTGATGACTTAGATTTACGTGTTGATTCTTTTGTAGACATCACTGGTGAAAATCTAGGAAGTACCGGATTTAGTGTGTTTGCACAAAAAGAAGTTAACAATCTACAATTTAGAAAACTACAAGTAGATCCGTTGTATGCAGATAGTGTAAACTTGAGAATCAGTGACGACGGTAACACAATATTTTTTAGCACTCCACAAAGTCAAAGTAGATTTACAGACGGCACAAGGACAATAACAACACCAGTAGAACAACCAATTTTTGTCACCGGTGAAGAAGGTGCAGTTGTTACTGTTAACACAGTCGGTCCTGAAATTAGAATACGCAGCGTGATATCAGGTGAATCAAATCCAGAGTTAAGTGCTAATTTAAATGCTGCGAATAATCAAATATTAAACGTTTCAGCACTGAATGGTGTGACAGCAGATCAACTAGAAAGAGTATTTGGATTTGACTTTGGAGCAATACAAAGTAGTTCTACAAGTGTTATAGAATTTATTATATCTAATAGTGATATCGATCTAGGAGGAGCAGGTGATTGGGTCGAATCTGCTACTGGTATAGAATTTGGACAAGTAGGAAGCGACTGGGGCGAAGGTGTATAAATGGCATTACCAATTTGGACTAAACTCAACGGTGATTTAGCCAACATTGAGGAAAGAGTAAACACGTCTATTAATATACCATTAGAGTCAACTGATGGTATTACACTTAGTGTTATCAGTGGAGAAATACCTCCTGGACTGAGAATAGAAAATTATCAGTTTAAAGGAACACCGTTTGAAGTTGGTAAAACTACAGAATTTGAATTTGTACTTAGGGCAAGTAATGCAGAAGGTATTGCTGATAGAACGTTTATAATTACAGTTAATGGTGCAGACGAACCTGTATGGCAAACCAACCCAGGACCGTTGCCTTTAAAAAGAAGTTTTAGAAATCAGTACTGGGTAGATACACTCAATACCTCATGGGGTATTAATAAAAGTATAGATAGTACATATGTTGAGCAAACAGTAACACTTTATGAAAACATTCCCAGTAGGGCAACTGGAAGTGACGGCGATTGGGCTTTTGTTAGTTCTATTGAACAATTCTGGTACAAAGTTGGAGGCAGATGGTATCGTGCAAACGAAACACAACTGCAAGGAGTATTAGGTAATGCATTTACTTTCCAAGTAAGTGACACAGTTCCTAATCCTAACATAGACCAATTATGGTTTAATACAAACAAAGTAAACAACGGATTAAATATTGCACTAAGACGTTGGGACGATGATTTATCAGTTTGGGTACCTATTAAATATACTGTATCAAAAACTGCTCCAATTTCACCTTTTGATGAACAAATATGGATACACGTTTTTGATAATACATTTGATTGGGTTTTAAAATCCTACGATGCAAGAAATAAAAACTGGGAAGTAGTTAAGTTTGTAGATTATGGACCAACTCCGCCAGATAGACTAAACACTGCATTTTTTGTTTTAGACAGTGCTCCGGTAGAATTCCAGTTACAGGCAATAGACAGCGATCTACGTGCTGGACAAAAATTAAATTATTATATAGCAAATAATGACGGCGAGCTTCCTCCTGGTTTAACATTGAGCAGTGACGGTTTGATCAGCGGTTTTGTAGATCCTGTATTAGGTTTGGATATTGATCAAGAACAAGGATATGATATTGATCCATTTGATTCAGGACCAAGTGATTTGTTTGTTGCAGACGACAACGGTTTTGATAGTTTTTTCTATGATACAACTTTTTATGGGTTTGCTGAGAGAACACGACTACCAAAAAAATTAAACCGTAACTACACATTTACAGTTACAGTAGAAGATGATGTGAGTTTCAGTAAAAGACAATTTAGTATATATGTTGTTGGTGATGATTTCTTACGTGCTGACAATACAATTATGAAAGCTGCTACAGGATTGTTTACAGCAGATAACACATTCTTACGAAATCCAATTTGGCTAACCAGTGGAAATTTAGGTGTGAAACGTGCAAACAATTTCGTTACACTTTATTTAGATGTTTACGATCCAAATGCATTATTAGGCGAAATTAGTTACAATTTACAACCTTTCAACGACGATGGTACAGAAAGTGTTTTACCTCCTGGTTTAGAACTTGACGGTTTAACTGGTGAGATTGCAGGCACTATTCCATATCAGCCAGCAGTATCAAAAGAGTACAAATTTACAGTCGAAGCACTGAGACAATTTGTTGATACAGATGACATAGAAGAAATCAATACCAGTATTATTGAAGATACATTGAGCGGTAGATCTAGTGTAAAAATAAGAAAAATTAGTCAAAATATCGACGATGAAGGTATCAGCGATTTACAAAAATTATTAGGACAAGAAATTGTCATTGATAATTTAGGCTATGTTATAGAAGAAATTGACGAATCGCCAGAAGAATGGGATTTGATTTCATTAGCAAGAGAATTAGAGCCTTCGTATAAATTTAAAAGAATAAGGACTGCTTTTGAAAATTCAATAGGGCAAAATTACATCTACATTTTAGATGACTTAGACAATAGAGTAGAACGTTGGAAAAACAAAAAATTAAATTACAGCAGCAGCGAGTCATATTTACTAACTGATGATTTGACTGATATTATTCCTGGAAGCACAACTGCAAAGATATGGCACAAAATGGTTCGCTATACAATTACCGCAGCAGACAGTGCAGGTCTTTTACAGTTTGATTCTAGTTTGGTTGGAGAAAACGACCCTGGCGACGACGACGATATAGCAAGAGTGTTTGAACTTTGGTTAAGTAATCAAGGAATAGATACAACAAACTTGTACAAACTTGTTTCAATAAATGAAAAGCAAATAGTATTTGATATTCCAAGAAACAGTGCAATTGAAAATGCTATATTAAATCAAAATATTTTTCATACAGACGATAGTGTATATGACAGTTTAGAAATACAGCGTAGCACACAATTTTTTAAAGTGTTTGTTGATACAACACTACAAAGAGCATATAATTTAAGTAATTCATTAGACCAGTTTTCTGGAGTACAACTTACTTTAGGTGCTGAACAAAATACACTTATATCAAAGAAAATTAATGTTACCCAAACAGAAGATGTTAGTACTATTAGAACCTTTACTGTAAATGTAATTGGCGAAGTAGAAAGCACAATCAACTGGATTACAGAAAGTGATTTAGGGACAATGCCTGCTAATCGTCCTAGTTATTTAAAATTAGAAGCCACTACAACTCTAGCAGGTGCAAATCTACGCTATGACCTGATTGACGGTAGATTACCAAATGGATTAGAACTCAAGAAAGACGGAGAAATAGTTGGCAAGCCAAATCAATTTCCAGATAGTACAGGATTAGGGCTTACAGCAATTGACACAAGAACCACAACCTTTGATGGCAGCACAACTTCCTTTGACAGAGTATACACATTCCGTGTATTAGCAAGAGATAGATTTGGTTATAGTGCCGAGATCAAAGAATTCACTGTGAGAATAACAGATACTGATGATAAAGTGTACAGTAATGTGTTTATCAAGCCTTATTTAAAAGCAAATCAAAAAACTGCATTCTTAGACTTTATTAACAACTACGAAATCTTCCCACCAGAATATATTTACAGACCGTATGATGAAAGTTTTGGTGTACAAAAAGATTTACGTACATTGGTTTATGCAGGTATAGAAGCAAAAAGTATTAGAAACTTTGCAGCAAGTATAACTCTAAATCACAAAAGAAAAAATTTCTACTTTGGAGAATTGAAATCTGCGGTTGCCAAAGTTCCAGGAACAAATGAAGTGCTTTACGAAGTAGTTTACGTTGAAATAAAAGACCCATCTCAACCAAGCGAAGGAAAAACTGCTTTGTATAGTCAATCATCAGGTGGCACTAGATTAACAGTAAACGATGTAAAAATTGAAATTAGAGATGATACAACAGCCGGCGAAGAAGGTACAGAATTGTATGCAGTAACAATGAGAGAAGGTGATCCTGTACGATTTAGTGCTTTAGGAAATCAATTTACAATTGTTGGACGTACTGAAAATTATCTAATTGATGCAGTAGGACAGATAACTATCATATTACAAAATGGAACATCTGTTGCTGTAAGAAGCAGTGCTAGTAGTTCAAGTGACAGTGGAGATCCATTTAGATTTAGACCTAAATCTAATGTTATCAGTGTTGATAACACAGGTGTACAAGCAAGTCAAACAAAAAATGTAAAACGTTGGATTAGTAACATTGGTAATATGCGCAAACGTATAAATGATATTGGTGCAAACGATAGAGAATTTTTACCATTGTGGATGCGTACAAGTCAAGAAGAATTTGGCAACGAATTAGATTATGTAACCGCTATGCCATTGTGTTTTGTAAAACCAGGACTATCTCAAACTGTAATAGAAAATATACAAAATAGTAAATTTAATTTTACACAATTACACTACGATATTGACAGATATATTGTAGACAGAACAGAAGAGTCAGACCAAGAACAATTCATAGTTTTTGGGGACTACAGACTAAATGTATAAATACATACACTAGAGAGGAATAATTATGGCAAGTAATATTGTACCAGACACAATCGATGACGCATATCCAGTTGCAGGACAGGATAACGATTCTCAAGGTTTTAGAGATAATTTTAATATTATTAAAACAAACTTCACTTATGCAAAAAGTGAAATTGAAACATTGCAGGACGATACTGCAAAAACCAATGCCGATAATGTATTTTTTGAAAATGTTATCTCTAGATATATCTCAAAACAACAGTCTGTAAAATTTGAAGAAGTTTCTAATACCTCCGATGACTTCGAAATAAGTTTGACAAACGGTCATCATTTTGCTGTAAGTTCAATTGCTAACAGAACTTTGACTTTTGTAGATTGGACAGATCATGGAGTAGATAACGAAGGCGAATATCAAGAAATGATTTTGTATCTCAAAAACGGTACAAGTGATCCAAGAACTATTAACTTTGCTAGTAAAAAATCAGGCGGACTATCCACAGATTATATCTATGTACAAGATAATGCAGCTTTCGGCGGTGCGCCTCAAATCAGTCTTAGCTTAAATGATACTGACATTGATGTTGTAAAAGCATACACATATGATCAAGGTATTAATGTATTTTTAGAATATTTAGGTAAATTTATTAGAACATCATGATTCATCCTCACGAGAATGAAATAAAAAATTACACAGACGCACAACTAGAGCAGAAGTTGCTCAAGTTAAACCATATGTATTTTATGACTGAAAATCAAGAAATGCGTCAGCAAATGATCCTGCTCATTGATGGCTACAAGTTAGAAATAGAAGCACGTAGAGCAGCAGCAAGATTAAAACAAGAACAAGACCAAGGCGATAATCCTCTTGACGATTTAATCAATGTAAGTTAAAATAGGTATATGCTATTGAAAACTGATGACTTAGGTATCCCACGATTTAGTAATCGCGATCTTATTGATATGATTTATAGTGGCAATGTTGAAAAATGCCACGTTGTTCTGTGTGATCAAAATGATGATGTAGACAAGTTCAATGCCGCAATGGAAGCGCAAGGTTTAGATCCATTACAAAAGTATATTCCACTAGACGTAGATACCAAGACGTTTGATGGTGTATGTCAAAGTGAATGGTTTATGCCTGATGAATATAAAACACTAAATGTTTACGATTATGTAATGAACAAAGCAGGTGATGATTTAGCAGAATTAGAAAGAGTTGAAGAAGAACTTGCGCAATTTAAAGTACGAGGCATGACTAATTTATTACGTTACATGATTTATCTTGTAGACTTTATGCGTGAGAACGATATTGTATGGGGTGTAGGACGTGGATCAAGTGTAGCAAGTTATGTGCTGTATTTGATTGGTGTACACAGAATTGACAGTTTAAAATACAATTTAGACTGGCGTGAATTTTTGCGATGAATATATATCTTGTTCAGGCAAGCGATAACCACGGACCAAACAAGTTTTTGCCACTTGCAATAGGGTATCAATGGTGCTATGGTAAAAACGATAACTGGACACTCAAAGACGTTCTTATAGAAAAAACAGAACCCAAAGATTATGTAGCAACTATGGAATCACCTGATCTAGTTGCTATGAGCAGTTATATTTGGAATTGGGAATACAATAGAGAACTTGCCAAACAAATTAAACGTCGATTTCGTCAGTGTAAGATTATTACAGGTGGTCCACAAATAAACAAATACGATCCAAACTTCTTTGACAAGCATCCTATGTTTGATGCGTTTGTACACGGCGAAGGTGAAGAAGCATTTAAAAGCATACTAGCAGGAGACGATTGGGAAACTATACCAAATGTACAAACACTGTATCACATGCCAGAGCCTGCAAACCGTAGGAAAAATATAAACGATATACCAAGCCCTATATTAGAAGGCTTTTATGAACCTATTATGGCCAAGTATCCCAAAGATACAATGTTTCAAGTTACTTGGGAAAGTTTGCGTGGCTGCCCATACCATTGCAGCTTCTGTGATATAGGAGAAAGTTACTGGAATAAACTTACACTGTTCGATATGGAACGTTGTAAAGCAGAAATAGAATGGATGGGTAAGAATCGCATTGAGTATGTCAGTGTTTGTGATAGTAATTGGGGAATGTTAGACAGAGATTATGAACTAACACAACACGTATTAGAAACAAAGAAAAAATATGGATATCCTATGTGGTGGGATGCTACGTGGAGCAAAAACAATTTAGATAAAAATTATGCTATTGCAAAAGTAGCACACGAAAGCGGAGAAAACATATTCAAAGGCATAACTGTTGCACTGCAAAGTTTTAATGAAAACACATTACAAATTGTAGATAGATTTAATTTAGATTTTGATACACTTAAAACATACTTTGACAAATACAAAGCAGACGGTATTCCTACTTACAGCGAACTAATATGGCCGTTGCCAGGAGAAACATTTGACACACTAAAATCTGGCATCCAACAACTTATAGATGCTGGGCAAGAAAACTATCTAATGATACATCCGTTGGTTGTTACAGACAACTCGCCAATGGGTAACAAAGATTATCAAAAACAACACGGATTAGATGTGCGTAAAATTGCACTAGATACAGTGTACTTGGGTGCAGATGAAAAGTATATCACAGAGTACACAGATGTAGTATATGCAACAGGCACAGCAAATCATGAAACTGTAATACAAGGACATTTGTACAGTTGGCTAGTAATACTAATGCACTACTACGGTTGGGGACATTATCTAAGTAGATACATAAAAAATACACAAGGTGTAAACGAAACAGACTTGTATTTGCGATTGTTCAATTGGATAAAGAAAAACAAACATACTTGGTTACACAGTGAGTATGCAGCAACAAAAAAATGCTTTGAAGATGTGTATGCAAAACGTGCTTTATGGGGTAGACAAGTATTAGGTGACGACGATATATTTTGGGAATACAAAGGTGCGAGCAGTATTAGAATACACGAAAACAGATTTGACTTCCAAAGAGAAATGGAATGGTTTTTAAGTGAGAATTTTCAAGGTATAAATACTCGTGCGATTATGATGTGTAATTTAATAATGTGTAGAGATAGGGATATACAATATCCTTTTGATATGAGAGTAGATAGAAAAGTTGCAAAAGCAATGTATGGTATAAATGCAAACTATGTAACAATCGATCATCATGACAAAAGAGACACTGACAATTATTTTAACACAGCATATCATTATCAAAGGAAAAACGGATATTGGCGCTGTTCAATATCTGAATTTTGGACTTGACAAATATCATAAGTAATTGTAATATGCAAAAGGAGAAAGAAATGCCAATGAAGAATAAGGGTCGCAAGACTTATAGAAGTATGCAAGGCAAAGTAGTTGATCTTGATTTATTGATCAAGCGCAATGAACTAACTCCTGCTGTAGGAAATGCAAAAGTAAATGCTAGAGGCGATGAATTAGGTCCTGGTGGAAAGATTGTAAAGAAACGTGAAGAAGTTATCAAAGAGTATTACAATCAAGCACCAGTAGCACACCAATCAAAGAAGAAAGAATTATCTGAAGCAGAAGCAGCAGAGTTAGAAGAATTTGATAGTGAGCCTGTTCCTCCAAAACCTGCTCCTAAAGTTGAAGCAACAAAGCCTGCTCCTAAAAAAGCAGAACCTGCTAAAATTGTAGAAGTAGAAGAAGATGAATGGGTTGAAGATGAAGATGGTAACTTTGTA
>Ga0181570_10001281_pt1 | contig 21784 bp, 19 predicted proteins | sample 101ome_18_FD_148667 | JGI IMG/M metagenome (GOLD analysis project Ga0181570, IMG submission 148667) | Coastal salt marsh microbial communities from the Groves Creek Marsh, Skidaway Island, Georgia - 101406AT metaG (spades assembly) | ecosystem: Environmental > Aquatic > Marine > Intertidal zone...
AAAGAGTGCCTGCAGCGCGTTAAGAACACCAATTTTAGTATCCTGCGCAACTGCACCCTGTGCAAAAAATGCCAAAGCCAAACTAACCAGCAGATTTTTTCGCGTATTCACTCTATCTATCTCCAAAAGTCCGAAGCATCCCCGGCCGGGAGTACTCAGTTTCCACAACAAATCGGGCCGCCGGCCGGCTTAAAATACGCCAACGGTAAAATCGAATGTCTTGGTGTCGTCCCCTTCCTTACCGAAAGGCGCGGCCACATAAAATGTCAACGGCCCGAACGGTGACAAATAGGTGATGGACAGACCCGCCGCATAGCGAATTTCACCCACATCGAAGTTCGAGCAGTTATTGAGCAAGCGCGTGCGTTCAGTGCAATTTGACGAGAAAACGTTTCCAGCGTCAATAAAAAAGGCTGAACGCACCTGATTCTGATTAGGCACAAAAGGCAGCGGGAAAATCAGTTCCAGTGTTGCTGTGGTCAATATGTTACCACCGAAACTGTCAAAATCCCTATCGAGAAAGAAGTTTTGTACCGCCAGGGCCACTTCAGGATTACCGTTCGCATCCAGAACAGGGTTACCCGCTGCGTCCAGCAAGGGTTCGGTCTGGTAACCAAAGTCACGGGCAAAACTGGCGTTACCCGCAATGTCGGTAATGATATTCCCCTGATCGTCGCGGAGCAGAGTGATCGGGCCTTCCGTCAGGTATCTGGCACCCGCAGTACTGTTCGGCCCTAAGCTGTTCTCTTCGAAGCCCCGAACCCGTCCGCCACCTTGAATCAGGCCGCCGGCAAAAAAGTTGTTGAAGAAAGGCATCTCGCTGTTTTCGCCGTAGCCAAAACCATACCCCAGATTGGTTTGTAGGCCGATCACCCAGTTACGGGCGAAACTCAGAGGCCAGTAGATTTGATTGCTGTAATTGATGCGGGCGTATTCGAGATCGCTCCCCGGCAGGGTTACCTCAACACCGATGTTATGAGATGCCCCGTCTGTCGCCAATTGACCTCGATTGAGGGTATTGCGAAACCACCGGCCGGTAATGGAAAAATTGTCAAAGGTGTCGCCGAATCTGTCAACAAAGCCAGGGTCGGTAGGCGCTCGCAACTGATCCGGCCGCAAATCATTAACACTGCCAAGGACGGCATCTCTCACAGGCCCCTCAAACGGGTTGGAGTTTGCCGGCTCGATGACAAACTGGTTGATTCCGTCAATCAATTTAGGACTGCTGATGATTTCCTGCACAGACCCTGTCCCTGTTCCCAGTTCCGTGTGCGTGTAGCCAATATCCATACCCAACGCGGAAATTTCACTCAACGGATAGCTGAAACTCACCGACCCACCGAACGATGTGGTGTTGAAGTTGGACACGTTAAACGGGGAATCGATCTCTCTGGCGAAAATGTTAAAACCCCTCGAAACACCGTCTGGCGTAAAGTAGGGATCAACGTACTGAAAGTTCAAGCCACTCTGGAATCGGCTCCGGTTGACGCCGACACCCACTGTTCGACCGGTTCCCAGAAAATTTTGCGCCTGCAGATTCGAACTGATGAAGAAATTGCCGCCGCCACCGGTACCAACCTGAAAACTGACCGCTCCGAAATTTTGCTCTACCACGTCGTAATTGACATCAACCTGATCTTCCGTACCGGGAACTTCCTCGGTTTCCACTTCCACTGTCTCGAAGTATCCGAGTCTTTCCAGACGCACTTTGGATTGCTCAATTTGGATGCTGGAGGCTGGCGCACTTTCTAGCTGCCGCATTTCCCTGCGGAGCACGTCATCGGCAGTGGACAGATTCCCGGAAAAGTTGATCCGGTTCACATAGGTGCGGTTTCCGGGCTCAATAAAGAAAGTCACTTCAACCGTTTCGTCTTCCTCGTTGACTTCCGGAACCCCCGTTGCCTCGGCAAATGCGTACCCAAGATTGCCGAGAAACTGCACCATGATTTCCTCGGTTCCGGTCACCAGCGATTGGGAAAAAATCTGGCCGGGCTGGACGAAGATAGCAGCGCGCAGTAAGGCCTCTGCATCAACCAGATCACCGGCAAGATCTACCCCGCTGACCGTGTATTGATCACCTTCATTTACATTGATTGTGATGTAGACTTCTTTTCGGTCCGGCGTAATCGAAATTGGCGTGGATTCAACGGTGAATTCGACGTAGCCATTGTCCAGGTAGAACGACTCAAGTCTCTCCAGGTCGCCGGAAAACTGTTCTCTTGAATAACGGTCTTTCCTGCTGAGAATCAGATACCAGGGCTTGGTACCTAACTCGAACAAGCCGAGAAGTTCCTCTTCCTCGAAAGCCTCATTACCAACGATATTGATGTGCCTTATCCGGGACTCTTCACCCTCGTTAATATCCAGGCTGATGGCAACCCGATTTCGGGGCAGATCTTCGACGGTTACCTCGACCGATGCCCCGTAGCGGCCCCGGGAGGAGTACACTTCCTGTATACCCTGCTGAATCGCCTCCAGCGCAGCGCGGGTAAAAATCTGACCCTCCGCAATGTCAGCGGTCGCCATATTTTCGATAATGTCTTCCGTTTCGAGGACACTGTTGCCCTCAACAGTAATTTCCGCGACGGACGGTCGCTCGAGAACCGTTATCACAAGAATATTGCCTTCTCGTGCCACTTCGATTTCATCGAAATATTCCGAGGTAACCAGCGAACGGATGACCTCAGCGGCGGTACGTTCGGTGACTACATCACCGATACCGATTGGCAGCAGATTGTAAATAATGCCGGGGGAAATTCGCTGATAACCGTCGACAATGATGTCAGCAACGGTGAACTCTTGGGCTTGCGTAATGGCAGGAAGACCGAGCGCCACCAGCATTGCGATCGCCAGTTTTCTCATGTTCAATTCTTGATTCCTACGAAGTCAGCACGACTTCAATGGCGAGAGTAAATTAACGTCACAACAAACGGCTTACATCGTTGTAGATGGCCAGCACCATCACTCCGGAAATAAGCAGCAACCCCAACTGCAGCCCCCAGGCCTGAATCCGTTCCGGAACCGGCCGTCTGATCACCGCTTCTATCGAGTAATACAAAAGGTGTCCCCCATCGAGCACGGGGATTGGCAGCAGATTGAGTACGCCCAGTGAAATACTGAGCAGTGCCAAAAAGCCCAGGTACACATCCAGACCATAACTGGCGGTCTCACCGGCAACCTGCGCAATCGTAATCGGCCCGTTGATATTCTTTACAGATATCAGCCCAATCACCATTTTCTTGACAGAATCCAGTACGAAAATGGATTTATTCCAAGTCTCCTGAAGTGCCGGGCGCAGCGCCCCCAGCACGGTAAACTGTAGTTCACGACGATGCTCAGCAGGCACTATGTCCGCCAAGCTGGCCTGACGCACTGAAGCGCCAATACTTCCGATCACGCTACCGTCGGCCAACACCGTTCGCTCTGGTCGGATTAACAGCCCCTGCGATCGCTCGTTCCGTTTGACTACAACATCCAGAGAGAGTTCCGGATTCGCCCGCACCCGCTCTACCCAATGCGTCCAGCCGCGTATTGCCTCGCCATTTACCGACAGGATTTCATCTCCCGGAAGCAGCCCACCCGCTTCCGCCCGACCCCCTGAGATCACATCAGCGATCAGCGCCGGGATTTCAAACTGAACGATGCCGAGGTCGGCAACCGGATTGGGCTCAGTTTCGCCGCCCAGCCAGTTCCGGACAGGGATCTGTACCTCCCGCACTCGACCTGTCTCCGGTGAAGCCACCGTCAGGTTGACTGCACCGGTTTCCCCGAGACGCGCCAGCAGTTGCAGCGTAACCTGCTGCCAGATCATCGTCGGCTCACCATCAACGGTCAGAATTTCATCTCCCTCACGCAGTCCGGCAGTCTCGGCTGCGGATTCATCCAACACACCGTTGACGACGGGGGCGATTCCACTCACGCCATAGCTGACGTGTATCAGCCAGAACACAAAAATCGCCAGCAGGAAATTGGCAGCAGGGCCGGCTGCCACAATGGCCATTCTCTGCCACAGAGGCTTGCAGGCAAAAGACTCATGACGCTCGCTCTGCGGAATGGCACTGTGCTCTGGGACGCTGGTGTCTTCCTGACCGAGCATTTTGACGTACCCGCCGAGCGGTATCGGGGCAATGACGTATTCCACTCCGTCTTTACCAATCCAGGATTTAGCCGCCTTGCCAAATCCAATCGAAAAGCGGAGGACTTTTACGCCACAGCGGCGCGCCACCCAAAAATGACCAAACTCATGAATGGTCACGAGGATGCCCAGAGTCACAATCAAGGCAAAAATGCTAATCAGTATGTCAGTCATCTCAAGCGATCGAATGCGCCGAACCGGGCCAGTTGACCCAAGCAAATCCCCTTCTATATCAATTCTTTAGCTGCAATCCTTGCAGCACTGTCTGCACCCTGAATAATATCGAGAGACGCAGCCGGTTCACAAGGGGTTTTCGACAATACGGCCTCAATGATTGCCGGGATTTGCTGAAACCCAAGTCGATTCGACAAAAAGGCCGCGACGGCAATTTCATTGGCAGCATTCAGCACCGCCGGAGCCGTGCCACCCGCCTCAAGCGCTGCCCTGCCCAGACTGACACAGGGAAAGCGGTCGACATCAGGTTTACTGAATTCGAGCGCAGGCTGACGGGTCAGATCCAAGACTTCGGCACCTGACGCCATCCGGTCAGGGAAAGCCAGTCCATAGGCAATCGGCACACGCATATCCGGATTGGCAAGCTGCGCCAGTACGGACCCATCACGGTAATACACCATCGAGTGCACAATACTCTGCGGGTGAACCACGATATCGATAGCAGTGCCGGGCAGGTCAAATAAAAAGCTGGCCTCAATCAGCTCCAGCCCCTTATTCATGAGAGTGGCCGAATCAACCGAAATTTTCTGGCCCATCGACCACTTCGGATGGGCACAGGCCTGTTCTGGCGTAACCTCTGCGAGCGCTTCTTTGGGCGTATTAAGAAATGGCCCCCCAGAAGCCGTCAGGACAAGCTTATCGACAAAGCGCCCATCGGGGACCGACAAACCGGAGCGCGTTTCCGCGAGACACTGAAAGATCGCATTGTGTTCACTGTCTATAGGAATGATGTCTGCGTTATTCTGTTTTGCTGCTTCAATAAAGAGCTTACCGGACATAATCAAGGATTCTTTATTGGCGAGCAGCAAACGTTTGCCGGCCGACACCGCTGCCAGCCCGGAAGCCAGACCGGCTGCACCCACGATAGCGGCCATCACCACATCGACCTGCTCATGGGCCGCTATAGATTCCAGTGCGTCTTCTGTGTCAAGAAATTCTGTTTTACAGCCCGACTCGGCGAGCAGGCGCTTGAAGTGCTGATGCTGCTCCGGGTCCGCAAGCACGGCATACCGTGGCTTATACTGCAAACACTGACTCAGAAGCAGCTCACTGTTTCGGTAGGCGCTCAGCGCAAAGACGGAGATGTTGTCGCACCGGGAGACTACGTCCAGCGTGTTGCGGCCAATCGAACCGGTGGATCCCAGTACCGTTAACTGCCTGTTTCCGGTCATGATTCAGCGAGCCCAGTCCAGCGCGAGCATCAGTACGAGCACGCTCATGGGCGCTACCGCCAGCAACCCATCGACACGATCCAACACCCCGCCATGACCGGGAAGTATGGATCCGCTGTCTTTCAGATCCGAATTGCGTTTCAACATACTCTCCACCAGATCCCCTACCACGGCAAACAGGGTCGTGGTTATACAGGACAGCAACAGAACTGAAATCTGCACCAGACTCAGCTCAAGCAAATAAAGCTGCGCACCCCATACTAACACTGCGCTGACAGCGCAGCATGTCACAAACCCGCCCCACACACCCTCCCAGGTTTTCTTCGGGCTTAAGCTCGGGGCTAACGGCCGGTTTCCGAGAAACCTGCCGGCAAAGTACGCGCCAACGTCGACTGCCGCAACGGCTATCACCACACCGAGCACCAGATAGCCGGAGGGCAAGATGACTTTAAGAGCCACCAAGCCCGTCCAGGTCGGAACCAACGCCAGCAGGCCCATCAGGCCAATGGTAGCTCGTTGATTCCAGCGGGCTGAATTCCCGGGATAGCCAGTAAGGAGAAAGGCTGCGACACACCACCACAGCACACCGGCACACAGGATCAGAACAACTCGAAAGAACACAAAAGCCCCAGCGCCTGACCAGAAACCACACAGCGCTGCGGCTCCCAGCAGGCTGATGAAGACTGTCAGGGTGTAGAGCAGCCTGGAGGCCACGCCCCCTATTCGCGCGAGGGCGCTCCACTCCCAGGCCGCCAGCACGACGATAACCGCGACAGCGGCAGCAAAAGTCAACGGTGTGGTAAGCAAAGTCAGAGCAATTAGAGCCACCAGCAGAATAAGGGCGGTAACGACACGCTGCCTGAGACCATCACTCATCACCGGCACCCTTATCCTGAGTTGTTCCGAACCGCCGTTGGCGGCTGGCGAATTCTTCGAGTGCGCGCTGAAACTCAGCTTCTGTAAATTCCGGCCAGTAACAGTCTGCAAAATAGAATTCAGTGTAAGCAAACTGCCATAACAGAAAATTACTGATTCTTTTCTCTCCCCCGGTCCGAATACACAGATCCGGATCGGGAAAACGCCCCAGACTGGTCTGCGCACGAAGCGATTCAGCATCAATATCGGACGATCTGATCTCGCCCGCTTCAACCTGTCGACCGAGCGCGACAGCCGCCTCAGTAATATCCCAGCGCCCACCGTAGTCCACAGCGACTGTGACTGTGGTTCCGGTGTTGTGTTCGGTAAGACCTTTTACTTCATCCATGCCACGCAACAGTTTAGGCGCCAGACCGTCTCGTTTTCCGATAAAGTTAAACTTGACACCTTTTTGGTGGAATTGATTAATTTCATTTCGCTTGAGAACTGACAGAAACAGCGCCATGAGGCCGTCAACTTCAGCGATTGGACGCATCCAGTTCTCACTGCTGAATGCAAACAGGGTAAGGTAGGGGATGTTGCGCTCTATGCAGGCCTCAACAACGGAACGCGCCACTTCCGCGCCGCGGCGATGGCCGAACTTTACCGGCTTACCACGTTGGCGGGCCCAACGACCGTTACCATCCATAATGATGGCGACATGAGCAGGCAACTTAGTTGGATCAGGCGTCATAGACGAAGCACTTAGCAGAAAAGATCACCTGATCAAAGTCCAGAGCAGCAGACGGCGGAGAGTTAGAACGAGAGCAGATCCTGTTCCTTCACTTGAAAGGCTGCCTCAACTTCGGTGATGTACTTGTCGGTCAGCTTTTGAACCCGATCTTCAGCGCGCCGTTGCTCGTCTTCTGAAATTTCTTTCTCCTTCTCGAGATCCTTAAAATCAGAATTGGCATCGCGCCTGATGTTGCGTATTGCAACCCGGGCATTTTCGGCCTCCTGCTTGGCCTGCTTCGTATATTCCCTGCGGGTCTCTTCCGTTAAAGGAGGCATAGGCACCCGAATCGTGTCACCGTTGTTGGATGGATTCAGACCGAGGTTCGACTTCATTATGGCTTTTTCAACATCACCGATCAGGTTTTTCTCCCAAGGCGAAACCAGAAGCGAGCGCCCCTCCTCCACCGTGACGTTTGCGAGCTGATTTAACGGAGTTTCAGAACCGTAGTAAGCAACCATGACGCTGTCCAGAATACTGGGATGCGCCCGCCCGGTGCGAATGCGTTTAAAGGCATCATCCAGCGCTCCCAAGCTTTTTGTCATCCGCTCTTCTGCATCTGAAATTATATCGTCGATCATCCTTTCGCCTCTCTTAACCCGATTCGCGTTATTGACACTATCTTATCAAGGTGCCGTCCTGCTTGCCCATGACGTTATCCAGCAACGCGCCCGGACGGGTCATGTTAAAAACCTTGATGGGAATCTTGTGATCGCGACTCAAACAGATCGCGGTGAGATCCATTACGCCAAGCTTCTTATCAATGACTTCATCATAGGTAAGCTCATCGAATTTTTCTGCATCTGTGTGCAATTCAGGGTCAGCTGAATAGACCCCATCTACCTTGGTTGCCTTGAGGATAAGATCCGCGTCAATCTCAATGCCGCGCAGACAGGCAGCCGAGTCGGTCGTAAAAAACGGGTTGCCGGTGCCGGCGGAGAAAATCACAACATCTCCCGCATTCAGATGCCGGATGGCGTTTCTGCGATCGTAATGCTCAACCACACCGCTCATCTGAATCGCGGACATGACCCGAGTCGCAATGCTGGCACGCTCGAGAGCATCCCGCATGGCGAGCGCATTCATGACAGTTGCCAGCATCCCCATGTGGTCTCCGGTCACCCGCTCCATACCCGCAGCGTGCAGTCTCGCCCCGCGGAACAGGTTGCCTCCGCCGATTACCATACCGACCTGAACCCCGAGGCCGATTAACTGACCTACTTCCACCGCCATCCGGTCAAGTATTTTGGGGTCAATGCCAAAATCCGCGTCGCCGGTCAGGGCCTCGCCGGAGAGCTTCAACAGAATCCTGTTGTATTTACGTTCTCGCTGTGGCATCGCTGCTTGTCCAGTCGTCGATGTTTAATTGGCCAATTGTGCAGCAACTTCTGCCGCGAAGTCATCTTCCTCTTTCTCAATGCCCTCGCCGACCTCAAAACGCACGAACTGCGCCACTTCAGCATCAGCTTCCTGCAGGAGCTTTCCTACCTTGGTATCAGGATCTTTGACGAACGCCTGTTCCATCAGACTGATTTCAGCGACAAATTTGCGAAGGCGGCCTTCAATCATCTTCTTGACAATTTCTTCAGGCTTGCCGCTTTCCTGCGCCTGAGCTGAGTAGATTTCAGATTCCTTTGCCAGCACATCTTCCGGCACATCTTCTGCTCGAATCACCATCGGGTTGACGGCTGCGATATGCATTGCGATGTCGCGGGCCAAGGCGGCATCTCCACCGCGAAGGGCAATCAGCACACCAATTTTGTTGTTATGAATGTAACTCTCTACAACACCTGCAGCATCACCTTCTATCGACAAGCGTTCTATCCTGCGCAGATTGATGTTCTCACCGATTTTCTGTACCAGCGCCTGCCGGGCATCTTCAATGCCGGAAGCCAGCAGCGCTGCCGCATCGGCTTCTTTATCGGAGAAACTCGCCTGCAAAACCTGGTCGGCAAACCCCAGGAAGTTCTCATCCCGCGCCACAAAGTCGGTTTCGCTGTTTACTTCGATAACTACCCCGTAATTGCCCTCGTCAGCAATTTTGGTCAGCACCACGCCTTCGGCAGCAACCCGGCTAGCCTTCTTCGCGGCTTTCAATCCGCTCGCTTTGCGCAGATCCTCGATGGCCTTCTCCATGTCACCGTCAGCCTCAGACAGCGCCTTTTTGCAATCCATCATGCCCAAGCCTGTCCGCTCACGCAGTTCCTTCACCATGCTCGCTGTAATATTTGCCATTCTTACAATGCCTCTCTGAATCGTTTAACTCTCTTTTCCGCCTGCGCCATACTTCAATGACACAGAAAAAAGGGGCCACAAGTGCCCCCTTTTAGCTTTGGTCTCAATTATCTGTGCGATGCCTAAGACTGGGGCAGTAATCCTCTGCCTGTCATTACTCATCGCCGCTATCGGTTTTCTCATCAGCCGCTTTTTTCTTCGCAGGCGCTTTTTTGGCGGCAGCTTTTTTCTTCGCTGGAGCCTTTTTAGCAGCTGCTTTTTTCTTGGCTGGCGCTTTTTTCGCAGCAGCCTTTTTCTTCGCTGGCGCCTTTTCCTCGACCGGGGCGCTTTCTACCTCAGCCGGAGCGCTTTCTTCTTCGGCCGGGGGCGCAGTTTCTTCGGCAGCAGATGCAGCCTCTTCGCTTGGAGCGGCAGCCTCTGTCTCATCAGAACTTTCAGCCTGCACAGGCTCACTGGCCGGCTCGGCCGTTACGGGAGGTTCATCAGAAACGGGGGCAGGAGCCGGAGCTTCCTCTGCCGGCGCATCCACTGCGTCAGTAACTTCTGCCGCGGTCGCTTCGTCGACTTCAACAAACTCACTGTCCCCGCCCGCAGGACCATGACGTTTTGTGCCTTCAATGCAGGCATCGGCAACGGCCGAAGCGTAGAGCTGAATCGCGCGAATTGCGTCATCGTTGCCGGGAATCACATAATCCACGCCTTCAGGGTCGCTGTTCGTGTCAACGACTCCGATAACCGGAATCTTGAGATTGTTGGCTTCGGTCACAGCGATCCGCTCATGTTCGACATCAATCACGAACAGCGCATCAGGCAGGCCGCCCATATCTTTGATGCCTCCGATACTGCGCTCCAGCTTTTGCTTCGCCCGTGTCAGCATCAGCGCCTCTTTCTTGGTAAGGCGGTCAAAAGTACCATCCTGCTCCTGAGTTTCGAGATCTTTGAGCTTCTTAATCGAGCCCCGGATAGTCTTGTAGTTAGTCAGCATGCCACCGAGCCAGCGGTGATTGACATAAGGCATTCCCGCACGCTCTGCCTGCTCTCTGACAATCTTGGCTGCAGCGCGCTTGGTACCTACGAAAAGGATCTTCTTCTTTTTATCAGCGAGCTCGGTTATCTGTTCGAGAGCATCATTGAGTGCTGGGACAGTGTGTTCCAGATTGATGATGTGAATCTTGTTGCGGGAGCCAAAAATGTATGGCTCCATCTTCGGGTTCCAGTAGCGGCACTGGTGTCCGAAATGTACTCCTGCACGGAGCATTTCCTTCATATTGACGGTCATGTTGGTACCTTTTTTATTGGGTTAGGCCTCCATACACCCCATCTCTCAACCCGCCTTACCAAGGATAAATCGGGCACCCAGAAAGATGTGTCGGTGCATGTGCGACATTAAAATTAACGCTAATCAGGGCTATGCCCTTCTGAGCGCGGCGCTTTATACCATAAATGCGCTTTATCTGGAAGGTTTTAGGGACAGGAATTCCCCAGCCTGGCGGCCAGGCTCAGCAATTTGGCAGGCTTTTGGCGGCAGCGCTGTTCTGGCCGACACAGCTGATTTAGAATAGCGGTCTGTGAACATCTCATCGGCATTACCTACGATCATGAGCATCCACATCAAGAACCCAGACGAAATCGAAAAGATGCGTGTTGCCGGCCGGCTGGCTGCTGAGGTGCTGGAGATGATCGGGCCCCATGTGCAACCCGGAGTCAGCACCGGCGAACTGGACAGACTCTGCCATGATCACATCGTCAACAACCAGCGAGCCATTCCGGCGCCGCTCAACTACAACGGATTTCCCAAATCGATATGCACCTCCATTAACCATGTGGTCTGTCATGGTATTCCGAGTGACGGGAAAATCCTGAAGTCCGGCGACATCATCAATATTGACATCACTGTCATCAAGGAGGGGTTTCATGGGGATACCAGCAAAATGTTCTGTGTTGGCAATGTCCCGGACCACGCCAGACGCCTGATTCGTGTGACGCAGGAATGCCTGTACAAGGCCATAGATCTGGTTCGACCGGGAGTCACGCTAGGTGATATCGGCCACATCATTCAGCAGCACGGAGAGGCCAATCATTACTCCATCGTTCGGGAATATTGTGGTCACGGCATCGGCCGCATCTTCCATGAAGAACCCCAGGTACTTCACTACGGCCGCCCCAACACCGGCACCAAGCTGGTGGAAGGTATGACTTTTACTATTGAGCCCATGCTAAACGCCGGCTCCCGGCATACCAAACTCTCCAAAAAAGATGGCTGGACCGTAACCACAAAAGATCGCAGATTGTCCGCACAATGGGAGCATACGCTGGCCGTCACTGGCGACGGCTGCGAGATTCTGACGCTGAGAGGTGAAGAATCCTTGTGAAGCTTGACGAATCATCAGTATCAGAAAGCGAACCAAGCAAACCCCTGCCCCAGGCCCAACTGATCGACAGAGAGACACTGGCTAAGCGTCTTTCTCACTGCAACGATACTCATCACACGGCCGAACTGAGGACAATACTGGCCGAAGCCAACGCGACTCTCAACGAGTATTACAGACAAAATCTCGATATCAGCGACATCGTCAGCAAACGCGCCCATTTGGTTGATCTGGTTCTCGAATGGGTTTGGTCCAGCCAGCCAGAACTGCAGTCCAATGAACTGGCGCTTGTTGCGGTAGGGGGATATGGTCGTAGCGAGTTGATGCCCTACTCTGATATTGACCTGCTCATTCTGACAAGAAAGAACAACAACAAGCCCTTCAAAGAAGCCATCGCTTCATTTCTTGCAGCGTGCTGGGATCTGGGGCTGGATATCGGTCAGAGCGTCCGCTCTGTCAAACAGTGTGCTCAGGAAGCCCGCAAGGACATCACCGTTGCTACCGCCCTGATGGAATCCAGGACCATCGCCGGTTCGGCAGAATTACTGCCTATGATGACGGCAGCGACCGCTACAGGCAAAGTCTGGCCCACAAAGGCTTTCCTCAAAGCCAAGGTTGAAGAACAAAAGGCTCGCCATGCCAAGTACCACGATGTTGATTATGCGCTGGAGCCGAATGTCAAGAACTCCCCCGGCGGACTCAGGGATATTCAAACCATTGCCTGGGTCACTAAAAGGCACTTTGGCGCGAATTCTTTTCGTGACTTAACCGAATTGGGTTTCCTCAAACCCTCCGAAGAAGCCATGATTAATAAAGGACAGCAGTTTCTGTGGAAACTTCGCTACGGCTTGCACACCCTGAACGGTCGGGCAGAGGACCGACTCCTGTTCAACATGCAAAGGGAACTGGCGAATCTGTTCGGATATGAAGATGACAAGTCTTCCCTCGGCGTGGAAAAACTCATGAAACAGTACTACCGCGCGGTGGCTAATCTGAGAGAACTCAACGACGCACTGCTTCAGCATCTTGATGAAGCGATCGTCCAAGCCGGCACGCGCGCGAAGATCATTCCTCTTAACAAACGCTTTCAGATCACCAACGGCTATATAGAAGTCACCGACCCACGAATCTTCGAGCGATTCCCCTTTGCCTTGTTGGAGATCTTTGTCCTCATGGCGCAAGATCCCGAGATCGAAGGCATCAGAGCCTCAACGATTCGGTTGCTGCGCGAGAACCGCCGGCTCATTGATGATGATTTCCGCCATGATCTGCGCAATCTGACTCTTTTTATGGAGTTGCTGCGCTCCCCTTACCATATGACGCTTCATTTGCGCCGCATGGCCCGGTACGGCATTCTCGGCCGCTATCTGCCCGAATTCGGCCAGATAACCGGACAAATGCAGCACGATCTGTTTCATATTTACACGGTAGACGCACACACACTCCAGGTCGTGGAAAATATGCGCCGTCTGTATCGCCCTGAAGCTGAAGAGCAGCTACCGCTCGCTGCAGACATTGCAAAACAACTGCCCAAACCCGAACTGCTCTACATTGCCGGGCTGTATCACGATATTGCAAAGGGTCGTGGTGGCGATCATTCTGAGCTGGGTAAGGTCGATGCAAAAGATTTTTGTCAGCGGCATCGATTAGCTGAATGGGACACCGATCTGGTTTGCTGGCTGGTGGACAAGCATTTGCTGATGTCAATGACGGCGCAGAGAAAGGACATCAGTGACCCAATGGTGATCCATGAGTTTTCTGAGGTGGTTGGCGATAAAACCCGTCTGGATTACCTGTATGCTCTGACGGTGGCGGATATCCGCGCAACAAATCCGGAGCTGTGGAATTCATGGCGGGCCTCCCTGCTCAGTCAACTCTACAGCAACACCCTGCGAGCTTTAAAAGCAGGGTCGACTGACTCGCCGAACAGCACCGAGTTAATCCGCAGCAAAAAGACTCTGGCGGAGCAACAGCTGATTTCAAGCGGATTTCCTGACAAACAAATCCAGCAGATTTGGACGAACAACCCGGACGAATATTTTGAACGGGAATCAGTCGACAATATCTTCTGGCACACACAGGAGCAACTTAAGGCGGCACCGGGCAAGCCGCTGGTAGCGGTCAAAGAGCTCGAGGCAAATGATCATCCGGAAGGGGCAACTCTCATTTTTATTCACACTGAAGATGCGGAATTCCTGTTTGCCAAGACCACAGCGGCATTCGAGAGGCTTCACTTAAACATCGTTAACGCCAGAATCATTACGTCACTGAATGCGCACTGCCTGGACACCTACACCGTGCTGGAACCAGATGGCAAGCCTGTCGGTGCGAATCCACGGCGAATACAGGAGATTGAGACGACCCTGCTGCAGAGCCTGACACAAACCACTGCCAAGGTAAGGCCGGCCAATTACCGCAGAAGCCGGAAGCTCCGCTATTTCAACGAGCCGATCACGACAATGCTCACCAATACGCCGGGCAAGGGCTATTCGACGCTAGAGGTAAATTGCCCGGACCAGCCCGGGATTCTCGCGACATTAGGGAAAGTAATTGCGGACAATCAACTTCGAATCGTCGACGCGAGGATAACGACCCTGGGCGAGAGAGTGGAAGATATCTTCTACCTGAAAGACCATAAAGGCCGCCCAATTATCGATCCGGATGTCGAGCGAGATTTACTCGCGGATATAGAGAATCGTCTTAGCGAAAGGCTGGCTGGCTAATCCAAAAGAGGCAAACACGTGGAAACGACTCTATACGGCATCACCAATTGCGACACGGTAAAGAGAGCCAGAACCTGGCTGAAAACTATGGGCATCGACTACCAATTACACGACTACAAAAAACTGGGATGCTCAACAGATCAGGCCAGACAGTTCCTCGATCATTTTGACATGGACGCAGTGCTTAACCGGCGTGGCACAACCTGGCGTAAACTCAGCGACGATCAGAAGTCCGACCTTACCGAAGACTCCGTAATTTTATTGATGTCGGAGCACCCCTCGCTTATCAAGCGGCCTATTCTGCAGCGGAAAAGCGATTGGCTGATCGGATTTGATGAGTCCGAATGGCAGAATTTTTTCAATTCCTAATTACGTAGGTGGAAAGTATGAGCAATCCTGGATCTCTCAGCGCAGGAATTGGCTTGATCTCAAGCAACTCCGCCGGTGATGTCATTGAGGTCTTTTACCCCAGCCCTGTTCGCGGCATACAGGCGGCGGAGTTTGAGCTGATTACCGCAGCGACTGAACTGCATCCGGACCGGAGTGGTTACGAAGTACTGGACACATCACAAACGAAGCGCCTGAGTGCCGATTTCCGAGCGGCAGGGTTAACAGACTGGGCCAAACTGCTCGAACAGGCTGACAACGGGCAATGGCTGGTCTGTTTCACGTTTGATCAGACACCACCGGCGAACATTCCTGAAGCATTCCTCAAGCTGCATCTGCTTTCGCATCGATTATGCAAGCCGCACGAGCAGAATCTGGACGGACTGTTCGGCACCCTGAAAAACCTGGCATGGACCAATGAGGGTCCGGTTGATCTCGCGGATCTGCCGGCTCGCCGTCTCAGCGCCCGACAGCGCGGCGAACCGCTGCATGTAATGTCGGTGGACAAATTTCCCATAATGGCGAACTACGTGGTACCTGCCGGGGTTCGGCTTGCGGATACCGCTCGGATAAGGCTTGGCGCTTATATCGGTGAAGGCACTACTGTCATGCATGAGGGGTTTGTCAATTTCAATGCCGGCACACTGGGTGCAGCCATGGTTGAAGGGCGCGTCAGCGCCGGGGTGGTAATCGGCGCCGACAGCGATCTCGGGGGCAGCTGCAGCACCATGGGCACACTATCCGGCGGTGGAACAGAAATCATCTCTGTCGGTGAAAATTGCCTGATCGGGGCGAATGCAGGCATCGGTTTTCCTCTCGCCGACGGATGCACCATTGAAGCGGGTCTGTATGTTACAGCGGGCACCAAGGTCAACCTACTGGATGCTTCAGGCGTGCTGGTTGAGACCGTAAAAGCGGCACAGCTCAGCAAGGAACGCAATCTGTTGTTTCGACGGAATTCGCTTTCTGGTGCCGTGGAAGCGCTACCTCAGCAGACTCAGATAAGTCTTAATCAAGATCTGCACAGCAATAACTAATTCCCATGATGACTGATACCCTGCAGCTGGCGAAAGCACTGATTTCCATCGAATCCGTTACCCCGAACGACAATGGCTGTCTGGAGCTGATTGCTCAGCGTCTTCAGCCGCTTGGTTTCAAAACTGAACGGATTGACTCGGGTGCTGTCAGCAATCTCTGGGCCACATTGGGAGATGAGGGCCCGCTGCTGGTCTTTGCCGGGCATACTGATGTGGTGCCGCCCGGCTCACTCGATGAATGGCGCTATCCGCCATTCCAGCCAACAGAGGATGGCGAATTCCTTTACGGTCGCGGCAGTGCAGACATGAAATCAAGCCTTGCTGCCATGGTGACTGCCTGCGAGAGATTTATTGCGAATCGACTTCCCGCAGCCCGCCTGGCGTTTTTAATCACCAGTGACGAAGAAGGCCAAGCCGTAGAAGGCACCCGTTATGTCATAGAGCGTCTGACCGAGCGCGGTGAAAAGATAAACTACTGCGTGGTCGGCGAACCCAGCAGCTCAGAGCGATTGGGGGATACCATCAGGGTCGGTCGCCGCGGCTCGCTTTCCTGCAAACTGCGGGTGAACGGCGTCAAAGGCCACGTCGCCTATCCACATCTGGCACGCAACCCGATCCACGATGCCCTGCCGGTGCTCCTTAGGCTCTCGGAAACCCACTGGGACGACGGCAATGAGTCTTTTCAACCAACGAGCTTTCAAATATCCAATATCCATGGCGGAGTTGGCGCTAATAACGTCATCCCCGATCGGGTGGTAATTGACTTCAACCTGCGGTTCTCCACCGAACATACCTCGAGCGCATTGATCAGCCATATTGAACAGGAACTGAGTTCGGCGGGGGTCGACTACGAGTGTGAGTGGCATGTCTCCGGCGAGCCCTTTTTAACCTTGGAGCGCGAATTGATCACAGTCGTGCAAGACTGCGTTAAACAGGTAACCGGAATTCTCCCGGAAGCCTCGACAGGAGGTGGGACGTCAGACGGTCGATTCATCGCGCCAACTGGTGCGCAGGTTGTTGAAATAGGCCCCTGCAATGCCACAATACACAAGCTCAATGAACGGATGCGGATTACCGATATTGAGAAGCTTTCTACCATCTATGAGCTCATCCTTCAGCGCCTGCTCTAGCAGCAGTAAACGTCGAATCTCAACCTGCTCCCCTGAAATTTCAACGTCGGTTTTATCCCGCCCAGCTCGGGGGATCTCCGGTTACGTTTGACCACTACCCGCCTCCTGGCACACCGCAATGACTGTGACAGCAATTCGGACTCGTTTTGATCCTCAGTCGCAATATTCTGAAGCATGGTCATCTCCTTTCTGGAGCTCGCTTTCCGGCGGTCAGCAGGAAACATGGGATCGAGGTAGACCACATCATAGGCTTTGTCTGGGCAGTCCATCAGCAGAAAATCCCCCCGCCGGATTTCGATACGGCGCGCGACCTCCGAAGCGCTTTCCCGGACGCACCCGGCCTGAACCGCCCGCCGCAGACCATCTTCCAGCAGCGCAAATATGGCCGGGCTGCGCTCGATTGCGGTAACCAGACAACCCGCATGCGCCATCAGGTAGGAATCTGTGCCGAGCCCGGCAGTCGCGTCCAAGACAGTCGGGGTACGCAGGCTTTTTAACCCCAGCGCCTTGCCCATTAACTGACCGTGCAAACCGTCGGCGAGACGACGCTGGAACGCCCTGTCAAAAAAATCGACCAGGACCGGAGATTGGCGTCGATTCTGCACAGAAATCAGCGCCAGCCGACCCTGATCAAGAATGAACCGGTAGTCAGCTGCAGCAGCGCAAGCAGTATCAGGGGAATCCAACTGAGCGAGAAAGCAGTGACTGACTGTCTCTGACGAAATCTCTGCTGAGTCGAAATCTCTCAGAATCTTTGCCTGATCAGACTTCAAATCACCCATAAGTACAGGCAAATCCCGAGAATCAAGCGGTAAATGATAAACGGGAGAAATCCAATCCTGTCAATCAGAGTCAGAAACGCGTGGATGCACAACAGCGCAGTAAGCAGGGCCACACTGAAAGCCATAAACATCATCAGGAGATCGAACTCCCCCAGCGCACTGTCACTGAATAACGCAATTCCTTGCAGAAGCCCGCTTCCCGCGATGATTGGAATTGACAGCAGAAACGAAAATTTCGAAGCTGCCTGTCGAGTCAGACCACAAAACAAAGCCATGCTTATGGTAATTCCCGAGCGTGAGGTGCCCGGAATCAGAGCCAGACACTGAGCGAACCCTATCCATAAGGCGCGCCTGTGACCCAGCTCCTTCAGGCTCAGTTTGCATTCGCCCATTTTGTCGGCGGACCACAATACCCCGGCAAACACGAGTGTCGCTGTAGCAATGACGGCACTTGACCGGAGCGTGCCCGCAATTAACCCTTCTGCCAACAAGCCCACGATAGCCGCTGGCAGCGAGGCATAGAGTAGTAGCCAGGCCAATTTACCTGACTCGGTGAGCCCCTGCCCCGCCAGACTCTTGAACCAATCCTTAAGCAGCTGCGCGAGATCATCACGAAAATACACAAGCACCGCAAAAAGGGTACCCAGATGAACAGCCACATCGAAGACAAGGCCCTGATCGGCCCACCCCATAACTTCACTAACCAGAATCAGGTGAGCTGACGAGGAAATCGGGAGAAATTCGGTACCGCCCTGAACAAGGGCCAGAATCAGAGACTGGAAAAAGGTGACATCCTCGCCATTCATGACTTGGGATAATCCAGCACTTCTTTTACATAGTTTGCTTGAGCGACACGTTCAATATCAGCATGCCCGGACTTCTTCATCAACTCCGCCAGGCCACAGAGCGACACAACAGCGGGAGGCGTGAAATCCAAAACCGATCTGCCGGCCTCAGTCGTTAGGCCTTTCTCCAGCACACTTTGCAGCGCATCTCCCGTCAACACCCAATCACCGGTATCAATGGCCAGATTCTCCGTAAGGCATGCCTCAGAAATGCTGTCAGCTCCCACAACCTGCTCCGAGATGACGCGAAACTCATTTTTTTCCGGAGATAAGTGGTACGTTCCGAGATAATACTCGCTCTCCCGCGCATGCATGAACACACTAATTGCCTGTTTCCCGGTCGCCAGACTCGCCTCGTAAGCCACATGTGCCATAGAGGAAACAGCCAAAACCTCAACGCCTGCGGATTCCCCGAGACCCTGGGCAACTCCCAGCCCAATTCGAACGCCCGTAAACGAACCGGGCCCGGCACTGACCGCGATTAAATCCAGGTCAGCCACAGATAGTTCTGCTTTTTTCAGGAGTGCATCTACCATTGGCAGAAGCTCCCTTGCTGCCGCGCGCGGGGATTCGCTGCATTCAAAGTCGACGCGCCCGCCGCGAAGCAAGCCTGCTGAGCAGGAACAGGAGGAGGCGTCTAAGGCGAGTATAGTGGTCATCCGAATGATTTAGCTGACATTAAAAAATCCCTCTAGATTGCTCTAGAGGGATTTTTAGGAGCGACACTGTCTGATCCCGTTGGTGAGGTCGATATCAACGGAACCAGGCAGTGTGGTTGGTGCCTAACGGGGGCCAGAACGCTTATCGCTTCTTGCGTGCTGGCGCCTTCTTCTTAGCAACTTTCTTCTTCGCCGTCTTCTTGGCTACTTTTTTAGCGGCTTTTTTGACTACCTTTTTCTTTGCTGCCTTTTTGGCAACCTTCTTCTTGGCAGCTTTTTTCACCACTTTTTTCTTAGCCGCTTTTTTAGCTACTTTCTTAGCGACTTTCTTAGTTGCCTTCTTAGCTACTTTTTTTGCGGCCTTTTTCGCGACTTTCTTTTTAGCAGCTTTCTTGACAACTTTCTTCTTAGCCGCTTTCTTGGCTGCTGCTTTCTTGGCAACTTTCTTGACGGCCTTTTTAGCAACCTTCTTTTTGGCTACTTTTTTAGCGGCCTTCTTTTTGGCCGCTTTCTTAGCTGGCGCCTTGCGCTTAGCAACCTTACGCGCAGCGGCTTTTTTCGCCGCCGACTTGCGCTTCACCTTTTTCTTAGCCGCCTTCTTGGCCACCTTCTTCTTGGCTGCTTTTTTAGCGACCTTCTTTTTAGCCGCTTTCTTCGCTACTTTCTTCTTGGCCGCTTTCTTGGCTACCTTCTTAGCTACTTTCTTCTTAGCGGCCTTCTTAGCTACTTTCTTCTTAGCCGCTTTCTTGGCTACCTTTTTAGCAACTTTCTTTTTCGCAGCCTTCTTAGCCACTTTCTTTGCTACCTTTTTGGCCACTTTCTTCTTCGCTGCCTTTTTGGCTGGCGCTTTACGCTTAGCCACCTTCCTGGCTGCCGCTTTCTTGGCCGCAGCCTTACGCTTTACCTTCTTTTTGACGACCTTCTTCTTCGCCGCCTTTTTAGCTACCTTCTTTTTGGCTGCTTTCTTGGCAACCTTCTTCTTTGCTACTTTCTTTTTAGCAACCTTTTTGGCGACTTTTTTCTTCGCCGCTTTCTTGGCTACCTTTTTCTTGGCTACTTTCTTTGCGGCTTTCTTCTTAGCTACTTTCTTTGCAACCTTCTTCTTAGCTACCTTTTTAGCCACTTTTTTCTTTGCCACTTTTTTAGCGGCTTTCTTTTTAGCGGCTTTCTTCTTCACCACCTTTTTTGCAGCCACTTTTTTCTTTACCGCTACTTTTTTCTTAGCGGCAACCTTCTTTTTGGCTACCTTTTTCTTGGCAACCTTCTTTTTTGCAACTTGTTTAGCCATTTTCGACCTCGCTACCATTTTCAGTGTTACTCGTTTAAAAGTACTACCTTGCCTTACTTACCGTCGAAACAGATCGTCAATCTGGTGCTCCCTTCCCAACCGCTCTGTTTCGTTGGCATGTAATTTGTCACTCGCACATTCAGGTCTTTAAATTTGGACCGGTGTGCACCGAGCTTGAACCGTTCATTCCTGTATTTTCCGCGCCTTCGTTGCGCGACGCGCCGCCGCTTTCGAATTCTCCGCCGCAGCTGCAGCAATTTTTTTATCTTTACCGCCTGAGCGGTCTGCCAGAGCGCGCAATTTGACGGCGTATTTTTTCGCGCGTTTAGCCTCTTTTGCTGCCTCTTCTCGGTCTCGCTTTTTATTCCACTTTTTTACAAAGGCTTTTATCGCCTTATCAAGGTCCTCTTTACGTTTAACCTTCTCTTCTCGTTTTCGAAGTTTTTCGGCTTCCGCCAACTCGACTGCGCGGGCCTTGGCCTTGGCGGTACGCAAATTGGCTTTCGCTATCGCCGATTTCGCTGCCGCTTTACCGGCATTTTTTTTTGCCTGTTCGAGCAACCTCCGCTGGGCATCGCGTCTGCCGCTGTCCGGGCTGGCTGCCCGAAAAGCTAATCTTGTCGCGGCGACGGTATCACTGGCTCTTCGATGCGCCTTAACCGCGCATTTAACCTTCTTCTGGTGTTTGTGTACGCTTTCAGAAGCCTTGACCAGGGCTGCGCTTGACTGCTGCTTTCCTCGCTTTTTTATTCGTTGTCCCTTACTGTCTCATTGAGACTCAGTCTAAAATCTTTTTACTCTCTGCTGTGACCTGCTACGGCTGATTTTTCAAGGCTTGCTCTCATGGGCTTACATGAAAACAGCTTCTCTGCTTTGTAAAATAAAAACTGCGTAGTGTTGGTAACCCAACTGAAAAACAAAGCACCAGAACTCGCGGCAACATATCACATATTTTTTTCTCGAACACCAAAAGCCTCTCGTAAAAGAGACGCTTCTAGGTTATTTCGCTTGCTGACTCAAAAACTTTAAAAAAAAATGAGTTAGTGCGGAACGTTGATTGCAAGATAGTTGAGATAGTTTGATGCAGACCACTGTGTCGTGAAGTGCTGTGAGGTGCTGATGCGATGCGCAATTCAAAAT
>Ga0181570_10001283_pt1 | contig 21779 bp, 15 predicted proteins | sample 101ome_18_FD_148667 | JGI IMG/M metagenome (GOLD analysis project Ga0181570, IMG submission 148667) | Coastal salt marsh microbial communities from the Groves Creek Marsh, Skidaway Island, Georgia - 101406AT metaG (spades assembly) | ecosystem: Environmental > Aquatic > Marine > Intertidal zone...
ATGAAGAACGGCGCACCATCCGCCGCGCCAGCATGCGAGCGGACCGGTTCATTCCCGTGATTTACACCACGACCGAAGCCGTGCTCGCCGCTGCAAACGACCACAACGTCCGCCTCGTGGTCGCCGAGGATGTCGGCGAACAGGGGCCGTGGGATGCCGATTTGACCGGGGACGTGCTGTTGGTCGTGGGCGCCGAACGGGACGGGGTCAGCGCGCCCGTGCTGCAAGCCGCCGATGCGGTGGTCAAACTCCCTATGGACGGGTTCGTGCCTTCGTACAACCTTCAGGTGGCGGTGAGCGTGCTTGCCGTGGAAGCCTTGCGCCAGCGAAATTTACGGGGAAAGTGAATTATAGCGCCGAAAAAGCGATTCTTTCGCATGGGGTTCTTTGCAACCATCGGGCGCGGCTGGGAAATGAGCAAGTTGAGCATGAGCGTGGTCAAGAAAGACCCCGAACTGATGGTCTACATGATTTTGGCCGGGTTGATGAGTCTGGCCTGCTTGGTCGGGATGTCCATTCCGCAATTTTTGGAAATGGAATGGGCCGTGAACCCAGACGGGTCGTTCACCTCCTCCTACCTGATGTTCTCCTTCGTGGGCTACATGCTGCTCAGCATCGTCGTGGTGTTTTGGAACTGCGCCATCATCGCCAACGCCAACATTCGCTTGACGGGAGGCGACCCCTCCTTTTCTGACGGCATCAGCGCAGCGGTCAAGCGCCTGCCCATCATCGTCCTGTGGGGCGTCATCGCCGGTACCGTCGGCTTGTTGCTCAAGGCCTTGGAAGGGGCCGCTCGCAGCAGCGACAACGGCGGCGCCCAAGCCTTGGCCGTCATCGTCCACTTCATCGGCGGTCTCGCTTGGTGGGTCATGACCTTCTTCATGCTCCCCCACCTCATTTTGGAAGGCCAACCCGTTGGACAGTCGCTCAAATCGAGCAAGGACATGTTCTTCCGCACCTGGGGCGAGAACATCACGTCGGGCCTCGGCATCGGCTTGGTGGGTTTATTCATGGGCATCCCGCTGGTCGTGCTCACCATCGCCCTTACTGTGGCCATCGGGCCGGCGGGTCTGCTCGTTGGGGCGATCCTCCTCGGGCTGCTCGTGGCCTGGGTCAACGCCGCTGAGCAGGTGGCCGTGGTCGCTCTCTACCGGTATGCCACCGACGGGAAGATGCCCAAACTGTACCGGGATGCTGGGATGCAAATGTACACCTTCGGCAACGCTGCTACCGACATGCCTCAACCCAAGATGTGAGGGCGTTCCGCCACACATCATCGACGGAACGATGGTGCAAGAGGCGGCCTATGAGCGGTTCTTCGTCCAGTATTCGGCCGACCGAAGACCGTGTTCAAGCATCGCTTCCTTCTCCGGATAATCGGGGTAGTGCTGCTCCACGATGGCGTGTGTACGCCGGATAACGAAGCGCCAACGGCTGGTCCAACCGAGTTTCAGCAACTGGTAGGCTTGCTCGTCGGGCAGGCGATGCAGATTGGCCAAAATGGCCACCTTCAAACTCCCACAACCGGTTTTCATCAGCGGCAGCCAGAGGTTGAAGGGATTGAAACTCATGTTGGTGCCGCTGCACTTCACGATACCCGCGTGCAGACCCTCGAACCGTGTTTCGAGCCAAACCTTGCAGAAGTTCTCAAACCACGAATCGTAGGTCTTGATTTGGTCAAGAAATCGACGCATTTCATACGGTCCAAGTGTTGGAAGAATCTCTTGAATCAACCCGTCCACATCGTGTTCTTGAGAGAGCCAAGCCACCATATGACGCTGAAATGGACCCGGGTTGAACTCCGCTACCAATTCAATGGTTTTCTTGGTGAGTTGTTCCTTGAGGTTCGGATAGGATTGAAGCGTGTTATGTGCAGCAATGCACAGATCTTGGGCCTCATCCTCCAAGCAATCTTCGAGATGAGCCCAGGCCGTCTCGGGGTCTTCGGGACGGTATTCTCGCAAGGCTTGCGCACGAATTTCCGGATAGTGAAACCGCAAACAAGCAGGAAGCATGACCGCTTGATAATCGTCCGGTGCATGGGTGCGGAAAATGTCCATCACCCAAAGGTGGTCGTTGATTGGCCGTTCCAAGCCGTCCATGACCCATTCTGCAATCTCCAGGGCAAGTTCTGGATGGTCCGCCCAGGGATAGCGGTCCCGAAGCACCTGCCAGTCTCGAAGGGGCAGCGCCTCGATGTGGAAGGCTGCTGGTTCATCCTCTGCCAAAACCGATGCTGTAAATGCCTCAATGATGGCCGTTTGCCGAATTGCGATTGGGAGGACGTTGCGCATTCGTTCATGCCCTGACAGCGTGTATTGCTCCGGATACAACGCTCGAATTAGGGTTCGAGGCATCATCGAGATGGGTGGGTCTTCTTCGCAAAAGAACAGCACCAAGGAGGCGACCAAATCGGTATGGAGATCGTGCCCTCGCCCTCGTCGCCCGATGACGCAGACCTTGTGCCCGTCAACCAAAACCGGTACGTGGTGGAGGTCGATTTCTGGTACATAGATGGCAGCATCGAGCTTCGCAGCGACAAGGGGATACAGCGAAAGCGTACGCCCGTTGACCTCGCGATGAAGCGGTACGCCCATATCCACCTCGTTCTTTCCGAGTGTCCACAGCGAGTTTGGTTCAGAGAGATCCTTGCACCAATTCAACGCCCTCACCACGGCTTCACGTTGTTGAGGGGCGAGTTGTGGCGGGAAGGTGATGGTTCCAAACGGTGTTACTGCTTCCATGGTGGATATGATTGGTAACTGCATATAAATTGCTCAACACATGAGTTGGGTGGTGAGGCACCTCGCCAGCGATATCCAGTCATGTTTTTGAGATGGTTGAAGTCATATAAGGTGACCACTTCCATCATAGCGGAGGGATGCGGTTGGACTCGAGGAAGGAGATGAAAAATGCATTTCTCCAAGCAAAAATCGCTGACCTTTGGAAGACACGCTTTCACAGAGCTGACAAAAACACTCGCCAAAATCAAACCGCTGGGTGGATGTTTTTTCTCAGCCGTCCCGCCATTGAGTTGTTGCGTAAAATGAGCCCAGAAACAGAGGGGTTCACCAATTTCCTGCGCGACGAGGTGAGTTCATTTCTAGACCACAAAGGGGAGTCTAAAACCTGGTTGAATACATCCTTCAATAATCAAATAAAAATCGAGACCAAAGTCAATAATTCATACTATGCTACCTTCATTTATCCGTTTTCACTCGCCAACGAAGTCAAAGGAAAACACGGAGTCTTTATCCACCTCGGAAAGAATGAAACTCAACCCAAGCCTGCTCAAGACACCATTCAAGCCGATTCAATGCCGACGATGTTCGATAACGAAGAGGAGTCCGGATTCATGCGAATGTTCGGCGAACGATATTCAGGCTCAGAAGCCCCGGGCACAGAATGGTCAGATCCGATGTGGTCCGAATTTTCAGGCAGCAAGATTCTCCCTACTGATATTCTGCTCGCTCAAAACTGGAAAGAATTTAACCAGGTCTTGAATTACCAATTTATTGAAATCCGTCTCCTCACGACTGCGGGTGATGAGCAGAAACGAAGCAGCAGTGAACAAATTGATGCATTGGCTGATTTTCAATCAACAGAATCAGGCTTCATCAATTTCAGTGGTGCACCCGGAACCGGAAAATCAACCATGCTCCACATGGTCTGCGCAGACCGATTAGCCAAAAATTGGGCCATTTCCGAAGACATCGTTGACGAACAAACAAGAATCATGTATTATGTCCCTTCGAGGAAACTCAAACACGAGGCTAGGCAAGAAATCAAGGCTATTTTGACGTATATTTATCGTCTTGATGAACAAGACACGGAGAAGCAAATCCAAAACATCGTGTTCCAAACCCCGGAGGACCTCTACGTCACCACTCCCCCGTCTCCAAAATACAACCTTCAGGAGAGGTTATCACACCGTTATCTGGAAAAGAATGTTCCCGGCTTCAAAACGGCTTCGCCCGAAGAATTCAACACCCGGCTGCGCAGATTCATTTTTGGTTTGTTTGAAACGCCTCAGAACTACTATCTATGGAACAAAGAGTATGTCAAAAAATTCCCGGGTAAGGAAGAAAAAATTTGGACGGAGACTCGGCTAAACTTGAATCAGCCAAATCAGCCTCAAGCATTGAACAAAAACCATCACTACACTGCTCAGCAATTTTTGGATTACAAGGAAGAAAAACGTAATTTTGAGACACACTTGAAAAAAATTGAACCCTACCTACAAACAACCGCAACCCCAGACAAGGGTGTTGTTTTTTGGGACCACACATCGATGATCAACGTTGCAGCAAAAACGCCGAAGAACTGGCAAAACACGCTATGGGAGACGCACAAAGGAAAAATTGACTATTTCGTTGTCGACGAAATTCAAGATTTCAACATCAGTGAAATCCGCAATCTGCTCCACCATTTTTCAAACCGACAGGACGGCAACCAATACAGAGAATTTCGTTTCATTTGTGCGGGTGATGAAAACCAGAATGTGAATCACCTCATCTACATTCCCCGAAACGATCATTTTCGAGGCCTTTACGAAAACTGGTGGGTCTCACTCAATCGATTTAGTGCGATGGCAGGAAAAGGTGAAGAGGGAAAAAAAATCAGTCTCGCCCATAATCTTGACAGCCGAAAAGCCCCCAATTTTCTTTCAAGTTACCGGGTCTTTGACGAAATGTTGCCCTATGCTCAAGAGGTCTTGGATAAACTCGAGGAACTCTATATTGATAGCGGAAAGGCTGGAAAAAAGGCTGGCGGCAAGGGAGCCAAAATAGAAAAAACCGTTTTTGGAAGAAAAGGTGTCTTCTTGGTACCCACGCTAAGGGAAAACGACCAAGAGATTGACAACTTTTGGATGCAAGAAATTTTGGAGGTGTTAAAATCCCAACTAGAAATTGGCCCCAATCAACTCAACGATCGTCTCTCCACAAAGCCTCCTGCCATCCGTGTATCACTCTCCTATTCAAAAGGCGATAATGACATCGCCAAAGAGTTTGGAACCGACAAAGACGAAGCATGGAGAAACGATACCAATCCATTGACTGCACGACTGCTACTCAGTGACACCCCTTGGCACCATGACTTGAATGCAATGTTAAATCAATTCAAAGAGAAATTTTTACGACGTATTGAGGAAATGGATGAGGAAGATTCTCCGCCAAATACACAAGCCAATCGCCTGACTGAGTGGAATTATGAATTGGCCAGCCGTGGGATCTTCTCTTCCCAAGGGATCAAAGGGTTAACGCTCCCTATCAGCATCATCCTCCCGGCGAGGGAATTGATGGGAGGGCAAATTCAGCACTCCTCCGAAACTCTTTGTGAATACCTCGTTCAAATCACCCGTTCCCAATACCTGAATGTATTGCTCGATCCACCCAACTTCGTCAAGGCACAAAACATCAACACAACATTGCTCCAGGACGACCATGAGGCTTGGTTGAGCAGTATCCTTCAGCACGCAACTGGATACGAAGATGCTATCGCACTGATCTACCAAATTGCTCTTGAAAACAACACCAATCTTTTGCGATGGGAGCGGTTATTGACTCGCTCAAGAGAGGACATGGAAAGCAAGGACCTATTCTACTTGGTCAAATGGCTGAAAAAATTGTATAGCGAACTCAATAGCAGCTCCGGTTTAAACAAAAAGAAGATTGAAGAACTCTTTCATCTCGAAATATCCGGAGAGAAACATTACAAAATCAAGGGCTTGCAACTTACCGGCAACGATTTAGAAGGAAGGAAGGGTTGGAGACTTTCGCTGCAGGATGCGAGGAATTTGGAAAAGTTCCCGTTGAGTGGCACACGGTTCGACGACGATATTGTTGCCTCGTTAATGTTGTTTTTCGCCGTGAATCACTTCCTCCGGCTTGAGGAAGACAACAGTGGTGTAAACAAGACCTTCCTCTCAATGTGTGTGAGAACCCTTCTCAACTGTTTTGATTCAGAAACCAACCAACTAACCGACACAAAGCATTGGCTCGAGCTCTTGGATCAACCGACATTTTCCATGAATTCATCTGATACAAACAAGATTCGAAATTTGCTGAAAACCACATTTCATTTTGAAGATGGCGGTCTCAGCGATGAATGGGGTTGGCCGGCGCCCGCCCTTCCACGCCTTTATCTTGGCTCCTGGAACTTGCATGACCCTCGTGATGATTTTGGTGAGGCTGAATCAAATACGGAAGCCTGGTTGGCGGGCAGCCAGGCATACTATACCATTCCACAAGCAGCGCTGATTGAACTTTTGAACTTGAAGAAAGACAGTGGTGAAAAATCTCAACTCCTCAAGGTCAAGATGATGATTTCAATGAACACACTTGAAGCGGAAGAATTCCTTGGAAATCTGCTCGAATACATTGACGAACAATATCGCACCGATGAAGAAAAGAAGGCGATTGAAATTTGGAATTGGTTCTTTGAAGTCATCAAACATCCAAGTTGTCCCAAGGATTTCAAAGCAAAGGTCAGCGAACTCCTTGAAGGGGTGGTCAAAGGGCGAATTCACGCACGGCAAGCCCTCGCCACCTCCATCGTAGAGACACCGACCATCGGCGAATTCGTCTCAAAATTAGAAATTCTCAAATTCAAAAATTGGGCGAACATCAACATGCCAAGAATAACTGAAAAAATTGTTGAGAAGGCGTATCAATACATCCTCAACACCGATGCTGTGGTCAGTTCGAATGCGATTCTTGAGCAGATAACAGCAAAAGAACTCGCTCTGGAGAAGAAACGAAAAAGAATGTCATCGCAAGAGTATGAGGAAGACAAGACAGCTCTCAATGAGGAAAAGAAAACCGCAATCGACACACGTATCAATGTTCTACGAGAGTTTCAATACCGTGAACGCTCAACTTCCGAACCTCTGGAAGAGGCAGAATATATCTTTTCAAGTCAACACCCCATTCACAATCTGCTCACCAGGGTGTTCAACGATGCAGATTTGCAGGACGATGCAGCCAAGACATCGCTTGATTTCCAAGAACTGATGTTTTCGTCCCTCGCCACACTTCCCAGTGTTTTGGAAAATCAAAACTTCACCCGTCTCCCGATGGAAAAAATTCGATTCCCATCCTTTGCTTCGAGTTCCACAAATCTTTCAACTGCCTATATCGGATGTCTTGACTATTGGACAGTGTACACCCCAAAGAAAGCGGAGCTGGATAAATTCAATCCGGAAGAAAGGCTTAGCGCCGAAGAAACAAAGAAGAAGATTGCCCAAAAGAAGGGCGAATTGCTCGGGAAAGCCATTGCTGAAGACCTCAAACAAAATCAAGAAGGCCTCCTCAAGGGGTGGTTTGCCTACATCGTCTCAGCGAATAAACTCGCCAATCTCTCTGTAGAACGAGGAACAAGTGGTCCATCGACTTCAAGATTTAATTCATCCAAAGACCGTGTCGGATACCTTTCAGTCGTACACAATCAAACACGTAAGTCTCGCGACACCTACGATTGGTTGCTGAATGTGCTTTTCTTTTCAGAAAGCCAAAACACCATGGAGGGATGGCGAGATTTCCTCACCAACCATCAGGCATCGGTTGTCTACGCCCTAATCCAAAACGGATTTGTCAACGAGAGCGTCGACATCAAGGATTGGAATGAGGAACGTTTCGATCCAAATTTCGGTGAACGTCTTCTCGATGAGAGTCGATTACTCAAGGGGATTCAAGTTCCATGGAACGGTAAGGCGTATTCGAGGGTGTTTGAATCCTCTCCAACACTCAAAGAACAACGAAGGCTGATTCCCGGAATGATTGCTCTTCTTGAAGAGGACATCGCACGTGCCATTGAATTGTTTGAACAAACCGGGGCACACAACATCACTGCAACGTTAAAATTCATGCAACTCCGTGACCGCAGTCTCGACACAGTTGATTTCGAAACCTCATTCATCCAAATCATCACCGATACCCTACGCCATGAACGAGGTATCTTACTTGACGAGATGTACAAGGTATTTGGTAGAGGAAGCCGAGCAACATTCGGCAAGTATCGGTATGGTGCAACGCTTGCAGAAGGACAAAACTTGGTCGAGAGCGTGTTTGATTTAGAACCCGCCAAATACAGAGTCAACAAGCAAGGTGGAGGGAAAAAGTTTGAGAAATTTAAGGACTATACCATAGAGAATAAACCGAAAAATCAGGACCGATTGAGCTTCCTTGAGTTGCACGACCGGTTTGAGAACATGGAACGCCTCGCTAACATCCTAGAGGACATCTGGGGAAAAAGCGATGACACGAAGGCGTTCCTTGCTGAACTTAAACAAATCAAAGTTGCTGATTTTACCGTTTTTAGAAAGAGACGAGCGATGAAATACACGTGGACATGGACAAAGAAGGGCTACATCCCAGTTGAAAGTGTCAAAGACGACCACATCCAGGAAATCATCGCATTTATTATCGCAGTCCTCGAAAATCCGCAGATTACCAGAAATAAGCTCGCAGAGCATGTTGTGGAACTCACCGGCGTCAAAGGTATCGTGCGCGATTATCTCCTTCCGCCGGAACACTCAGCAGAAGCAAGAGATGCTGTGGAACGGGAAGAACAGAGTTCGCAAGAGCGTTTGAAGAAGGATTTGTTGACCATCGCCCTTGAACAAACACAAGAATATGACAATGAGGCAATTGAAAACAACAAAGAAATTGTCCAAAAAATCATTCGAAGTTACGAAAGCGATGTCTTGGATTTCATCGACCAGCTCCTCGACAAAATCACGGGGATACAGGTCAAGGAAGCCCTCAGAGCACGGCTGGCAGAATACAATTCAACAACCGAATGAGGATATTTTTCAAATATTCCACTCCGGCAATCCTCATTCCTCTTCCTCATGCCCTCGACGAGACGTTAAGGGGTGAAGGACCTCGTATTCGCCGTCATCCCGTGCCTCTTCAAGAACCAGGCCTCGGTGTGAAACGACAAGAATGGAAATCCCCGAGAGGTCCTTGACCTCAAGTTGCAACTGATTCAAACGGTCGATAAGGAGGCTCGTCCAATATTCTGATCGACCAACCTCTGACTCATCGAGGATCAGCACTCGGCGTGAAGCCCCTTTCAACCCGGTTGTCGCATCGTAGAGGAATTTCGCAAGGGCCATTTGAAGAACCACTTCAGAGCGCATACCAAACGAGAGAATATTCGATGGGATTTCATCACCAACCCTCCCTTTTGGACGGAAAATAAGTCGCCCCGAATTGGAATCTTCCTTCTTGGAGAGTTCACACACCACGCCCCATGGATTGCTGTCTTCGTTGAGGTTCTGATTCACTTGAGCCAGCATGTTGGCCAAGGGGAACAAAGGTGTAGGATACAAGGTAGGCCAAAGAGAACGATGGATAGGGCTTGGGCTGCTTTCGGCACCCATAGAACGGTTCTGCTCCTTTGTTTCTTGACGGAAAAAGCGGTACGATGCGCCCCGTTTGGCATCATCTGGCGTAAATGCAAAGGGTGCTTCGAAGATATCAATTTCCTCCTGATCGGATTTTGGTCCCAATCTATGTATGAAATTTCTGAACCTTCGTTCGGTCTCGCCCTCACGCTCAATCATCGCCCCGGGTATCTCAAACAAATCGCCGATAGGGACGCGGGTATGTGAGAAATCCAAGATATCCCGCACCACTTCCTCTGATGTAAATTGAGTAATGGCTTCAGGAATATCTAGTCCAACACGCGAACAAAGTTCATCTATACCGGGCCAAAGGTATGGAAGCAAAATTGCACTTCTGTACCTTGTATAGAGCGCTTCTGCCTTCAACCCATTCAACAACATGTTGAAAAATGACTTGAGGGATGTCTGAACGACCTTGACCTCATGGTTTGAATGATTCAGGAGACCAGCAAATCGGGCGTAGAGCTGATGGATGGTGAACAGTTGAGACAGGTCATGAAGAACGATGTGTTCAGGCCTCTCAGGGAAGCGGCCATAATGACGTAATTCAAGAATGAAATCATCCATGACATCCTCAATAACATCATGATTTGGAAGTTGGTGATTGAATTGAAGTGGAATCATTGATTCAACCAATCTCAGAATGTCGTGAATTGAGTATTCCCCGGATTTTGAGAACAAACCCTGAACCAGTGAGTGAGTGAGGGCCGAAAGTTGATGACGCTGTTCGCCGTTGATTTTCTCATAAACCATCAATTGATTGGTGATCTGAAGAACCGTTTCTGAAAGCGCTTGACCGAAAATTGGTGCGTTTCTGGCAGCCCATTCAGGTTGGTTCAATTGATGATTTGGCAGTTCTGCTAAATCTAGGCTGGTTGCAACCTCCTCCAAGAAATTCGAAAAATTTCGGCTGCTAACCTTGGGAATCTCAACATAGTTCACCTCCTGTGACAGAAATGCCAAAACAGCCTCTTCGGCAAGCGAACGGGGGGACCTTGAACGGATTCGGTCATCGTCTATGTCCACTTCATTCCATAAGCCGGATGACGAAAACACCCAATCCCCATCGTTCGCTGAATCAAGATATTCCCGTTGGTAGCCAGAGATGACAATCGCTTCAGAGGAAGGGTCGTAACGAGGTGGGAAAACAACGAGCGAAGTGAGCGTGCTTCCGAGTTGAACCAAAAGGCCAAGCCCACAGAACGGTTGAGTAAGACTGCTCGTTGATTCAATGGAAGCCTTTGCTTGATCGAAATATTGTTTGTAGCCACTTCCTGGAGAAATTGAGCCAAGAAGGTGCTGGAACACGAAGGTCTTGCCATACCCATTGGGAGCCCATCCAAGTGTAAGTCCATCGCCGAGAGGAAGACGAATACTTCGTGCCGGAATCGGCTGCTTCTGAAGGAATTGGAGGTGGTTGTTTGGATCGACACTCTCGTCAAATCCATGGAGCATGGCGCTTAATCTCAAGGGAGTATATTCATCATCTTTACTGGAGAAATAGGTACCTTCCAAAACCTCGACTTCGCGTTGAGGAGGAATCCCCAAGATGTTGTAAAAATCAACCTGCAGAAGTGTTATTTCTTTCTTTTCTTCCAATTCAATCATCTCCTCTTAATTCAACGATTTGCTTTGCGGCACTCTCGGCAGCTTGGTTTCGGTTTGGAACCGTCGTGTAGTTGAGGTGTTCACAAATACCATCAAACAATGTTTTCCGAGTGATCTTGCATTTTCTAACCTTCTTGAAATATACATACAACAACTCGAAATGATATGCTCTTTGTTGTTTTTCAGAAAAAAGTGGGTAATTTTGCAGGGCAACGAGAAGAGAAAAAAATCCATCTCGAACATCATCACCGATCTCCCCCACCGAGAGGACTGATAACGCTACGACCCAATGCCTGTTGAACAGCTCACGGGAGCGGTCTACCAACTTGTCCCGATCGTATCCGTTCGAACCATCGGTCTTGGCAGACTCATCGGTATACAGTCTGTTGATACTACGATTGAGGCTGCATATGTAATTCAACATGAGGTGGCCTTTGCCTTTTTTCAAAAAAATGCCTTGTGGGGATGTTCCCAATTCACTTCGTAATACCAAAACCTCTTCCATTTTGGTCACTTGAACACTGTTCTTCCTGGTCTGACGGCGTCGGCCTTCTTCACGACGCTGTTGGATTGAGGAGGATTGGGTTGATTCCTCGTCATGGAACACTTCGGCGTCCACGGCAATTTTCATGTCTGTTCCTCGCTTTTTCTTGAGCGAATTATCATCCCTGGATCGGTTGAATTTTTCCAGCGCTTTGTACAACGCCCTGCAATCTTTCAGAAGGTTGCTTTGGTCAAAAGGTACCTCAATGCTACCAATAAATCTGATTTGCTTCAATCTCGGTTTCCAAGACCGCTCGCGCGTATTGGCAGCATTGTGGTCCCACGTGCGGTATTTCTCATCCAACCTTTCGAGGCGAGTTTTTGCGGGTTTTTTTCTTCCGGGTGAACTTGCAGGAGAACCTTCCTTCTTCTCAATGACCGGACTTGGCTCATTACCTGGTTCCACCCAATCGATGGTGAGGCCACAATCCTCGCAGACAATTAGAGCAATTGCTCCCTCGTAAACGAGGTTCGTAGACCGACATTCTTCACATTTTTCTGGGCGACCAGAATTTCCTCCCTGAGCCGCTGGTACCACTCAAATCGCCGATGTGTTGGTTAATGTGACAGACTTTGAAGTCTCCCCTCTCACAGTTTGAGGTATAGATGACCAACAGAAGGAGCGTAGAAAGAATTAATTTGGACCAACGATGGAAGGCGATGACCGAGAGTCAAGCCCCCATGAAATCGATGGCTACAACGCTGACATCGTCGTCAGCGAAGGTGTCAGCATCTGCGGCAGCACGAAGCCATCCGTCGAAGGATGATTCGTCGTCATCATGAAGCGCGTTCCAAAGAGCCTCAAGACCCTCAGAAGAGGTTGGATTCACCCCGTCGGTCATCAACAGCATTCGCTGTGGTTGATCGATCACCGTGTCCTCGTCAAAGACGATGGGTTGGTGCGAATCAATGGCCGTCGTGGCGTTCACCGTTGAAGGGTCCATGATGACGTTCCAAGCGTCGTCAACAAAGACAGCACCCCAAACATCGCCCTTGCGTTGAAGCGCAATGGTCCCGTTGTGCGACTGGTGCATTCGAACCAACGTGGCTTGCCCCGGTTTATCCTCGACGCCTTTCGCCATCCAAGATTCTCTTGCTGGAGCCAATTTGGTACGAAGCGACGCCGCTTCTCGGTGTTCGGTTTGCGCACGTTCGAGCGCTTTTACGGGGTGACGCGACAGCGAGGCTCTTGCGATTCGATGCGCCCATTCGCGAGACCGGCTTGACGATGTCACACCGTCAGCAACTGCAAGATACAACTCATCGTCACGCACCTCAAACGCCATCGCATCTTGACTCATCTGCACGTTTCCGCGTTCTTTGGACATGCACAAGCCGCGTACGCTCACCTTGGGGTGATCGAGCGTTGGCCGGGTGTAGGCCGATGTCGGACCTGCGAGCGGAGGGTAGGAAGCGGCCCATGTGATGGGTTGAATATCCACGCCATGATCCTGAAGGGCACGTTCAACACCGAACGGCGTCCCTCTGAGTTCAGGCAGGACCTTCAGCAGACGCTGCGTGTGTTCTTTGGATTCCTGAGCCTGTTTGATCTCTTGTCGTAGTGCGTTCAATTCTCCGTTGAGACGGTCGTTCTCGCTCATGAGCTGTCGTTCTTTTCGCTCGCTGGAAATGACGGCTTGCTGGTACTTCTGTTCTGAACGGTGTGCTGCGTTCAGCGCTTTGATGTTCTCAGAATTGGCTTGTTGGACCTTATTCCGCAAACCCTGAATTTCGTCGAGCCATCGGTCGCCTTTCTTCTTCAAATCGTTGTAAAGCTTGCTGCGGAATTGGATCTCCCTTTTGAGTTGGTCGACTTCCGACAATTCTGCTTCCGCATCCGCCAATTCGGTTCGTAGGGATTTGAGAACCGTTTCTTGCTGGATTGCTCGAACTGAAAGGGCATCCCGCTCGTCGCGCAAGTCACGAAATTTCTTGGCTGCTTCAGCATCGGTAAAGACATACTCCACCCAAGTCGTTTTGGGGAAGAAGGGGAACCAGGTCGTTTCGCGAGAAATTTCGACGATCGTTGGTGACAGGGAACGAATGTTCAGAGAAGGAAGCGTTCCTCTCACGTTTCCGTATCGCTGTGGCGTACTGGTCAACGTTTCACCCCCGACCTGAAGCGGTTGAATTCTCTCGCCAGTGAAACAGGTTTCAAGACGCGACGGGAACCACCCAGCCTCGTCGTTGGAGACTGAAGAGGCGTTGGTGGTTTGAGGTTCAGCAGGTAGTCGATGGTGACGGTAGGCTGAACCGGCTCCTCGGCATGAACGCCGAGCAGTTCCGGCACGTCCTCAAAATCAGCGCACAACGCGTTCATCAGGTTGAACAGCGGGTGGGCGACTGGGGAGCCAACCTGCAAACCGAGTGCATTGCACAACTGTGCAAAGCGCGGTGAGTTGAACGGGTCGGCAAGGTCTTCCTCGGTGAAGAAGAATTCCTCAGAGTCCGGCTTTTCTTGGAGCAAGTTCTCGTTGAGTTGCAGCGCCACCGTGAACCACGTCAGCAGTTCACATGGAATCAGGTAGAGATGTTCCGTGTGCTCGGGTTTCCGTTGAGTGTGGTTCCAGGTGGGGTGACCCACTTCGAGGTTGCGTTTGATGTTCATTTCCTTGTGAGAAAGAGCATCCGGGTCAAGCAACATTAGCCCACCGTAGGGCATCACACGCAGGTTGCTCACGGAGATGTCACCGTGGTCAAAACCAGCGGACACCATCTCCGTCACCAGACGTGAAAACTGCATCTGGAGGTGGGCGAGTTCGTCGGGAGATGAACGGCGATTCCACAGAGCCAACCAGTACGGTTCGCCATCAACCCAATCCATGACCATCACGGGGGTGATGGGGTGGGCGGACGCTGCGAATTCGTACGAGTGCATGGTGAAGGAAGGGAACCAATCGGCTCCGCACTCATCGAGCTTTTTTGCAACGAAGTTGAGGCGCTGAAGGTGTTTCTCCTGTGCAAATCGATCATCGATCGGTAAGCGGATCGCTTTGGAAGGTTTGCTTGGGTGAACGGCCTGAAACACAATCCAAGCCGCACCGTACCGGTACTCCAAACTGTTTCCAAACGCACCGCCAACGGGGATGCTGTAGCCTTCAAGGCCGAGAGACCGGAGGAACGCGCCCTCTTCGTTCTCGACGATGGGAAGCCAATCGGACGGCTGCATCACTCTTCCTCCTCAAGTTCTGCTGGAGCAGGGACAGGCCCCCCGTCAACCACCCGTGAACCGAGTTCAATCAATTCCGAAAGCAGACCATGGTCGGCGTTGTGCACGTAGGCCTTGGCTTCCTTGTCGATGGCGACACCGTTCAGCACAGGTTGTGATTGTCCGGAAAAGAGGTGGCTTGGAAGCTGTGTCGCAAGGTCGTAGAGCATGGCTTGAACATCACCATCGGGTCGCTGGTTCGGAAACACCAGGGGTGTTGAGCCACCACGGCTGATGTGACCGATCAGGTGGAGGAAATTGGCGGATTCAGTTAACCCCGATTGCCGCTCGAGAAGGTCGTTAACCACGTCGGCTGAAAGGTTCAACTCCTCAAAGGAGCCGTCGGTTAGCGTGATGATCATGGCCGAACTTTCTGGGTTTTGCTGCAGGAAGTCCGACACCGTCTCAAAAGCACAGTGCCATCCGTCAACAATCGGTGTCTTACCCTCTGGTTGAAGGCTGAGCCATTTCGGGAGCGAACCGTCGTCTTCCGGTTGCGGGGCCATGACCGACCACTCGTCGGAAGGCAACCATCCGTCCGATGGTCGCTCGCCCTCAAGACCCCATCGGGTGGTGTCTCCTTGAGCGATGAGAAGGCTCAAGGCAATCCTGTTGCGAATCTCGCCCTCGTCGTAACACACGTTGACGACGAGGTCGTGGAGCGCTCTGTTCACACCGCTTTCAATGGACGAAGCAATGCTCTGTTCTGCGCCTGTTGTTGAATCCGTCACCCAAGATGCACCGGTGGAATGGGAACCATCCACCAGGAACAGGATGAGTGCGGGATTTTTGGTTGATGCTTTCATGATGCTCACCTCACGATTGAACGGGCACGAAGGTCCCGATTTGAAGGAAGGCAGAAAGCTGTTCCAAGTCGGCATTCAAACAGTAACCAAGCGCGGCCTCGCTGATGTTGAGACTCAACTTTTCGTTGGCTCGTGCCACCATGTTTGCAGGTAGAACCGATGAGATCCGACCGAGGTGCTCTGCATACTGCGAGTAGTTGGTGACCGGGGCATCAGGGAACGAAATGGAGTGTTCGTTACCCGAGGCATCGATGTGGATGTTGAACAAGAGCGCGTTTCCGTCCGTGGTGTGTTGTTCGGTGATGGCTCTTGCAGCCCGTTCGAATTGAGCCCAATCGTCGTTGTGGTCCGTAGGGATGCCGTCCGTGATGTTCAACACAATCGGTGGGAACGAGTCCGGAAACGCATCGATGTGTTGCTGAACGACGTGAGCGGCCCTGCCAAAGGCCTTGCACATAGGGGTCCATCCCCACGCGTGCGGTTCAATCCAAACAGGAAGGTTCCCGCCGTCGACGCGTTCTTCGCGGATGTAGGATGGAACCCAGTCACCCGCTGGTGCGAATCCAGTGTTCGGCTGTGAGAGGCTCCCGAGGGACCACTCGACGCCGTTGTCCTGGTCTGCTTCTGTGCCGTACTTGAAAACGGCGAGGTTGATGTAATCTCGAACACCGTCTTCTGCGTTGTAGCACGCGTTTTGCGCCATGTCACGCAAGGTTCTGTTCAAAGCGAAGGCTGCTCCCTCCGAGAGGGTGCTTCCGCTGTTTCCCCATGGTTCACTCATAGAGTTTGAACCATCAAGCATCACAACAATGAGGCTTGGGTTTGCTCGTGTAATCTTCTTCTGGTATGACTGGTTCATGAAAGCAAACAGATCCAACAGCATATAAAGAACTCAGGCGTTTTTTGCATCAAATTTTTGGAAAGTTCCTCGAACGGTTAAATGTGATCGGAGATAAAACCGGCATGAGTTTGGTCTTCAATGATTGGATCAAGGCAGTAAAAGCATTGGGAGCAAATGAACAGGACCTCGAACCACTCATGGACAAGATGAAGGCGCTTGGTGTTGAGCTCTAAGCGATAGATTTGGTTTCAATACCAACGCTCCATCAGACGGTCCAAAAGAGACTCATTGTCGAAACAAATGAGCATGATGGAAGTTAACGCATCCACCGCCGACCCAGAACCATCTTCTCCGGTTCTCCAGCCTCTGCATGGCTGGCCGTTAATTCGAGTCGGCACGTGGCTCGTGGGCGGATAGCCGTACAACCGTTGTGCATCCAATTCTGCCGCTTCGAAGATGGGAAGTTCCACCCGATTTCCGGTCAACATGTTTCTCACGATCAAGGGTTGGTCTTCGCTCAAATCCACGGTGAACGAGCCATCACCGGACGTTCTCACGGTCTCAAAAAACTCTAACGAACGCAAGAGTGTTTTTACCTGAGATTCATCAAGTTCAACGCTGGGCTCAAACGGTCCGAAGGGGGTCTCCATGTTTGTTCAAATGAGTGAGCGGATATATACTCTTCAAGACCGCCTTAATTCCGACAAATCCCTCGCAACCCACACCCGTCGCAGGCCCCTGAGCTAAGCGCCACTCGGGGGTACTCGTTTTTGCGAATGGAAGTAGCGGCAACGTTCACTTCGGCGATGGTCGCCTCTACTTTGGAGCGCTCCACCGGTGTCTGCACCGTGTCGCCCTTCGGGTCCAGGTTGCAGATTTCGATGATGTCGGGCAGCGTGCCCATGAGGTCTTCGTAGCCTGCTGCATACACGTTGAGTTGCGCTTCCGTGACGTCTTCGCTTTGGGCACGGTGATTCGACTTGAAGTCAATGAGGCGAACAATGCCAGTGTCCTTCTGCGTGATGAGGTCAATGCGCCCGTGAACGAGCAGCCCGTCTTGCGGCGAGAATTCCACCGCTTGTTCAGAGTGTGTCGCCTCAGTCAAGTTCGCGCCGTGATGGTTGATGTAGCGTTCCAGAGCCCGCAAGGCGGCGATGCCCAACGTTTCCTTGAGGCTTGGATAAGCGTAAGGGAGGTTCAGATGCTTGTCAAGAATAGCCGGCAGGTCAGCCTCGTCCACCACCACGCCGTCCATGGCAACACGATGGATTTCAGCGAGGGCATCGTGCAACGACTTTCCGTAGCCCAGGGCTTCAACCAGCGGTTCGTTGAATCCGTAGAGGAAGCGGAGCTTGAACATGTACGGGCACTGCGAGAAGTACTTCCATTCCGAGAACGAAAGGCGGACCGTCGGCACCTCCATCTTCGAGACCGACGGCAGAGGTTGGGGCCATTCGCGATACGGTTCTTCCTGACACACTTGGCTCAGTAGGTTGATCTCACCGAGAAACTGTTTCGGGCAGAATAAGATGAGACGCCGATGGCTCTTGAATGCTTCCTCTTAGAAAACGCCTCTCGTGAGCCACGCTCATTCACCCCCCCAACCAATGCTCAACCGCCTTCGAAAACACCTCATAGATACGCAAAACGGAGGTCTCATCGCGCCCGGTGGTGACGTGCTCAACCAATTCGTCGAACATCGCTTCCAACTCTTCATCAAACAGCATGGCGAGCTCATCGTCTGAGATGCTCTCGTGATATCCGATGTAGCAGAAATCGTCACCTTCACGCATGAACTTGATTTCGATGACGAGGTAGTCCGAGATATCGCCTTGACCGATCGTAATGGAAGTTTGACCGTCCTGGCCGGGCACAGAATTTCGGGCTTGCCGGGTCTTCCAGGTTTCGTTCGTTCGCATGTTGTCGTTCTCGTCTCGATTTGGCTTCTCAGTCATCGGTTTCACCTCGTCCATAGGATTGCTCGTAGACAATATCAATGTGCAACTGTCCTTCAATGCTCCCCATAAGAAAGTGGATTTTTTGGGCGAGCATACGGTTATGAAGGGTGGTGGTCACATCACCTTCGTGGCCCGTAAAGACACCAAGTGGGCCTACGATACGGTCCTCGGCCAACCCGTCTTCGTCGGCAACAAAGACGAGTGGGACATCAACGAAACTCGACGAAGAAACAACGCTAACCGAGATCCGTGGGGCGGCGTTTGGACTGAACCCTTGGTGGAGGGTGCAACAAAAGCCCGATTTGGACCTGCGAAGGGCCTCTACACCTGTTGCGAGGATGAAGAATGTGGGGTATGGGTGATCGTGAAACAAGGGCCTGTGAATGAATGGCATTTTGCACGAGACTGGTTGAATGGGACCACCAAACAACACAAGCCGGAAAATCGGAAACTGTGCGTCAACAGCTCGAACTACACAGGAGAGTCTCGATTTCACAACGTCACCAAACGGCAGGTCTATCGGTATCTCAAGAGCAAAGGAGAGTACCATGGAAAGAAGATCATCGACCTCCGACTTGAGGAATCACTGCGGGTAAGCCAAAGCGATGGCACCGTTACCACGACCATACCCGATGTGTTCGTTAAGTTCGAAGACGAAACATGGTTTGCTATCGAAGTCGTCTACAAACATCCACCAAAGGAAGAAAAACACAAGGCCTACAAAATGAACATGGTTATCTTGGACTTGCGTGATGAGCCGGTCACTGAAAGCGACAACCAGTTCGCAAAGTGGGTTCGTGATGGTGGTGTTGAGGAATTGCTCCAGAAGGAAACAACACCTGCAAGAAGGAGAGAGCGGTATTACGAGCGAGAGCGCTACTGGAATGCAGAAAACAAACGAAAGCGACGTGCAGAGAATCAGGCAAAACTCTCAGAGTGCGCTGCAAAATTCGGCTATTCCCTCTACATATCAAACCAACAACTTGAGGTCATGAAGCCAGAGGACATCGAACAATTGTTCCAAGAAGAGCAAGACAGACGAGATCTAATCCAAGCCATCCAGAAAGCAATCGACAGGAACGTCAAGAAGTTCGGAAGTCGACTACGCTCGGAAGAGCCGTTTGAGTCAGTGCAAGACGTCAATAAAGCCTACAAGGAGCACTTCGCAGAGGTTGAACTACGACAGAAAATCCAACGGAAGTTTCGATCGCTGGAATCAGAGCATGGGACATCCTTCGGCCTGAACATAGAAGATTTCAGTTCTACGGATGAGGTTGAACAAGCGTTCCAGGTCCGGGCAGACGAGAAAAAACAGAAAACCGATGCCATCGCTCGCCTAGGAGACAAATTTCCAAACCTCAAAACGGCGGATATTGAATCGCGGCTTAATTGGTCAACCTTCTTTGAAGATCTCATTCGCACTGTAGAAGACGCTGTCTCTCCACGCCAACAACTCTTGAATGATGCCTTGGAGTTTTGTGGCGAGGATGCCTACCTTCATGCGACACTGACCGAAGTTCTCACCTCGTTTGAAATCGAACCGTACCCATTGGAGAAGCCTCTGGAAGCATTTCGAAACGAGGTGCTCAGAGCCATGTCTATGAGTTTGGCCACCAACTATGAGGATTGGTCAGCACATCTCATCGACGCAGATGCTCCAAAGCCAACGTTTTCATCACCCTCAATTTGGCTCAGCGATTGGTACAGTTCATCTGTTCAACACGCTGAATTTTGCTCCGAAAAGAGAGCTGAGGCTAAGCAAAAGGCGCTCCAAATGGGTGCGATTGAAGAAGATATTATTCCTTTAATCACTGAGATACTCCCCGATTTTCATGAGCCGTCTGAAGAGCGGTATACCGCAATGATTGACAACTTGTTCACGCAGTTTGGTCCACTCAGAGATACAGTGATTGAACGCCTCGAGAGGGAGCATAACATCAAATTCCGAACGGTTCCCAGAGAAAACCTTGGGAAAGTTGAGGAAGTCAAGGACTGGTTCAACAGGGCTGTTTCCTACACCTCAGAGTGGACTGAACTGAAGAATCATTACCTAGAAAACCATGTGCCTGAGGGCATCAAATGGAAGATAAGGAGACTTCGAATCCGATTGAATTCAATCACATTTTCCATCAAGGATTTCAGAATCCAGCTTGAAGACATCATCCGAGATCACAACAATCCAGAGGAGGAATGGAAAGATAGAACTCGGTGGTGGAAACCAGGTAGAAAAGAAGAGTTCAATCCCTTTGCAAAGGATGCAAGTCAACAACATCGTCGACGGCGAGAAAGGTGGGAGCGACGCCATGGGAGACGGCCACCACCCGTCGAAGAACCCATCTCTATTCAAAAAATGGACACTGAGGACCTGATTAAGCGAGAGCGTAAAGTGATTGAATCCCAACAAGGTGTAAGCAAAGAGATAGAGGAACTCAAACTCAACCATCTCAAGAAGTTTAACAAGACAAAGGATAAAGTGGCAAAAAGAGGCTTGAAATCGAAGCTCAAAGAATCACTGAAGAAGCCACAAGAACGGGCACGAGACCTTAGCAACGAACTGAGTGAAATCCAACTGGAGATTCAACGTCGTCGAGCAGATGACATTTTGAAAGAAAGAGGTGGAGTCCCGGGGATGGGAGCTGCAAATCAAACCACCCCTTCGACTCAAACCAATACACCTGAACCAACCTCTAAATCACTCACTCATGATGACCGGCTCGCAGAACTGCGAAGGAAATCCGAGGCCCTGAAGCGGCAGTCAGCAAACCGGTCAGATGATTCGTAAGATTGTCAAGGCTTTGTCAACTCATGAATCGTTGTACTGCGCCCTGACAATTTGGTGGCGCTCTCAAGATTGTATGAACTCCCCATCAAGGCATACCACTGGAAGACGCTGCTGCTGCGCTCAATCACGCTGACTCGAGCACCACCGAACGCGTGTACCAGGACATCAACGCCAAACAACAACGCGCCAGCCTCGCCATGGCTGCGTTTGCTGACCACTTCTTGGGTATCCCGCAACAACTGACGGAGCTGGAAAAGCAACTCGAAGACATGACACCATGGATGTCAGGTGTCTTCACCTACGGCCAGCCATCGTTTGCTGACGACCCGCTTGAACCGCTTTACCTTGACGATGATGGCGGCCTCTCGTCGTTGGATAATGTGGTCCCCGCTCCCAGACTTGAACTGGGGACACCCTGATGTCTGCTGAGACGTTTGTTTTTACACAACTACAGTCAGGTGCTCTACCAACTGAGCTAAGCGAGGTGTTTCTCCCCACTTGCCTCCACTACTTATATTTCGTCAATGCGAACATCGTTTTTTCACGGGCACAAGAGAGTTGACGGCGTCGTTGATATCCATGCCTTTTCAAAGGTTGAAGGCGACGCCTCATTCCATGAACGGT
>Ga0181570_10001286_pt1 | contig 21763 bp, 34 predicted proteins | sample 101ome_18_FD_148667 | JGI IMG/M metagenome (GOLD analysis project Ga0181570, IMG submission 148667) | Coastal salt marsh microbial communities from the Groves Creek Marsh, Skidaway Island, Georgia - 101406AT metaG (spades assembly) | ecosystem: Environmental > Aquatic > Marine > Intertidal zone...
CCACTGCCTTAAGCATATTCAATCCTGTTTGTACTGCACTTCTAGGATGATCAGGATCATCATTTGGAGCATTGTGTACGTGCATACTGGCGTCACCAATATACTTGATAATCATTCCGTCGGCATCTAATACCGGTTGTGTAATGGCATCCATGTAGCCATTCATAAGTTTAGTAAGTCCTTTAACATCGTTTCCAAAACTTTCACCCAAAGGAGTAAAACCACGCAGGTCACTAAAGCATATAGATATTTCACGTTTCATTCCCTCTTTGATTAATGCTGGATTCTCTTGCAACATTCTAACAACAGTTGGAGAACAGTATCCTGCGAACTGTTTTTTGATTGCTTGTTTCTCAAAGAACTCTTTGGTAAATCTATTGAATATTGCGTGAAATCCTACAAGTCCTGAAACAAGTACTGGCCAACTCCAGTCCACCAGCAATAAATGCCTCGTAAACGCAAAATAAGCGCCGTACACAGGCGATATTGTAAAAATAAGTATAACAGCACCAGCAATCCAGTAAGGCGCTTTATTTGCTATTAAAATTAGAATTAGACCCATTAGTATAGCAGTCGCCCATTCTACAAATGTGGCAAAGTCATAACGTGTAATTGTATCACCATTTATAATAGTTTGGAGAGCAGTTGCCGGTAGCATATGAGCATATACTTCTCCGTTTGGTGTAGCAATGACATTGCCTAGTCCTTCTGCTGTAATTCCTATAATAACAGTTTTACCTGCTAGTGCGGAATAGTCTTCTTCTGCCAAACTGATTGATTCAAACTGTTTGTTCCAACGCAACCAAATTTGACCGTTAGCATCTGTTTGAATAGTAGCATATTGTGGCACACGCATTTTGGTAATGCCGCCTTCTTCTGTTTTAACTTGATAACTTGGATCACCTGTTGCTACACGTATTGTTTCAATAGCCATTGATGGATAAACTTCATCGCCTACACGCATTAATAGAGGTAGTCTTCTTACAACACCGTCAATCTCAGGAGCAGTATTAAGTACACCTACACCGTCAACGTTATCACCTAGTAGTGGAATAGGACCTAGCATTCCTGGCCATTCAAACAACCAAGGCATAGGATCACCTATTTTAGCAACACCTCTTGGTACAGCATTTTTGTTTGTTTGTGCTGTACCTACTTGTGCTATTACAACACCATTGCCTACCATTGCTTGGGCTAATTCCATATCTCCGCCTAACCTGTCATCTTCTGCAAACAGTATGGGCAGTACAATAATACCTGCACCCGCTTCGCGAAGTTTGCCTATTGTGTTAGCAAGTACAGTTCTTTTCCATGGCCACTGTCCATATTTCTCAATAGCACGTTCGTCTATTTCTAAGAACGCAACATCTTGGCTTAGTGTTGGTGTATCATACTGTTGAACAACATCAAATGATTTTAATCTAATGAGTTGTTTTACGTAAGGGTCTTGCCAACCATAAAGTGTTAATACTGTGAGTGTTATAAGGGCAGTTGCCCAGTGCGTGATCCATTTCATACGTATATTTATTACTAATCAAAATTGTATAAATATTAGTACGGAAGAGCGAACAATATGAGGGTATTATTAATCACACTATTAATCGGGATCGGAATCTCAGCGAATGCTAGTGAACTGGTTCACGAATTTAAGAATCCTAGTTTTTCAGGACAGGGGTTTTCTAACCACGTTTTAGCAATAGAACAACTGCAAGCCAGTCGTAAACAGGCACTGAAAGACAAAGAGGAAAGTGAAGCCAAGGCGGCGGCACGTGAAGCGGCCAATACTACACTGGCAAAATTCTTAAACAACGTGGAATCAAGGATATATGCAAACATTTCCAAACAGTTGGTTGACAATATGTTTAATGATGATGGATCAACATCAGGAACTGCGGAAATAGAAGGTGCTACAATTTATTGGGCAAAGGATACCACCGCTGATACTATCACCGTGCAAATCACTGAAGAGGACGGTACCTTCACAGAGTTAGTTGTTCCACTAACAGGATTTGGATTTTAGAGTGGAATGAAAACGTGGTTAAATGGAATAGCAATCAGTACGATCATTCTGTTCCTTACAGGGTGTGCAGGAAATCTTGCGAATACCAAATTTGATCCACCCGAAGTTGCACGTTCACCAATACAGAATATATTAGACACTGTACCCAAATACGGCGGGTTGGTTGATCTACCAGATGTTCTTGAACCAATCACAATAGCCGTATACGAATTTAAAGATTTAACAGGGCAACGTAAACCAAGCGACAAGTTTAGCCAATTAAGTTCTGCCGTGACCCAAGGAGCGGAAGTTTGGGTTATCAACGGACTTAAAGAAATTGGTCAAGGATCTTGGTTTAGAGTTGTTGAACGAGGCGGACTAGATCATCTAGTAAAAGAAAGGCAATTAATTAAATCAACAAGAGAAGTTTACGAGAAAGATGCTCCTAAACTTAAACCATTATTATTTGCGGGGCTATTGTTGGAAGGCGGAGTTGTGGGGTACGACTCTAATACAACAAGTGGTGGCGTTGGTGCTAGATACTTTGGCATTGGTGCTAACACTCAGTATAGAACCGACCAAGTCACAGTTGCGTTGCGAATTATAAGTGTACAAACGGGAGAGGTGCTACTCACGGTTAGTACACAAAAAACCATAGCGAGTCATAAGTCCGGAGCGGATGTATTTAGGTTTTTAGACCTAGGAACCAAGGCGCTAGAATTAGAAACAGGTTCGGCGGTTAACGAACCCACAAACTATGCCGTAAGAGCGGCCATTGAACAAGCCATAGTGGAAATGATCAATGAAGGGGAGCGAAAAGGTTTGTGGAAATATTTAAACACAACTACAACAACACAAAAGGAGAGCGAGAATGAATAAAACATTTTCATTGAGAACTATTGTGTTTTTGTCTATGCTGGTGTTTGGACCTTTATATACTGCAACTGCGAATGACATATATATTACGCAATCAGGTGACGGGTTAGATTTAGACATTACACAAGATGGTTCAGATAACGTGATTGGTACAACTGGAACCAATGTGACACTAAACGGAGATGATATGACGTTTAGCATTACACAGACGGGAAGCAGTAATACTATTGAAGCGACAATCAAAGGTGACACATACACAGGTACTTGGTCGTTTACAGGTGACTCGAACACAGTTGATTTAGACTGTTCGGCTACCGCGGCAGGAAACTGTGATACAGTGACACTGAACATAACCAACACAGGTGACTCAAACGATTATACGTTTGCCATTGGCGGAACTGCTGATGCTACAAGTTCAACAATAGCATTTACGGTCACAGGTGACAACAATATTATTGATACAACAATAGACGGACAAAGTGCCGCACTAACAGTTGATATTAATAACAGTTTGTCAACTTCAACCAATAGTGCTAACAGTGACGAAGGTGTTGCATTAACAACTTCACAAAGCGGTGATGGTGATATTGCAGGACACACAATCACACTTGACGTAGATGGTGGTGGTGGCACAATAGACATTACACAAAGTGGTATCTATGATACAACTGTCGATTTAACAGTTGACGGTGATAACTTTGACGTTGATATAACACAGAGCGATTAGTATGCGTTGGTTGGTCTTAGTACTCATACTCCTGACCTCACATTCATACGCTAAAATTGGTGATGTTATCGAACAGGTAGGCAACACCAACATCGAGCGTAAAGGGGGTGATGTCTTTGAAGGTGTGCAAAAAGACTTCGACGTAGAAAGTTATGACGTCGTAAAAACCCGCGACGGCAAGACAGCAATTCAGTTCGTTGACGAAACTCGTGTTGACGTGACTGAAAACTCTAAACTGGTAATTGACGAGTTTGTGTATGATCCCAATACCAGCAAAGGCAAACTGGCCCTGAAAGCATCGTTTGGCACTGTGCGATATGCTTCAGGACAGATAGCAAAGAATTCAAGACAGAATGTACAGATACGCACACCAACGGCAGTGGTGGGTGTGCGTGGTACCGATTTCTCCCTCACAGTTGATGAAACAGGAAATTCAACAATCATTCTGCTACCAAGTTGTACAGAAGTACCAGCACCAGGCGGCAAGGTTGATAGAATTTGTGTGGTAGGAGAAATTGAAGTTTCTAGTGATATGGGCAGTGTAATACTCAATCAAGCCTTCCAAGCAACGGTGGTTGAAACTGAAAAGAGCAACCCCCTTAAACCCGTATCGCTAGATCTAACAGAGGATATGATTAACAACCTGTTGATCATAAGACGTCCGGTGGAACTAGATCGAGAAGAAGAAAGCGAACGTGCCCAAGCACTTGCTGACGTTCTTGATTTAGACTTCCTTGAGTTTACGGAACTAAACAAGGATTATCTAGCAATGGACGAGGATACTTGGAGCAGTGAATTAGACTATAATCCACTGGACGTCGACTTCCTATTTGATGCGTTAGATCAAAGTATGGCAAACATCATCAAGCAGATGCAAACCGAACTTGATGAAAAGAAGAAGGCAAGCATAACAGGTACTGATCCAACAACAGGCATTACCATAATTGACCAAGATCCTAAATGGATCTACATACGTGAAGGTGCAAGTGGAAACTATGTGCGTATGGAATTGGATCAAAGAACAACCTATTCAATTGATCATAATCAAAATGGCAATGAAGTTATAGACTTTGAAATCAACCCAGACGGAGGAGCAATCTCAAATGAGATTTATATTAATCAGCGTAATTAGTTTGTTGTTCTATATGGGGCCAGCCAATGCCTTGGATGTGCTGATCTATCACAGCAATTATTCAGATACTTACACCAACGTCAAAGGTCAAATGGAGGCGGATGGACATACCGTGACAGGTTCAACATCAACCACGGTGGCGAGTAATCTAATTGATTCCTATGACGTGGTGATTGATCTATTATACAACAACAACTGCGGATCAACCTGTCGTAGCAACTATGATGATTTTGTCAAGGCGGGTGGCACACTGATCATAACTGGCGAGCACACAGGCTTTTCTAACAGAAATAGTAATATCGTAAGCCTCATTGAAAACAAGTTTGGTGGATCTCTCACTATGGGCACCAATGCCAATGGAACGGTTAATAGTTTCAACAGCACCTACACAGACAACACAAACACCTACACTTATGCGTATGGTAGTACGCTTTCTGGAGATGGTGAGTGGGTGGCCAAGGTAGGAACTTCTGTGGTATGGATGACCTGGCAAGGAGATGACCTACCATCAGGATACACTGGTGCGGTGTATGTGACAGCAGACATTAATCAGTTCCAAACCTCTTATGGTGGTTCGGCGGCAAAAGCCTTGTATAGTGATTTGGTTGCTTATAGTGGTAGTTCAGCACCCGCATATAGTTCAGCACCAACAACAGAACAATTAAACCTAAGGACCAGCACACGAGGTATAACACACTCGGGCAATGGTATCTACATACAGCAGAGCGGAGACAACTTGGACTTGGATGTTCAGCAACACGGTGATGATAACTTGGTTGCTGGAACAGGCACAACATCACAAACCATAAGCGATGCTACCGTGAGCGGAGATTATAATACCGTAAACATAACACAGGGTAGTGCTACCAATAATAGCGATGACAACGTGTTGCTGTTTGGAATCAATGGTGACCATAACAGCCTAACAGTTAGCCAAGGTGACTACTCGGGCGACACTGGCGGACATAGGGCAATCGTAGACATCACAGGCGGATACAACACAATAGGACTAACACAATACAACATAGGATTTGGCAGTGGTCAGTTTGCTGACATAAATGTAAACGGCAATGACAACACGGTTAGTTCAGCACAGAGAGAAACAGATAAAATGTTGTTTGTTGACATCGATGGAGATGACAACTCACTAACAACAAATCAAAAAGATTCAGGGCAACACTTTCTAGACATTACATTGGGCAGTGATCAAACAGTTAGTGTTGTTCAGGAAGGCACGGGAGACCATGCCGCAACGATTGGCCTAAGTGGATATTCATCTACACTACAACTCAATCAAAATTCAAGTACTGATCAAACTTATTCAATTGATCAAAACTGTCTAACGTCTACAGGGTGTGGAACAACGACAGTTAATCAGCAATAGAGCAGAGAGGGTAAAAACAATGAAAGAAAATCTAATAGCATTTGGACTACTCATCGCGGCGGCACTGTCGTGGTTATGGGTAGCAACAGCACAAGCAGAAGAAAGCCTAAACAACAAAATGATCAAAGACTGTGTTCAACACTACAGAACAGGATCAGATGTCAATGATGTTGATTGGACAAAAGCCAGTGCTTGTTATTCACAATGGAAAGTTGGAGAAATGAAAAAGGAGTATGCTGAAATGCGTGACTTCCTAAAGCACAATCCACGTTATAGATATCCAGGACAAAGCAATAACAAGTGTTGGGGTAAACCAAGGGTACAACCGTTTGAAAGTTCAGGCATTGAGTTTGATGGCAAGGGCGGATACCGTGCTTGGGTAAACTATAAAGATACTATACCAGCAGGTTGCTATGAAACAGCACCTTGGGACAACAGAGATCTAAACTAAATACACTATACAAATTAAGGAGTCGTTATGACAGAAAAAGTGTTAAAAGTAGAAAAAATTGATAGAGTAGAAGATCCTGATTGGGTAGTATCAAAAGAAGCACGTAAGGCGGCTGAAGCAGGTAAAGCACCAGCAGTTGAACCAGGTGTTGATCCGTCAGTTGAATGGGAAGAAAAGAATAGAGAAGAAGCAGTTGATGCTGATCTAGATAAGCCTGTTCATGCTATTGCATCGTCTAAACGTAAAGGTTAAAGGGTTAAAATGCAGACTCTAAGTCTGCAATACCCCAAGTTTTGAATTCTTACCCTCGCTCAAGGGACTCGCAAAAATATTTACATATTTTGGAAAAATAATTAAGCACATACTTTAAAAAACAGTTGACAATACTTCTGTAGGTGCTATAATAAGCACATAGTTAGGAAACAGCAAAGAGGTCATTGTCATGTCGTTCCACACTTACACAAAAAACCCAATTGGTGTCTTTGTTGAAAAAGACACAGGAAATTATTTTGAATACTCAAAAAACGACGATGTCGAATGGGCAGAAAATTACCCACATAAAATTTGGGTTGGTGGTGAAGGTGTATGCGGAATGCGTGGTTGGCGACACGGCAAAGTATTAAAAACTGTGGCATATATTATCACAGATGAGGATGAAAACGGACCTGTTTTAGAACGTTGGTTTTTGAAATCAAATAGGGAGTATGTAGTTTAAAGAATCTGCCCGTAGTTCAGATGGATAGAACAACGGTCTTCTAAACCGTAGGTCACAGGTTCGAATCCTGTCGGGCAGGCCAAATCGTAGTGCCAGAAGGTACTACAAATAAGGAAAGATCTGGGGATCCGTGAGCGTAGTTTGAATAGGACTCCGTGTTCATAATGAGCCAGATCACTAAGTAGGCGGGATGGGGGCCGTACTTGGAAAAGTAAAACTTGACTTTTACTAAATATGCGTATATTATATTATTATGCCAACAAAATATGAAAATTGGACAGCCATGGATGCTATAGACAAAAGTCTACTTGATAATGATATTCATTATCTAAGTGGCGATATTGCCAGTGAAAATGTAGGTGAAACTATTAAGTGGATCCTATCTGCCAATTTGAATAAGAAACCAAAACGTACACTTAAATTATACATTAACACATACGGCGGAGACTTGTACGAAGCATTTGGTTTAATCGATGTGATGAGAAATAGTTATCACAGCATTTCAACATATGGTGTTGGTGCTGTAATGAGTGCTGGATTTTTAATTTTTGCCGCTGGCAAACAAGGAGAACGTTATATTGGTAAAAATGCCGGTATAATGAATCATCAACATAGTAGTGAAATGGATGCAAAAATGCACGATCTAAGAACTGCTATGAAAGAAAATCAAAATTGTGAACTGCGTTGTTTACAAATTTTAAAAGAAGCAACTGGAATGACAATCCAGGAAGTTAGAAACAAATTTATCAAAAACCCTAGTGATCAATACTATACTGCTAAACAGATGGTTGAACTAGGTGTAGCAGATCATATTTTTTAGGAGGCACCCATGATTCGCTCTGTACGCAATGGCGAGGAACATTTGATTACCGGAGACCCAGTACGACCTCATATACCATTTGAAAAACGTGTAGGTGCCGGTAGAGATATGTTTATACTCGAAGATGACACCGGCGACATTGGTGCTGTTATCTGTGTTCGTTATTGTAAAGACGTTCCTATCAATGAAACTCAACTAGAAGAGTTTACAGATCCGCTAGGTAATATTGCTGTATTTTATACAGTATGGAGTTATCGTAAAGGTGCTGGCAGAGAAATTGTAAATGGCGGCATTGACCTATTACACAAAGAAGAACCTCGTGTTAATAAGTTTGTGACCCTTTCACCTCTTACAGACATGGCTAAAGACTTTCATTTACGCAACGGTGCTACATTACTATCACATAATCCGGAATCATATAATTTTGAATATTCTCCAGATTAAATATACAATATAGGAGAGCAAAATGCCAATTAGATCATACGCTTGTGAAAACTGTGAAATGGAATGGGATCAAATGATCGGTATGAACGAAAAAGTTGATCTTTGTCCTAACTGTGGATCAATGAAAGTTTCACAACAAATTACTTCTGCACCTAATCTTAGAATGGGTGAAGAAGAATGGAACCCTAGAAGCAAGAAGTGGGAAACAAGTAAAGCAATTACTGACAGACACGCAACACAAATGGATGTTGGATATAAACCAATTGAAAGCAGTCATATAAAAGAATTTGACGAAGTATATCCTACAAAAGTGTATGGAGAATACGAAAAGAAAGTTAGTGTTTTACAAAAAGTAGATTACGATCCTAAAGAAATAAAAAGCAAATCTAAAGAGTGGGCAAAGAAACAAGAAGGCAAAGGTGCTACGGTATCTGTTAAAAAATAAATACCATTATGCTTTTATACGAAATCACAGAACCTGTTGATAGAACAGAACTAGAAAAGGCCCTAGCACCTTTTCTTACATTTATTGCTAGTGGTGAGCCTATAACCCGAAAGAATATTGCAAAACAACTTCATAACACACTTAAAAAATACGGTGTAGCAGAAGTAGGTGTTGAAATTTCAGACAAAGTAGATAGCGGTGATATGAATATGAATGCCGCATATGATCCTTTTGATGACGAAGATGAACTAGATCCTTTTTATATTGATTTGATTTTTTCGCCTAAAGATAAAACTATTACGTTTGATCCTGATGGTGTTGACAATATTAAAGACAGGATTCTTGATTCTCTCGAACACGAAATGATTCATATGAAACAATATCGTTCTCGTGGTTTTGTGAAACAAAGAAAGTATAAAACTAAATCATCAGAGCCTGATGTAAAACGTGCAAAAGAATATCTTGGTAATGATGACGAGATAGAAGCATTTGCTAAAAACATCAGTTCAGAACTGTTAAGAGCAAAAGGCAAGGAAGGAACAATGAATCTGTTAAGAAGTGCAAGTTCTTCTTCCGGCTTAAAAAACGAATTAGGATATTTGCTTTCTCCTAATTTATTAGGGTATATGGCAATGTGGGGTTTTAATACAAAGCATCCTGTAATAAAAAAACTGCTCAAAAAGATATATTTTTACGTACAAAACAGTTGACAAACATACCATTCGGTAGTATATTAAACACATAGTTAGAAGCAAGAGGAACAAGATGTGTTCTACTATTTCAATATTTTTCTAAACGGCAATCTTGTCGGAACATTTAAAGATTTTACAGAAGAAGGGGCAATAAATCAAGCGTACATGAAATTTGGATCTGCCAGCAGGTATTCAGGTCCAGGACGAACTTCATTTACTGCGGTAAAGATTTAATTAGGCGAGCGTGATGGAATTGGTAGACATAACGGACTTAAAATCCGTAGGCTGTAATGGCCGTGGGGGTTCGAGTCCCCCCGCTCGTACCAAAACTATAGAAGTATTGACCGACCTTGCTATCAATAACATTGGAGCAGGGTCAACAGGAAAAACAAAGTTTAAATTGGCGGCGGCGGTTGTATATAAGAATAATATAATTGCTACTGGTGTTAATAGTTATAAAACACATCCGCTAATGAATAACAGTTGGTATAAGGAAGGTCAATACTTCTTACACGCAGAAGTAGATGCAATTAAAAATGCATTAAAACTTATTAGCGTAGATCAACTTGCTAAATGCGAGTTGTATATTGCAAGAGTGAAACGACCTAGATCAAACTCAAAAGAATGGGTTTATGGTTTAGCAAAACCTTGCAAAGGGTGTGAAAAACTTATTGCCAGTTTTGGTATTAGCAAAGTTTTTTACACAGTTGATTGAGGAGCGGTTGGAACGCGGTTAAGCCTACAACCTCATTAAATAAAGACGTAGGTGGGAAATACAGGTGCCCTCACAAGAAAGACCTAGTTTGTAGGAGTGGTGTAATTGGTAGCACGACAGTCTCCAAAACTGTTAGTTGAGGTTCAAGTCCTTGCTCCTATGCCAAGCGGGTGTAGCATAATGGTAATGCAGTGGCCTTCCAAGCCATCGATGAGGGTTCGATTCCCTTCACCCGCTCCAATTTAGGTTGACAATTATAATTTGTTGTGTTAACATATACACATACTAAGGAGATTAAAATGTCGACAATACACGAACAAGCAGAACAATTAGCACGTATGGATAGTATTCAACGTGAACAATTTGTTGAAACACTAGTAAACACATACCCTAACCTTGCTGAACAGGTTATGAGTAATATTGGCTTTGCTTTGATGGATAAGGATATTGAAGATGAAAGTGAGCAACTTTAAATTTTTAGAAACTAAAATTCCAAAAGGAAAACAACTTCTATTAAACTTTGGCAAGTATGAACTTAGTATTGTTCAAAATGAAAGTTCATATGGAAACAAACTGGGATTGTTTGAAATTGGAGTTTTTCAAAACGATACAATGATCGAACTTCCCGGCATAACAAGAGAAGGTGATACTGTAAAAGGTTTTCTTACAGAAGATGACGTTAATGTCATACTTAAAAAGATGTACCTAATTACAGGTACTGTGCCGGAGCAAGTTGTATGAAGGTTGGACTTAGCCTAAGTCGCTGTATGCGAGACATCTTTGAGAAACGAGTAGACATTAAAGATGTGCTAGTTATTATTGCTCGTACAGATATTGATCCACATAATGATGAACACTGGAACCAAATTTGGGATGGTTATCTTTACGGTGGATTAAGCAATCCTGAATGGGCAGGCTTAGAAGACCACGAACAAGAAATGCGTGAACTTCTAATTGACTTGTATGGCTACGGTAAATTACATCAGCCACGACAGTTTAAGGCTCATCCTGCACGTATGCCTTACTACTGGTTAGAGTGTAGTGTACCTGAAGATGAACGTACACCTGCCGCACAGAAGGCTTGGGAGCAATATCAAGTTGTAGCAGGACTATCACAAAAGCAACGTGTCCTAAAGGATGATTTCTAATGACATTACCAATCGAACGTAAACACGCAGTATTACGTACAGAGCAGTTTTTAAAGGATTTGATGGATCCTAAAGCAACACCTCGTGTACCTAAGGCAATTAGAGAACAAGCATATCGTTGTCTAAAGCATTACCCGCATGAATACGATATGGAAATGGCAAGCCAACAAGCACCAACAGTGTTTGGAGAATGGAATCCGGAGTACTTTAGATGAAAGTAAAAATTTCAAACTATCCGAGTAGACTAACGTCTAACATCTATACAAATTATATGCAAAAGAAATACGGGTTTGATTGGCCTGAATATGGTCCTAAAGGATTAGGTCCTGGTAAGACAGAACCTTTTGCTGAAGTGTGGCGTGAAAAATTAGAAGATTTTTTGCAGATTTGTTATACGCCTATAAATTATTTTTTAGATAAACGAGTACAAAAGATTAGTGTAAGGATTGATCGTTGGGATACTTGGAGTATGGATCATACTCTTGCTCCTATTATCTTGCCTATGCTTGTACAACTAAAGGATACTAAACACGGTGCTCCGTTTGTAGATAACGAAGATGTGCCAAAAGAACTACGTGCTACTAAAAAGCAAATTGAAGCATATGGTAAAAAGGGTGAAGTAGATCCTAAACACTTTGATCGTTGGGATTGGGTGTTAGACGAAATGATATACTCATTTGATTGTAAAGCAAACAAGGACGATGTGTATATGCGTTTTGATGATGCTTTGGATATGAACAGAGAACAACATCGTATTTCAAACGGTTTTAGACTGTTTGGAAAGTACTATGAAAATTTATGGGACTAAAAATGTTTAAATCAGATACAATGTATACAAATCGCTATTCGGATTCCTATATGTGGGAAGCAATTAACGATACCACATACAAATTTGTTATGGACGACAAAGCAATGAAGTGGTGTAGGTATGGTGGCCGAGAAGGTGTTGAAGGTATAGATACTTCTAACTTAGGAATGTTTGATCCAAGTGGCGGTCCATATGTATGTTTAGGTATGGAAATTGATGGCAAACCTATCACTAGGTTGCTAGCCACTGAAGACGGATTTAATGCTATTGTAAATGGAGAGGAAGATGACTGATTATCCTAAAAAGACCGGAGAAAACAGTTGGACAATTCAAGTTCAGCAAGATGGCAAAACAAAAGAACTATATATTGAACTACCACCCGAAGCATTAGCACAGGTTGGTTGGGATATTGGCGACGATCTAATTTGGGAAGAATTGGACAGCGGAGCCTGGAGTTTAACTAAAAAGCAATAAATACTTTTATGAAACTAGTAGTTAAAACAAAGTCAGGTCGTAAACCTTTAGATGGTGAAATAACTAAAAGGTACAAGGTTGTTTATAATAACACTGTTGAAAAACGTGATATTGAACAGTTTTGGACTTGGATAAAGTATGAACTACCTCATCTAGATCATAATCCAGATCAAAAAGTATTCGGTGCTAATTTAATCGATTTTAATAAAATTAGCAAACAATGGCAACATATATTCACTTTTGAGTCATAAACCAGAATCTAACCGGTTGCTTTTTAGATAAAACATATATATAATTTATAAAAGTTATTAACGGAGAATAATGATGGGTGATACGCCTAGTTTCTTAAAAACTCGGAAAAAGAAAAAAGTAGTCACAAGACGCACTAAAAGTTCAGAACCTGATTTTAAAGATATAGATAAACTTGAAGGAAAGTCTTACGGCGACTTTAAAAGTGCGGCATTAGAACATTATCGATTAGATGGTAAAAGTTCTGACTTTAAACAATACACTATAGATTATATTGAGAACGTTGCATACAGCGACTGGAAAGATCATTTATCAACAATTAAAAAGAATCCAGATAGCAGTTTTAGTTGTACACTAGGCGCTCTATGTAGATTAAGAGTGAAAGGGTTTGCTGATAGCAACGACGAATACAACAAATATTGGGAAAGTCTTGCCGGTACAATGGGTACTCCAAGACCTATTAGTGAGTTTGTTAATAGCCGTTTAACTGAATTAAAAGTTGCAGGCGAAAAGATTGTAGAAGAAAAAGAAGAAGAAAAGAAAAAAGAAGAAGCCTCAGGCAAGTATGTTCCTACTATCCAAGAACGTATTGCCGCGGCAGTACCAAATATGATTGATCAGTTGGAACGAGGACTTGACGAGTTTATTGAAGGTAAACGTTTAGACTTTAAAGATTTAAAACCTTTACCTATATTTAGAATGACTGAAGTTAAACAACCTCATGCAAAGATTATTTCTGATATGTATGAACCACAACTTGCAGAAATGCGTGAATTATTAAATCCGCCAGATACATCAAAAATGTCTGATATAGAAAAAGACCTTGCTCAACAATTAAAAGAAGGTTATAGTCATTACAATAAAAAACAAGTTAAACAACTTTATGAGTTTTATGCTTCAATTATTACTGCCTGTGAAGGTATTATTGCAGAACGTAAAGCACAACGTAAGCCACGTAAACTAAGTAAAAAAGCACCTGAACAAGTAGTAGCCAAACTGAAGTATAAAATTACTGACGAAAAATACGGTGCAAGTGTTGAAGCACATAAGTTTATTATGGCAAATATGCTTATAGTTTTTAATTGCAAAAATCGTAAGTTGGGCGTATACTATACAAGTAATGAAGATCCTATGAATGCAAAAAGAGATGGCACGGGTCTTTATTTGAAGGGACAAACTTTACAAAGGTATGATGAAGAAAAGTCAGTTTGGAAAGTTTTGCGTAAGCCACAAGAACAATTAGAGGCTGTTCGCTCCCTGAACACAAGACGTAAATTTGAAAACTGGTGGGATACTGTCACTACTACGCCAACTAAAATGAATGGCAGGATCAACCCAGAAACAATATTGATAGGAGTATATTAATGAGTAATCTAGTACCTATGGTGGTTGAAAAATCACATGATGGTGAAAGAGCATATGACATTTTTAGTCGTTTGCTTAAAGAACGTATCGTTTTTCTAAACGGTCCTGTGCATGACGGAGTTGCACATAGTCTAACAGCACAGTTAATTTTGTTAGAGTCAGACAGTGCATCAAAACCAATTCACTTTTACATTAACTCACCAGGCGGTGTAGTAAGTTCAGGACTTGCTATCTACGACACTATGCAGTATATCAAATCTCCTGTATACACTTATGTAATGGGGCAGGCTTGTTCAATGGGTTCATTGTTAGCACAAGCAGGCGAGCCAGGCAAACGTTTTATGCTACCACACGCAAGACATATGATCCATCAACCAAGTGGCGGTGCTAGTGGACAAGCAACTGATATTGCTATTCATGCAGAAGAAATTATCAAACTTAAAAAAGAACTAACAGAGATCTACGTTAATCACAACTCAAAAGAAAAAACTTTTGAAGACTTTGAACGTGATATGGAACGTGATAAATTTATGACTGCTCAAGAAGCACTTGATTACGGACTTATTGACGAAATCTTTGAAAGGAGAGATTAATGGAACCAAAAGATCCAAGTAAAAAACATTTTTATATTAGTCTAGCAAAAAGCGGACTACGTATCGGCGGGTGTGTAGCATTGCTAGGTTGGCGTGATATAGGTGTATTTGCACTAGCATTTTTAGCCGCTGAACTATTAGGTATTGCAGAAGAGTTTTAATGCCAGTAGCAACCTTTGACAAACCAATTGACAACATTAGAGTTTCCCAATTAGATATTAAAAAGGGAGAGTTTCCTGGCGAATGGGTTAAAGGTGGTCCAATACAAAACTTCAGCAGTGACGGTATTGACGACCGTGCTAGTCGTATCACACTTACAGTTATTGACGATACTATTATTGTTGATAACATAAAAACTAAAACAATATCAAGTGATTTAGAAATTGCAGGAAATACTAAGTTTAAAAAAGATGTGTTTGTTGCAGGTAAATTAGAAGTTGATGAGTTAATTACAAAACAACTGATTGCTGATGAGAAAACAGAACGTCAATATGTTGAATTTAGTCACAAAAACAAAAGACAAACTAGTGTAGGCACAGGATTTATCTGGACACATCATAAGAAGTATACGAAACAGTTTGTCTACTTAGATAAACCAGATCGTTTTTACTCAACAGAACCAATTGAACTACATAAAGATAAGTCTTTTATGATAGGACAACAAGATGTATTAACGCAAAATACACTTGGTTCTAGTGTTGTTAAAAGTAGTTTACAAGAACTAGGACAACTACGTAATCTTAAAGTAAGCGGTCGTGTTGAAATAGGCGAACATATCTTTTACGATCCTAATCTAGATAGGCTAGGACTAGGCACTGACAAACCTGCTGGTGATCTTGCTATTTTTAACTTTGCTTTTGATACTAACTTTATTGTTGATTCGGATGAAGGCATTATTAAAGTAGGTGCTTATAACAATAAAAGTGTTGGTTTAATTACAGATGATCAAGTACGCCTATCAATTGATACTCAAGGAAACTTAACAGTTGGCAATGAAGGCAACAACGATGCTGTACATCACATATGGGGTAAAGTAGGAGTTGGTATTAAAAACCCACAACACTCTATAGACGTTGTTGGCAATATAAAATTTCAAAATAGAGTGTTCACTGTTGCTTCACGTCCACCGCTTAAAGGCAGTTGGAACAAAGGCGATACAGTATGGAACAGTAATCCTAAAGAAGACGCACCCGTTGGTTGGGTATGCACAGTAGGCGGAAACCCAGGGCAATGGAACAGTTTTGGCTTTATAGGCAAACCTGCATAATATACCTCTAGTTTATCTTTAAGTTTCGATTAATAAATATTATCGTTATGAAAGACAATATATTATTTTTTAAAGCACTTAAAGACCTCGAAGGCAAAAAAGGCACGGAATCTATCCGCGAACAGGCACGACTATGGGACATATACGCAAAAACTTCACCTATACTATTTGTTGCTGTAATGGGATTATTATGGATGTTTGATGCTATCCATCACCACCACATTCTTATAGCAGGAGCAATATTGTTTAGTATCACCGCAGTGACTTGGTGGTTCTGGACTGTACACACTATTGGCAAAATAGCACAACTTCTACGAAATGCTGACGATGGTGTACAGGAAACACTACACGATCTACGAGATATAAAAGATCTAGTCAAAAAACTTCGCGATTAAATACTGTTATGGAATACGTGACTGTTATCGGAAACGGTGAAAGTCGACGAGGTTTTGATCTGTATGAATTACAATGGCTTGGAACTTCTGTTGGCACTAATGCCGTGCATAGGGATTTTCATCCAGACCATTTGGTATGTTGCGATCGTCGTATGGTTAGCGAAGCCGTTAATAGTGGATACTCTAATCCTTTATACACAAGGTCTGACTGGTACAAAAATTTTAGTTTTTGGAAAAACGTAAGAGCACTTCCACCGTTGCCCTACGAAGGCGATAAACGACCTGATGATTCTTTTCAATGGGGTAGTGGAGGCCATGCTCTTAATTTGGCTTGTACACTAGAGCCAAAGTTTGTTGTTATGATTGGATTTGATCTTTATGGATTAAACAATAAATTTAATAACTTTTACAAAAGCACAGAAAACTATAACGACAAAGACAAACCAGCAACTGATCCGTCTTATTGGATATATCAAACTGCTAAACTATTTGAACATTATCCAAACATTAAATTCTTACAGATACAACCTGAAGAATGGGAACCACCTAAAGAGTGGGACGATTTTGATAACTTTTTTATCGATGATTATCAAAATCTTAAAATTTTAATTGACAAACAAAAATAATCTGCTATACTGTATATATTATGAAACAAAAAGACAACGTAATCGAATTTCCTAAAACTACAAAAGAGGAAAAGTCTAAACAAATAACATTAGACCTTACTCATAGCATTGTAGACACTATGGATAGAAATGGAATTGACATACGCTCAGAAAACTTCATGCAAGAAACTGTATGTATAATTAAAGTAATAAGAGCAGTTGTTGATAGCCAACTTGGTATTAAAAATGATCTTTCTGAAAAAATTAAAGAGATTGGTATCGAGGTTGGGAATAGCAATTAAACTGAGGACTCAGACGTCACCCCTCATAAAATATTCTGCCGTCAAACTTACTCTAATAGCATTAACAAAGGAGGCAAGAGATGGGTAAACATTATAGTACAAAACATTACGGACACAATATTGGATTATCAGCAGTGTTCCGTCAACCAAACGCAGATCATTCACACTGTCATTTGCTACACGGTTATAGTTTGGCATTTACATTTACATTTGGCTGTGATGAACTAGACAATAAAAACTGGGCAGTAGACTTTGGAGGACTAAAACCTTTGAAGGCTTGGCTAGAAGATAGTTTTGATCACAAGGTAGCAGTAGATAAAGCAGATCCGTTTTTAGAAGAATTACAAAAACTAGAAGCACTGGGTCTAGCAGAGATTAGAGTATTTGATGGTGTTGGTGCAGAGAAGTTTGCGGAACACGCATTTAATTTTGCAGACAAACTAATTAGGGAAGCAACAGATAACCGTTGCTATTGTGTTAAAGTTGAGTGTGCCGAACACGGTGCTAACTCTGCAATTTACGAGGCTTAATTATGAAATACGGTGCTTGGGATATAGGCGGAAAAATCGTTAAGAAAGATGATCGTTATGTTGTTAAAGATAACACAGAACTAAACAATCTTATTGTAAGTTCAACAGATCTGTTTCCTATGAAAGCAACTTCTGGTCACAAACACGAAGGTCAAGAGGAAGTTTATATCTTTATTGAAGGTAAAGGCATTATGCAACTTGATGACGAAAAATTTAATGTTTATGCAGGTGATACTGTTTTAATCAAAGATGGTGTATTTCATCGTGTAGAAGCATTAGATGAAGGATGTCGTTTTATCTGTGTATTTGATGGGAAGAGATACGATTCGTAGGAGTTAATGATTTGGCAAAAAAGTACATTGAAGGTGAAACTAAAGCACAACGCAAAGCAAGAAAGGCTAAAGAAAAATCTGCTAAAACATTTGTTGAAGATGCTCAAGATATGGCAGATGCTTTTAATGAAGTTTTTGCTGATGAACTTGCGGCTATGTCTAAAGAAAAGTACAATGTACTTTGCCTAAAACACGGAAACAAATACAGTCCTGAATATGTTAACAATCTTAAAAAGATGGTTGACAGACATCTTACATTACCTTACAATTTTTATTGTTTAACAGAAAACCCGTTAGGATTAGATGATGGTATTGAAGTAATTAAATTACCTGATCATTTGCAGGGTTGGTGGTGCAAACCTTATATGTATAGCAACAGTCTTCCTATTGAAGGAACTATTCTTTATATGGATTTAGATGTTGTTATTGGTAGCAATATAGATAAACTGTTTACATTTCATCCAGGTGAATGGTGTGTTATTAGAGACTTCACTCGTGCGATGCAACCAACATGGCAAAAGTATAATAGTTCAGTGATAAGATTTAAGAAAGGTCAACTCAATAACGTATGGACAGAGTTTAATAAAGATCCACAAAAAATTATTGGTTCACATTTTGGAGATCAAGATTGGCTATGGACTGCGGCAAAAGGTACTGCTAAACTTTGGCCTGATAGTTGGATACAAAGTTATAAATGGGAAATACGAAAAGATAGACAACTAACAGCAGGAGAAAAAGGTAAACGTAAGTTTATGAATAAAGAAAATCCTACACCTCCAGAAGAATGCTGTATTGCTGTATTCCATGGCGATCCCAATCCTCACAACTGTACTGACCCTTGGGTAGTAAATAACTGGAAATAAGATGCAAAGTAAAATACATAATGTCTTTCCAACTCTGATTATGGAGTTTAATCTGAATGCTGATGTAGATACTAAGTTATTGCAGAGTGTTTTACAACAAGAAAAAACACAACCGCATCCGTTGTTGGTAAATGCGGAAAGTTCTTATTTTTCTGGTAATCACAATATATTAGATATTGATCATCCGCTAGTAATTAAATTAAAAGAATGTTTTCAGAACTGTGTTAATGAATATATTAGTACAGCAGGACTAACTCAGTGCGTTATTTCAAATAGTTGGATGAGTAGAATGAATAAAAACTCTACCCTTATTCCTCACAGACACGAAAACAGTGTTGTAAGTGGAGCATACTATCCAAAGGTTCCTGAAAACAGCGTAGGCATTAAGTTTTTTAATCCTACTAAAATTTATAAAATGTGTGAAACACATCAAGATACATCAATGTATAATGCAGATAATGGTGAGTTTCCTGCACAAGAAGGTATATTATACATTTTTCCTAGTTGGTTAGAACACGGAAGTGAAACAAACCAAACCGATAATCGTATGGTCATAAGTTTTAACACATTAAATATACGTGGAATGGAACAATGAGTATAGAAGAATCATATATTAGAGAATATCCTGGTGCATTTTCAAAACAGTTTTGCGACAAAGTTATTGATCGTTTTGAAACAATGCACAAACAAAAACAAACATCAAACTATGACGGAAGTATAAAATTCAATGCTGACACAAGGGTTGTTTATGATTGGGCACCTCATCACAATATGTTCTATCACGATCCGGAAATTTGTGAAGAGTTTTACAAAACAGTAAACGAACACTACTATAAAAAATATGTAAGTGAGTTTACTGTGCTTAAAGATAGTATGGTTAAACACACACCTAAAGGAATGAGTGTGCAACGCAACGGTCCTAAGGAAGCATATCATATTTGGCATATCGAAAACAATGATATTGCAAGTGGTAGTCGTGCCGCAGTTTATATGCTGTATCTAAACACAGTTAAAGAAGGCGGCGAAACAGAATTTCTATATCAGGGTGTTAAAACAAAACCTGTTGCAGGTAAACTTGTTTTCTTTCCTGCTACTTGGCAACATCCACATAGAGGCAATCCAATTTACGAAGGCTACAAATACATTATTACTGGCTGGTTTACATACGACGAGTAAAAAATGAAACATTTTATATTTGACGTTGACGGAACTCTCACTCCGAGTCGACAAGAAATGAACAAAGAATTTCAATCTTGGTTTATAAAATTTCAAGAACACAATCATACATATCTTATTACAGGAAGTGATAGGGTTAAAACACTTGAACAGGTAGGTTCAATTGTTTATAACTTTGCTACAAGAGTTTATAACTGTTCAGGAAATGACGTTTACGAACAAGATAACAACGTTTATACAAGTGATTGGATTCTACCAGAAGATGCACACAATTGGTTAAGCGAACAACTATCTGAAAGTAAATTTGTATTACGCACAGGATTACATTTTGAACATCGTCCTGGTATGATTAATTTTAGTGTTGTTGGTCGTAATGCTACACTCGGTGAACGAAAGTTATATGTAGATTGGGATTCTAAAACACTTGAAAGAATTCGAATTGCAGATAAATTTAACCTTTCTTTTCCAGATCTTGATGCAAAAGTAGGTGGTGAGACAGGTATTGACATTGCACCAAAAGGTGCTGATAAAAGCCAAATTGTTAGAGATTTTGATCCTGCAGATGAATTACACTTCTTTGGAGATGCAATGCATCCAGAAGGAAATGATTATCCATTAAAGAAAGTATTGATTGACAAGGATTTAGGAGTATGCTATAATATAGCATCATGGGAAGATACTTGGAACATACTAAAAGATTATGAATAAAAGAATAGGCTTTGCCTGCAAATATATGCACCCTGATCAGACCCAGAAGAAGAAACTTCTTGAGGAAATTCAACGACCTTTGAATACCAAGGCAACCACAGTTGCATGGCTTAATAGGCAAACACAAGAAGTTGCTGAACAGCGTTTATGGGATATTATGGTACATAACATACAAAGTTATTGGAACCTTGTTAACTATGTAGGAGGACTACCGAATGAATTACGTATGGTTAGGTTGGGAAGTGACGTCCTACCTGTTTATACTGAGCCTACTTGGAGTTATTTCTGGCGCAAGCCTGATGTACGACAATATTGTGAAACCAACTTTGCTCACGTCGGCGCAAAGGCTCGTGAACTGGATGTTAGGCTCTCTATGCATCCTGGTCAGTTTACTGTACTTGCGTCAGATAATCCTGATATTGTAAATAGAAGTATAGAGGAGTTTGAGTATCATGTGGATGTCATACGCTGGATGGGATACGGACAGACATTTCAAGACTTTAAATGCAATGTACACATATCGGGTCGAAAAGGTCCACAAGGCATCA
>Ga0181570_10001302_pt1 | contig 21654 bp, 10 predicted proteins | sample 101ome_18_FD_148667 | JGI IMG/M metagenome (GOLD analysis project Ga0181570, IMG submission 148667) | Coastal salt marsh microbial communities from the Groves Creek Marsh, Skidaway Island, Georgia - 101406AT metaG (spades assembly) | ecosystem: Environmental > Aquatic > Marine > Intertidal zone...
TAGCTTCTATCAAGAGACCGGTAAGTTTGGCATAATCTACACCTTTAAAACCATTATCTCTATCAGTTACTAATTGTGGAAGAACTTTCTCAACATCTTGTGCAATAACCCCTACATTTGGTAAAGATTGTTGTAATTCATCTGCATTTTCGTTCCAATTCCAAGTTACACCTTTTAGAGATTGAACTTTTTCTATTGGGTTAGAGATAAGTTCTATATTATCTTTTAATCTTTCATCTGATGATGCGTATGCTACAACATCACCACCTACATTCAATGCCCCACTAATACCAACACCACCAGTTACTATAAGAGCTCCTGTTGTTTTAGTTGTTGAAGCGGTTGAGTCAGAAATATTAACTGCTGCTGAGAATGTTTTAGCTCCACTAAATGTTTGTGTTCCACTTAGGTGTGCTGTATTTGATGATAAGTAAGCATCTGCAATTGCCGTACCTTGCCAAGTACCTGTTGAGATTGTTCCTAACGTAGTTAAGTTTGTTGAACCAGCCCAAGTTGATACCGCAGTGTTTTCAACATTTCCTAATCCAATATCTGATTTTGTAAGGTTTCTTGTAGATACACTTGCATTAGCATCTGTAACGTGTCCTAAAGTATCAGTTGTAATATTGAAATCTAAATCAGAAATTACAGTTGCTCCTGTCAACGGAGTTGTATCAATATCTATATCATCACCGGCATGAGTAGGGTGAGTATAATTTGAAGTACCCGCGACATCTACTCCAATTAAACTTCTAACTTCAGCCGCTGTAATTCCAGTATTTAATGAAGGGGTTGAACCATTTGAAGTAATTGCTGGAACTGAGGTATCAATAGCGTTCCAAGTAGCGGCTGATGCAATATATGAATCTGCAATTGCCGTACCATTCCATGTACCAGTTGTAATTGTACCTAATGTAGTGATTGAAGTATTACCAGCACCTATTACGATTCTTTCTTCAGAACCCGCTAAACCAGCAACCCAATAATCATTTGATTCATCCCAAAGTAAAGCTGAGTTGGTAGAACTTCCTCTTTCGATTTCGATACCACCATTTTGTGAAGGAGTTCCTGCCTCATCTGAGTTAAGTACAAGAACATTATCACCAATATTTACGGTATTTGAATTTACAGTTGTTGTAGTACCATTTACGGTTAAGTTACCTGTAATTGTTACGTTGTTTGAGAATGTTCTATCACCTGCAATTGAATCTGCTAAACCGATAGTTACAGTTCCACCACTACCAAGAGTAATTGAATCACCACCATCGATTGAAATTTCATTTGAAGTTCCTGCAAAAGATAATGTAGTGTTACCTTGAACTGCTGTATTTGCAGATGAACCATAATTAACTGCAATAGTTGGAGTTGAACCTTCTCCTGTGTTTGAACCAATAGTTACACCTGTTCCACTTCCAAGAGTTGCAACATAATTACCACTTGTTTGTGTTCCTAATGCGATATCACCTGTAATTGAACCAGCCTGAACTTGACTTGAACCTGAAATAGTACCTGATGGTAAGATTGCCTGAACATCACCATTTGTTACAGTACCTAAAGTTGTTATATTAGATGAACCTGCCCAAGTAGAAAGAGCAGTATTTTCAACATTTCCTAAACCAACTTGTGATTTTGTTACTGAGTGTGGGTTGGAGGTTGATGCAATGTGAGAATCAACTGAAGAAGTATAAGTTTCTAATGTATCAAATTTATCATCAGAGGTAGCCCAAACCAAATCATTAGAACCAGTATAAGTTTCTAAATATGTTAATCTACTATCTTGAATAGATTGTTCTGTTGTTATAGAACCTGTTTCAGTTGAAAGTTGGTCTAATCTACTATTTTGAGTTGTATTAGTTGTATCGTTTGATGCAGTATAAGAGTTTAATGAACTTAAAACATCAGTAATCTGAGCCGAACCAGAAACTACACCACCTTTTAAATTTGCTGATAGTGTATTTGAACTTAAAATTAAATCAACTTGTGATGTATCAGTAATAGATAATGTTGGTTGATATGAAGAAGTTGCTGCTTCAATATTTGATAATCTCGAATCTTGATTAGTATTTGTTGTATCATTAGATGATGTATAAGAGTTAAATGTATTTTTAAATCCACTAACGTCTATACCATCAACAGTACCCGTTACCGCAATTGAACCAGTAACTCCTAAACCATTACCAAATTGTATTGCGTTTCCATCAGATGATAAAATTTTCTTATGTGCTGCTACTTGAACAGGTGCATCTAACTCAATATTACCATTTCCATTTGAACTAAGAGTGATATCTCCATTTGCAGTTTCTAATGTAATAGTATCATTTCCAGTTTCTAATACTTTAAACGACTCACCCGCATCAGTTTGAATAGTAAGGTCTGTACCATCTGTTGAAATTACTTGAGTTCCATTTATATAAAGAGAAGCGGAAGAAATATAAACATCTCTAAATGGATTTTCTGCTGTTCCAAGGTCAATGTTAGTTGCCGATGGCACCATACTTTTACTTAGTGTTACAGAACTATCACTTTGTGATAATGGGTTATTGTTGATATCATTAAATTCAACTTGTGATGAAGCACTAAATACTCCATCAAGATTAAATAAATCATCAATTTGTGCAGAGGATGAAACAATACCTGTTCCACCAAAGGTTAGATTTGAACCTTCACCCTGAAATGACCCACTAAATGAACCACTATAAACACCACCTTCTGGGTATGTTACAGAAGCTCCATCTGCGAATGTCATTGAACCTGAAATTATGGGACTGTGTATAATCATTTTTTATTCTCTTCCTTTTATATTATAAATATATATTTTTTTAAATAGAACCACCATCAACTGAACTTATCACGGTTGCATCAGCAGTACCAGTAACATCACCTGCCATTGTGATTTGATTAGAACTACTAAATACTCCTAAATTATTAATTTCTGTTGTAACTGCCGTATCCAAACCATCAATGTTATCTGATGAGATAGAACCACTAACTATATGACCACCTTTTGCAACTACAACATATCCGCTTTCAGCACTTGAGAATGTTACTGTGATTGTATTGTTATCAGTAACTCTTAAAGTCTGTGGAATAATTTGATAGTTTGCATTATCATATACTTGAGCAATTGGATTTGGTGTATTTAAGTTGTGATTTACAACCCATGTTGATGAATTTGTAAATGAACGTTGGACGGTTGCAGATTGGTCAACGGTAATATTCGTTAGTTGAGAACCATCTCCTACAAAGTAAGATGCAGTTACAGAACCACTAATTTCAACTGAGCCGGTATAAACATTTCCAACTAATTCTTGTACAGTATCACCCTGTGAACCACTTCTTCTTAGAAATACTTTACCATCATCAACGTTTATTGCTAATTCGCCAATCGATAAATCACTTGTGGTTGGTTTGGAACCAGGAGTGGTGCTTCTTTTAAGTTTGATAATTTGAGCCATATTTATCTATTCCAATCTATTTTTTAAAGATGTAACTTCTTTTGATAATTCTTTAATTCCTTCTATAAGTAATGATACTATCTTATCATATTTTACGGCTTTATACCCATTTTCTCTCGTTTGTACCAATTCTGGTAAAATTTCTTCGATTTCTTGAGCAATTACTCCATAATCCTTACCTTTATAAATATTTTGTTTTTCTTCATTCCATACAAAACTGTTACCAGAAATTTGGTTTATTTTTTCTAATGGGTTAGAAATTGGTTGAATATTATCTTTTAATTCTCTATCTGATGATGCATATGCAACAATATCATCACTTGATTTTATTGAACCACTAAAGAAAGTATCTTGATTTATAAATAATCTACTATTTGAATTATCCCAAGTGAATGAAGCATTTGCTCCAGCAATTTCAATACCACCACCATCGGCAGCTGCTGAATTTGATGAACCACTTGCAACGGTTATTAACTTATCTTCAATTCTTAATTCACTTACTTGGATTTCAGCAGATGTTCCTAATACTTCTAAATTTCCAGTTACAGTTAAGTTACCTGTAAATGAACCTGTTTTAAATGTTACATCAGATGTAGTTGAAAGGTTTTGATTTATAGTATCAAGATTTGCTTTATTTGAATGAGTATGAGAATCAGTTTCTAATGAATCTAAACGAGTATCTACTGATTCGGAATATTGTGTACCTACAATTAAAGTATTGATTTGGGTTGAACCAGAAACTACACCACCAGAAAGGTTTGCAGAAATACTACCACCATTGATAATCATATCAACATTAGAAGTATCACTTGATGCTGAAATTATATTATTTGATATTCCACTTAATTCTGTAAAGTTTACTTGTGAAGAACCTGATACTACACCACTTGGTAGTAAAGAAGTTAAATCACCAAAACTTAAAACACCACTACCATTTGTAACAAGTGCTTGTCCATTTGTTCCATCCGATGTTGGGAATTTATATGCGTTGTTGAAAGTAATAGCTCCACCATCATTACCATCAATCTTAAACTGTCCGTTATTACTTGAAGGGTCTGCACCTGTTCCATCGGTATCAACAGCAACTGAAAACTGTGTTCTAGCAGCATTATTTGTATTATCAAAAGCAAACGCACCACCTACAAGTAGTGATGTACCATTATAGTATTCGTGGTTACTTCTAAATAGATAATCACCTGATTGTACTGCAGAAGGTGAACCACTTGAACCTCTGTATCTTCTTGTTCTAACATCAGGTGCATCTGAAGTATCGTTATACTGCTCCATTCTAATTTGAGCAGTTTGTGCACCCTCACCTGTCATGTGAAGTGTAACTTCTGGGTTGGATTGATTGATACCTAAGTATTTATTTACGGTATCTAATGCAAGAATATTTGAAGAAGTTACTGAATTTGTTCCTGTTGCAATGATTGTTTCATTAGCGGTAAATCCACCACTTGCTGATACAAATCCTTCTAATTGAGTTGAACCACTAATAACACCTTCTACATCTAATTTGGTTTTTATTGTCGTATCAATAGATGAAGTAAATGATTCAATTGAATCAATTCTACTATCAAATGAAGAAGTTGTAGAATGAATATTTGTAATGTTTATATCATTAGATGCAGTATATGCATTAATTGAAGTTAAAACATCAACAATTTGTTCCGAACCACTAACTACACTATCTCCATTGATTTCTAAGTATCTTAAATCTAAAGATGAAGTTACTTGGTCTGAACCCGATACTATACCATCAATATTAAATAAATCATCAAATTGTGCTGAAGATGAAAGTACTCCATCTGCATCTAATTTTGCTTTAATACCTCCTAAGAAGTGTGTTGAACCTGTTGCCAGTGTAAGTACAACATCTCCCACATTACCATAATATCCACTTCCATCTGTTGTACCACTACCATTGTGTGATATACCAGTAATATTTTCCGAATACAGATTGGATGAGTTTATAGATGTGATATCACCCGCACCAGCATCAATCAACGCTTGGTTTACTGCGTAGTTTGTTGGAATTACATTTTGGTCATTATCAATTGAGTTAGATACATTTAAGAATGCTGCTGTACCTAAAACTCTATATCCTACTGAACCAGCCGAACCACTAACAAGTGCATTTAATTCACCACTTCCTAATTCGGAAAGAGATGAAAGTGATAAACCACTAAATGTTGGTGAATCTGATTCTTTTAATCCTAAATCTACGTTTGTATCTGTATCGTTTATACTCGCGGTTAATACACCTTGATGATTTGATACAAATGATGAACCTGAAATTACATCATCTCCGTTGATTTCTAAGTATCTTAAATCCAATGATGAGGTTACTTGAGATGAACCACTTACAATTCCATTTCCAACTACCTCATACCTTAAATCTAATGATGAGGTTACTTGAGATGAACCGGAAACAGTTCCTTCTGGTAGAAAATCAACTACTTGTTGTGAACTACTTACTAATGTATGGGTTGAACTTGCTATCTCTTCATATCTTAAATCTAAAGAAGATGTTACCTGGTCTGAACCCGAAATTACATCATCTCCATTGATTTCTAAATATCTTAAATCAAGTGATTGTGTTACTTGAGATGAACCAGAAATTACCCCACCATATAAATTAGCAGTTATATTGCCATTTGTAATTGTAAAATCAATATTGTTTGAATCTGTTGAAGATGATACTATATTCGAAGGTATAGATGAGATATCTCCATAAACTATTTGTTCTGAACTACTAACTACGCTATCTCCATTGATTTCTAAGTATCTTAAATCTAATGATTGTGTTACTTGAGATGAACCGCTAACAATATTACTACCACCAAAATTTATATTTCCATGTTGAATATCTGTTAATTCAGAACCATCTCCCTTAAATCCTACCGATGAAGTTACTTTGGCATCTAAAACAAATGAAGTTGTATTATGGTCCCAAGTTATTGATTTATTAGCACCATCAATATAAATACCAGCACCATCAGCGGTTGTTGAATCTGTTGAACCACTTGCTAAAGTAATTAATTTATCTTCGATACTTAATTCTGTTGTAGAAATTTCGGTTGCAGAACCTAAAACAGTTAAGTTTCCATTTACAATTACATTCCCAGTAAACGAACCTGTATTAAATGTTACAGTTGAAGTTGTTGCTAAATCTTGGTCAATTGTATCAAGATTTGCTTTATTTGAGTGTGAGTGTGAAACATCACTTAATAAATCTAATCTACTTTCATGTGATGCAGAAGTTAATTCTAAGTTATCTAATCTTCCATCTTGTGAACCACTATCCGATTCTAACTGATTTAATCTATCTTCATATGATGCAGTTAAATTGGTAAGTGTTGTACTTTTTTCTTCTTCTACATCTAATCTACTACTTAAAGAACCTGTTTCAGTTTCTATTTGAGATAATCTATCATCATGTGATGCAGAAGTTAGTTCTAAACTTGTTAATCTTCCATCTTGTGAACCGCTATCAACTTCTAACTGGCCCAATCTATCATCATGTGATTGAGAAGTTAGTTCTAAGTTATCTAAACGATTATCTTGTGAACCAGTATCAGTTTCAAGTTGTGTTATTCTATCATCGTGTGATTGGGAAGTTAATTCTAAGTTATCTAAACGATTATCTTGTGATGCAGAATCTAATTCTAAGTTTGTTAATCTTCCATCTTGTACACCTTGTTCATCTTCAATAGAACCTGTTTCAGTTTCTAATTGTGATAATCTATCATCATAAGATGCTGTTAGTGTTTGTAAAACAACACTTTTTGCTTCTTCATCATCCAATCTCAAATCCAATGATGATGTTTCAGATTCTATATTTGTTAATCTATTTTCAACAGATGATGTATAATCGGAAAAATCTGTATTTGATGATGATAAAATTCCACTACCTGGTAATTTAATATCTTCAATTGAAGCAGATACAACAAAAAGATTATTGTATCTTTTTGATAATGAACCTAAATCATACTCAGCATCGTTATCAGGTATAAGAGAACCACTAAGAGATGAATTTACAATAATTTCATCACTTGCATCTCCTGTTCCTAAAAATATACTACCACCAAGAACAATATTACCATCAATTGTTGCATCACCACTTAACTTTAAGTTAGATGCAGTTATATTACCATTTAAAACAATATTACCATCGATTAATCTATCTAATGGTAGTAAAGAATAAACAGAAGAACCACTTGCATATTGAATTGAACCTGTTGTGTAATTAAGAAATATTTCACCATCTGTCAATGCTGGTGATGCTGAAGTACCTCTTCTTAGTTTTAATATTGCTGCCATTTAATTCTGCTTCCTAATTTATTACATATAAATATAAAATATGAGAATTTGTTGTTCACTAAACACTCTATCACTTATATAAGTATAAGAAAGTTAAAAGTATAAAAAAAATCCCCAACCTTTCGGAAGGGGATTTCTTAATTTATAAGTAAATTCTTATTAGAATGTACCTCCATCAATTTCGTTACTTGCAACGAATGATGAACCATTCCATTGAATTACATCTCCAGCGTTTGAAGGAGTAACTGCCTCAAGTGATTTATTTGAATCGAAATAAACGAATGAGTTAGCAGATGCCGCATTGATTCTCAACTCAGCAGTTCCACTAATTGTTACATTTGTTCCATCATCAGTAATCAATGAGTCAACTAATAATCCATTAGAATCAGCCTTAAGTACTGTATTAGAAGTTGGAGAAGAATCTAATCTCGCAAATTCTTTTTCAGAACCAAGAGGTCCACCTTTCCAATAGTCATTAGTACCATCCCATAGTAATGAACCACTAACTGTGTTTCCACCAGTAGAATCAGTAACTTGTAAACCAGCAGTAGATTGAGCACCACCGATGTTAAGTTCTAAGATGTTATCACCAATTTGAACAGTAGTTGAGTCGATTGTAGTAGTTGTTCCTAATACTGAAAGGTTTCCAGTAACAGTTACATTACCAGTAACACCTAAATCATTAGTAACTGTCAAATCATTTCCGATTGTTACATCATTTGGTAAACCAACAGTTACAGTTCCACCACTACCTAAAGTTACTGAACCACCACTAACTTCAATTTCGTTAGAAGTACCTTGAACTGTTAATGAAGTGTTACCTTCAACAGAAGTTCCTGCAGTTGAACCATAATCAACTTCTACTGAGTTATCAACACCATTAAGTGAGATACCTGTACCAGCAACATCAGCATTAAGTGCGGAAGCGGGAACTCCACCTGATTTGATTGATACATTTCCACTTGTTACACCAAAGTTAGTTGATGAGAATGAAGCGATACCTTTTTGTGAAGTTGAACCATCTTGTACTGAAACAGTTACAGTATCAGTAGCAACAGTTGCGGATACTCCAGTACCACCAGCGAATGAAAGTGCCCCATCTAATAAAGATACGGTATCATTTGAACCATCAGAACCACTAACAGTAAGTGTAGTTGATAATCCTGTAATTCCACTACCATCTCCAAAGAATGAACCACTAAATGAACCAGTAACACTAACATCAGCAGAGTTACCAATTGTAGTTCCATCTAATTGAGATGAACCAGAAATTACACCATTAGTTGCGTTGATTTGACCAGTTACATTTCCTGTTACATTTCCTGTTAAATCACCATACAAGTTAGTTGCGTGTACTTCAGCAAATTTATCAGTAGATGAACCTAAATCGTAAGTGTTAGTTGCAGATGGAATAATATCTGAAGAAACTTCACCACCGAAAGAGATTGTATCAGAAGATGCATCTCCAATTGTGATGTTACCTCCAAGAGTAATATTACCATCAATCTTAGCATTTCCAGTTAAATCAAGTGTAGAACCTGAAATACCTCCTAAGTTTACATCTTGTCCATCTAATAAATCAACGATTTGAGTTGAACCAGAAACTAATGTATGAGAAGCAGATGCCTTTTCTTCAAAAGTTGCCGATAATGAAGCTGTATAAGTTTCAATATTACTTAATCTTCCATCTTGAACACCTTGTTCAGTTGCAATAGAACCAGTTTCAGTTGCAAATTGGTCTAATCTTGTATCTTGTGCAGATTGTTCAGTTGCAATTGAACCAGTTTCAGTTTCAAGTGAACTTAATCTTGCATCTTGTGCAGATTGTTCAGTTGCGATAGAACCTGTTTCAGTTGCAAATTGGTCTAATCTTGTATCATGAGCTGAATCAGCTGATTGTAAGTTTGAAATATCAGTATCATTAGATGAAGTATAAGAGTTTAATGAATCTAAGATTCCAACTACTTGAGCTGAACCAGAAACAACATCATCACCACCAGCTAAAAGAATTTTAATTTCTGAATCTTTAACACCAGCTTTCCAATAGTCATTTGTTGAATCCCAAACTAATGAACCAGTATCAGTAGTAGGTGCAGTAGCATCTTTTACATAGATACCACCATTAGTAGCTCCTGTTCCATTTAATTCGATGATATTATCACCAATTTGAACAGTTGTAGAATCAACAGTTGTAGTTGTTCCTTGTACATCTAAGTTACCAACAACAGTTAAGTTGTTTCCAATTGTTACATCATTTGGTAATCCAATTTGAATTTGGTTGTCAGTTACTGCAGTTTCAATTTCGTTTGCAGTTCCAATAACAGAAAGTGAATCTGTTAATAAATCAACTTCATCATTACCAGTTGAACCACTAATTTTTAAGTTAGTTGCTAAACCAGTTAATCCACTACCATCACCTTCGAATGAACCAGTGAAAGTTGAACCACCATCTGCATCACCAAAATTATCACCACTTACTCGGCCTGAACCGAAATCAGTAGCAACATTTAATAATTGTCCTGAACCACTAAATACATTAGTTCCACCAAATAAAGTTTCATCAGTAATTGAACTACCTAATGATACTGAAGTACCACTAATAGTGATTGAAGAATTACTTAATGATGAATTACCAATATTTGATAGAGTGTTGTTTCCACCATCAATAGTTTTATTAGTAAGAGTTTCAGTTGCTGAAGCATGAGAACCAGTATATGATTCTAAATTAGATAATCTGTTATCTTGTGCAGATTGTTCTGAAGCAATTGAACCAGTTTCAGTTGCAAATTGGTCTAATCTTACATCTTGTGCAGAATCTTTAGTTTCTAAAGCTCCTGTTGCAGCTGCTAATTCAGATTCAGATACGAAATCATCATCTAAAGATGATGTAAATGATTCAATACTTGATAATCTAAGATTTTGTGCTACATCAGTAGATGCTAAAGATGAACTGAATGTAGAATATCCATCAGTATCAGAAATTGTAATTTGTCCTGAACCACTAACTACTGTTTCAGCATCTAATTTTAATTTTACTCTTGCATCTGTATAATATAAGTTTGAACCTTCACCAACATTATCTGTGGTAAAAGAACCACTATCTGTGAAAGCTAATTGAATTTGTGAAGAACCAGATACGATTCCTGTTCCACCTGTCTGTGCCGATGCTTTTACTTCAACATTACCTGCCTTATTAAGGATGTAAAGTTTTTCTTCTGCGGTATCATAAAATGGAATACCGTCAACCGAAGTATCATAATCACCACCAGTTAAATTAGGAACAGAAGTACCTTGAAGTACTTTGTTTGCTGGAGTTACCGTAGAACCATCTACCCCAAGAAACAATAATGAATCTCCGTTAGCAGCAGTAATGCCTGATGAACCTGTTACAACGAGTAATTCACCTGCTCTTTTGGTAGCACTAGCAACAGATTCTAACGAACCCCGTCTATGTTTTATAATTTGTGCCATTATTTTTTTTTCCTTTGTTAAATATGTTTAACCGAAAACCTTTATTTTGTTCAACAGGACATTTGCCTAAATATTTTTAATAAGCACTATATAGTACTTCCAATATAAATATAAAAAAGTTTTAGTTTATTTAAATTCCACCACCATCAATGGTAGATTTACCCACACCTTCGGTAAAATGTACCGAACCCGTATCGAGAGATACTCCATTTGAGTTAACAATGATTCCACTTGATGCTCTTACTGAAATAGAATTAGAACCAGTAATGATACCATCACCTTGTCCTATATCTAATTGAGCTGTTCCACTAAATGCACCACCTAATAAACCACTACCAGCAATTACTGCAGTGATATCACCAGTACCAGAACCACCACTTCCTCCAAATCCACTAAATTCAGACCACGATACTGTTGGAGTAAATGTAGAAATAAAATCTGGTTGAGTTACTGTTGCTTGATAAGTAGATTCAGCATCTTCAACCCATACAACTTGTTTATCAGAAATACGAGCAATAGGAATGTTAGCTAAATCTGTGTATTCAGCTACAGTATAAAAGGCACCTTTGATAAATTCAATATCTGCGAGGGCCGTTCCCGAACCGGATGCTGCCGAGGTTAATTCAACCTTACTACTAAATGATGGCATTTACTTTTCTCCTTTATTCTTTATTATATAAATATTATGGTGCAGAACCACTCGAAGGAATTAACCTTACTTCATAAGAAGCCGCGGTGTTTACACTATTTCTACCTATTATATTCCATCTTGTATAACCATCCACTGCCGAATCTACATCGAACATATGGATTTGTGTTCCAGCGGCGGTGAATGATGATTCACCAGCTGCTTTTAGATATAGTACATATTCTCCATTTGTACTACCACCCAAACTATCTGTCATAGATGTTGGAATACCATCCATATCAGACCCACTTGGGAATATTATCATAATTTGTTCAGCAGTTGAACCATTACCATTAAATGAACTTGAAATAATAGTATCTAAGTTCGAACCACTAACTGTGTTTCTTAAAGTCATTGTTCCACCACCAACTGTGATTGATGAACTACCTAATTCACCAGTTTTAAGTTCATAAATTGGAGAAGGTCCAACACTTTGATATCCTGTAATTAAATCTGGTTCAAAAGATGTATCTTCTGATGTGATACCCATTAAACCATCATAGTTACCATCAGATAATGTACCAGCACCAGTTCTTGTGTTTGTGTAGATATAAACTTTTCCATAATCTGCTGCTGCCGATACCACTATTGATTCATTTGTTAAGGTTACACTTTCTCCATAACTATCAGTTACAGTTATATTAATTGAATACGAACCTGCTGATAATGAACCTGTTGGTTCTATTGTGAATGGAGATGAACTACCACTAACATCAAACTTACCACCATCCGTTCCCGCGAGCGTGATTGTAAATGGTGAGTTGTTTTCTGTATCTGTTACAGTTAATGTACCAATATCAGAACCACTAATTGCCTCATCTGAATTTAATCCATTATCAGTAAAGTTTGCAGATGGAGATGAGTTACCAAATACAGTTGCAGTTACTGAACCACTACCAATATTTCCATATTGGTCATCAAATGTTATAGTTGATGTAAATGTATCGCCACTTTGAGTTACTGAACCACTTATATCTACACCAAGAGTTAAATTACCACTTGAATCAACAACGATTGCCTCGTTTGATGAGGTAAATGATTGAACTACTGCTGTACCATAATTTGGTGAACCATATGAAACGGTTAATTGAGCAGGACTTCCTTGATTAAATCCTGTTTGGTCTCTAAATACAGAACCATTTTCTGCAGATTCTATAATATAAATTGCAGTATCTCCACTAAGTGTACCATTACCTGCTTGTATGATTGTTACAGAACCACTATGTACTCTTGTTTCGAATCCATGTTCATCTTCGATTGAAGCTGTATAAGGATAACTACCTGCTGGTATTGAAGTTGAGTTTACTAACAACTTCATTTGTGGTGTTGAGATACTTGGGGTAAAATAAGTTGAATTATAGTTTGTAAAACTTAAAGAACTATTTGGAATAGTATCACCTTCAGTATCAGATAAATTTAATCTTACTATTTCCGAAGAACCAGTTGCCTGATTTGTATTTGTATTAAATGTTTGAGTAGATGAAACACTTGGTGCGTTGTTTTTAGCAACATTTACTGTAATTGTATCACTACCCACATTTCCATATTGGTCTGTCCAACCAATTGTTGATGTAATTGTATCACCATTTACATTTCCACTACCACTAATATCAGTACCAACTGATAATACACCCGTTGATGAGTTTATTGAAATCAATCCATTAGATGAAGTGAATGAACCAGCTGATTGTGAACCATAGTTTGGTGAGTAGGATACAGAAACACTTCCTTGTGTACCAGTTCTACCATTCGAATTTATAACTATATTATCACCATTTGTTGCCGATTCGATTACATATAAAGTACCATTTGTTGAAAGAGTACCCGTACCTGCAGATGCTATTGTAAAACTTCTACCACTATAAGTTGTTGATTCAGAATAAGAATCAGTTACTACTACATCATAATTGTAAGTACCAGCGGATAAATTACCATTTGCTTGAATACCAACAGATGATGATGCAACATTCGTATAAACTAATTGCAAATCACTTGCATTAGTTCCACTCAATGAAACAGAATAAGGTGTATCTCCTTCAGTATCAGTAATACTCATACTTACCATTGTTGTACCATCTGTTGCTAAGTTTGTGTTAAAGTTAGAACTTTGATTTGTAAATGTAGCAGTTGGTGCAGAGTTTGCAACAATAGTTACACTCAAGTTATCAGTAGTTGTTGTACCAAATGAGTTTGTAAATGTAATTGTTGAATCTAAAGTATCACCACTTTGAGTTACAGAACCACTTAAATCAACATCTAATGATAAATTACCATTTGAGTTAATTGATATTGCAGAATTAGATGAACCCCAAGTACCACTTTGGTTTGAATTATAATCTGCTTGAGTAGAACCATAGTTTGTTGTTTTTATAGTTGTACCAGTAACTTCAGATTCTTTGATATAAGGTCCTGCTGACCAGTTATCTGAAAGAGTTGCTGGTGTATCATCTGTAATTGGTATGGTTACAATCGCAGGTGATGATTTTTCGTTATATGAATCTTTAACCGAAACAGTATATTGATATTCGTTTATTAAATCAGAATTTAAGTAAACTCCTGTCTTACGAGTCACTTGACCAGATGAATCCATTTGGAATGGATTTTCGTGTGGGTCTGTTAATTGTGAAGTTCCACCATAAGAACCACTTGGAACATCTACATTATCTAATTCTAACTTGTATAAAGTAAAATCTACAAAAGTTATTGTATCACCTTCACTATCAGAGGCTGCAATTGTATCAACTGTTGCTCCATTTGATGAATTTTCATTTATTGAACTTAGTGTTTGATTATTTACAACAGGTACAACATTATCAGTTACATTTATTGTAATTGGTAATGTAGTTATTGAATCACTATCCTGTCCTGCTTCATAATGTTCATCTGATGCAGATATACTAAATGTATATTGTGTTTGGTTTTCATAATTTAGAGAACCTGTATTTTGTATAATCTGAACATTTGTTGAATTTTTAACAATAGTAAATTCATCCCTATCAATTGAAGATGAATAAATTGTAATTGTATCAGATTCTGCATCTGTAAAGTAAATTGTACCAACAACAGTAGAATTTGGTGAACTTTCATTTAAATTTGCAGTAAATGAAGTAATTACACTACCACCAACTGAAGTTTGTCTAAATTTAGGTGCTTCGTTTGGTGTAACGATTACATAAATATCTTTTTCAGTTACAGTACCAAAAGTATCTGTTGCTGTTACAGTAACTTGGTGCCCATGTGAACCACCAACCGAATCTGTATTGAATGATGATGATTCCGCAAGTGCATTTAATTTTAACACTCCACTTTCTACTCTAACTAAATCATCTGTATATGATGATGCAGTTCCAAATGTAATTGCTTGTCCTTCAGGGTCAGTTCCACTTAAAGTTACAATACTTGAACCACTTGAAACATACTCTGAAATCGTTTGGTTACCAGTTGAAATACTTGGACCTGTATTTGGGTAAAATACTGCGTTTAAGAAATCTTGTATTGAACCACTTGTACCAGGATTTACTGAGTTGGTGAACAAATCTCCTAAATCTTCATTTGATATTACTCTATTTCCATCATATGTTGTATCTGCAGAACCACCACTACCACTTAAAGCATATCTTGTATCAAAAGAGGAAGTTAATTGAGATGAACCACTTATAGTTCCACTTGGTACAACTCCACTTGAACCACTTAAAGCATATCTTGTATCATATGAAGAAGTTAATTGAGAACTTCCACTTACTAAATCACTTGGTAATGATGTTAAATAAGATGAGGTCTGTGCAGATAAGCCATCTACTTCAGTTTGTATAGATGAACTAAACTCATTAAGTGATGTTAATACAGTATGAGAATCATACGAACCTGTATTTGATTCAATTTGTCCAACTCGTTGTTCTAATGAAGAAGTTGTTGATTCTAAATTAGAAATCTTAATATCATTTGATGCAGTATAAGCATTTAATGAATCAATTACAGTATGTGATGAACTGATAAATCCTAAATCGGTAATTTGTTGTGAACCACTAATAATATTAGCAGGTACATTTGTTAAATCACCATAATCGGATACACCACCTCCACCAGAACCACTTAATGCATATCTTGAATCTAAAGATGATGTTAATTGTGAAGAACCACTAATTACACCACTTGGTAAAGCATTTGTAGTATCAATTGATATTACCCAATAGCCATCATAATAAACATAAAGGTTACCATCATCAGATTTCCACCATAAATCTCCTTCTGATGGAGAACCTGGTGCTGAATCAGAAACAGTTACACTTGTACTACCACCACCACTAGCAGATGATGATATAATAAAGTTATTACCATCTTGGTTTATTGTTACATTTTCACCAGCAACTAATGAACCACTAAATATGTTAGTACCACCCGTTGAAAATGATTCAGATATAAATCCTAATAAAGATATTTGTTCCGAACCACTAATAGTTCCTGTAGGGATTTGTGTATGAACAATATTATCTATTGTAGTTGTAATAGATGCAGATAAACTTGTTAATTCACTATCTGTTGCGTATGTTGAATCTAAAGAACCTGTAAATGATTCTAATGAAGATATTCTACTATCAGTTGAAGATGTATAATTGTTAAGAGAAGAAATATCTGTATGTGAACCACTTAAAATGCCAGTTCCACCAAGAACTTGTTCTGAAGATGATACCAATCCACTTGGAACATTTGTTAGTTGAGTAAAATCAGATGTACCACTTCCACCACTACCACTTAAAGCATATCTTGAATCTAAAGATGATGTTAATTGTGATGAACCTGATATTGTTCCACTTGGAATTTGAGTATGAACAATATTATCAATAGTTGTTTGTACTGATGAAGAATAAGTAGCAAAATCTACTGAAGCTGAAAGTAATCCACTTGGTAATTCTGTATGTGAACCACTTGTAAATCCTAATGCAGTTATTTGTGCAGAACTACTAATAGTTCCTTCTGGTACAGATGTAGATGAACTGATAAATCCTAAATCAGTAATTTGTTGTGAACCACTAATTGTTCCACCAGGTATTTGAGTATGTGTTATATTATCTATTGTGGTTTGTACAGAAGATGAATATGTAGCAAAATCTACTGAAGCGGATAGAATACCGCTTCCATCTGTTACTTGTGATGAACCACTAATCAATCCACTTGGAACATTTGTTAATTCAGTAAAATCTGATGTACCTGATGAACCACTTAAAGCATATCTTGAATCATACGAAGAAGTTAATTGTGATGAACCACTAATCAGACCCGTTGGAATGTTTTGTAGGTTTGTATTCCAATCAGCACCGCTACCACTTGCCGAAATACCACTTATTCTTGAATCGAATGAAGCTGAATCAGTAAGATATGATGATGTAAAATCATTTAAAGAAGTAAGAATACCAATTACTTGAGAACTACCGCTTACTAAACCACCTGGGATATCTGATAGTTGATTCCAAGATGAAACACCACCTCCACCACTACCAGTAGGTATTGTTACAGTATTTCCATCGGATATTGTAAGTTGGTCACCAACAATAGAAAGTATTTGAGAATCGGAACCTGTGTTATCTGTTGCTCCTAAATCATTTGTGATAGTATAAACATCACCAACTTGAGTAATTGTAATACCAGTACCACCAATAAAACTTGGAGTACCATCGATATCGTTATATCTAACTCCATAAATTGGACCTGAAGATGAAATAGCAGATGCGGTTATTGCTCCAAATATCGAATTAGAACCAGTAGCAATAAACGAACCTGATACTTTAAATTCCCCTTCGATTACCGAGGCGGTTACTACACCTTCTATCTGTTTACTTTGAATTAATGTTGCCATTATCTACTCACTATCTTTCCTTTTACTGAAAAATCTGTATTCACTATATCCACAGGTCTTAGTGTAATACTTTCAGTAAAATTAATTACTATATTTGTTCCATTATCAGTAACCGAGTAGATATCAGATGGTTTTTTTACACCTTGTAGGTATATATCAATATAATCTGATAATCCATCTACTTTTAATTCTTCGAATGTAAACTTTTTATTAGAAAGAGTAAGTGTAAACAAATCACCACTCAAACTAATCGAATCTGGTATATGAGTAAATATAGATGTATCATTTATTACTTCTTTTACCAGATTTTTAAATCTTTGTTTATCATCGAAAGGAGTTATAATATTTGGTTTGGATTTACTCATACTAAATCTATATCTCCCTCAATTTTAATCTCATCGTTGGTTTGTAAATTAAAACCAAAATTAGATTTTTTAAATTTTATATGCAAATCATTATTAACTTGTTCTTTGATATAATCTCTTTCAAGTATATACTGACCATTTATAAATATATCGAACCTCGCATGTTCCTTTCTAAATTCACGCAAATATGTGTTTAAATCTTTCATTTTTGCATTTTCCAATTTCCATATCCAATACAACCCATGAGTCATATTATGTGGAATCAACTGATATTCATCAGGTTCATGTACTTGTTTCAATATTTTTTGTAAATCTTTAATAGCCATTTTTATAATTCAATAAATTTACCGGTTATACCAAATTCATCATCATTTTCTAAAATATAACCTAAATCATTTGAAGTTGATTGTAAATCATCAGGATAAGTTCCACCAACTGAAAGTGAACCTGTACTAAAATTAAAATAAATTTCATTATCTTCATACGAACCGGTATATGAATATTTTGCGTTCGGAATAAAAACTCCATTTATATAAACTCTAAACCAATCATTTGTATCAAACACCCCAACTAAATCAGGTGGTAGTTTAGGTAACTCTACATTTTCTAATTTTACAGTATCAGCATCTACAAAAGTTGCTTCTTTTGAACCACGAATAGACATAAAATCGATTATATCTGAATACTCATTATATAATTGTTTTTCTAATTGTGAATTTGTAACACTACCTCCCTTTCCTAATCCCGTCAAATCTGTTTCAGTACCCCAAACAACTTTTTTAGGTCTTAATGATTTTTTATGAGTAGATTCGTTATCAAATTGTTCTGGTAAAAGATAAGCATAAACAGCCATTGTAAAGTTTGTTCTTACAATTCGTTGAGAACCTTCACTTACTTCTGTTGTGTTATCAAAATTGTCTATTTTTACTCTAAATTTAAAACCGTCTTTATCACCCCAATACTCATCTGTTGCATATTGGAAGGCTTCAACAATTTTATTCATATGTTCTGTAAAATCAGTCCAAATAATTACCTCATATGTAATATTTACATAATCAGGCATTACAACATCATACAATTCAACTGGTCTTTTTGTACCAGTCATAGCTGAAAACTTATCGTATTTGTGTTTTTTAGAATATCGTGATACTGATGGATACGAAACATGGCGATTCATTGTGTTTGCAAATGCATCATCTCTTGCGATTGAATTTCTTTTAAACATTACAAGAGGAATTTGTAATACTCCTTTTCTATCTCTTAAAAATCCATCTTTTTGTATTGCTTTCCATCTTTCAGGATTACCATATACAACTGGTATCTTTTGTTTTTCTTCAAATATTTCAACGGTAGGCAGTACAGTATCAATCATATGTTCTGCGATTGCTAAATCAACATCATATAATTTTACTCCCTTTCCTTTTTCAATACTTTCTTTTTTGTATTGTAAGGCTCTGTTTATCGGTTTATTTTTTAAAGGGTCTACTGCCATTAGTGATATGTCCTCTCATCTATTTGAATTTGACTTCTTCTTACCATAAATGCAATAGCCGTTAATTCAGTTCTAGCATCATCAAATGAACCATCAGTTTGGTCATAAATTTCAGGTGAACCTCCTATTAATTTAGATTCTCTAATATTATCAATTTCGTAGTATGCACCATCGAAAAGAATTACATCACCAATTTCAGGATATCCAACTGTTAAGTTTTGTATTGCTTCAGTTGGTACAAGAGTACCATTGATATCTCTAACTTTTGGAACTGAATAAGAAGTTTCTCTACATCTCATTCTATTAAATCTAAATTCTACTGCCTGTTGCTTATCCGCACCAAATCCTTCATATACAACATTCGTTGGTTCTCTATCAACTATTGCCATTAGAGTTGAAGGTGCTCTCCAAACTTTACCTAAAGATTCACCGTATAGATTAGTTTTAGTTTCACCAACTGATACTTTAAATAAAGTTACAGCAGTTTCAACCACATAATCTACTACTTCCTCAGAAATAGTTTTGATGAAATCCAAATCTTTTGCATTGAAAAACTTTGGCATGATATTATCCTATATAAATGTTTAACGGAACACGAGTCATTACTTGTTGTTGTTGTTCAACCATTGATGCCTCGTTTTCCATTCTTTGTTTTTTACTTACTTCATTAAGATTTTCTCTTAGTTGTTCTATAAGAGCATCTTTTTCTGTTTGTGCTTCTGCTCTCAATGCTGAACCATCTAAAGAAACCTCCGAACCTGGAATTGGTATTGTTGAATATTTTTCTCTAATTGCACCCAACATCTCTTTTGCCAAAGCGAGTGTATATTTTCTAATCCATTGTTTGCCCACATCATTTATTTGAGTATATTGTGCAAAATTATATCCAATATTTGAGTAATCTGAAACTACATTTGGAGTTATAATGGTAGAATTTTCTCGTCTATCCTTTACAACTTGATACTCAAAGAAAAGTTTATAATCTGTTGTTGGTATTGGAAATATTTGTATCTTGTTATTTACGAGATTAAATGTATGTGCCGATTTTCTAATTTGGTCATTGAATTCTATTTGTTGAATTCTTAACATATCCTCATAAATTGGCATCAAGATAAATTGTGCCGCTGGTGAGAATGAACCGAAACCAAATTCATCAATTAAGTTAAGTGTACCTTGTCCACTTACCGAATAAGGGTCAAAGAATCTCTGTATAGCAGGAGTAGTTTCGTAAAATACTTTAGTTACATCTATTCTTTCTCCACTTTCACTTACATCTCCCCAAATAGCCTGTAAATCGTAATCTTGCCTACCTTTATATAATTGAATCGAACCTGATTTAATATCAGTTCTACCACCAACATTAGCGAAATTACCATAAGTTTCTGCTATTGTTGCAACATTATTTAATTCCGAACCTAATACTGATTGTCCTGTGTAGTTTGAACCTGTTGGGTGTCCTTCAAGTGAACCAAGATTGTTTCTAATATTAAATTGATTTACCTGTGCAGAATATTCAGAAACTGCTTCTTCAAATACTGCAAAAAAGTTTTCACCTTGTAATTCAATATCAATTATAGGATACCCTAACCTTTTAGCACACCATGAAGCAACTTTAGGTGCATCTACTTGAAATAAAGAATCCGAATCATAAATTCCAAATGGGGTTGATGAACCTGAAGTAAATGTTGATGTTCCTGTCCAAATTCTTGCCTGAGACATATATTTTCTCCCTTAGTTATACAATTATACTACTATAAATATAAATTAATTAAAAAGGAGAGTATAATATAAAAAAAAGAGGGAAACCTTTCGGAATCCCTCTAATTTTATCATCACTAAGTAATGACCGTTAACTAAAATTTATCAATTATAGGTTAGATAAATCTTTAACATAGATTTTACCATAGAATTCTGGTCTTACCATTTTCTTAGCATATCTAGTCATTACACCTCTTCTTGGTGTAAAGTTAGTTGGGTCATATACAAGAGGTGTCATGATTAATGGT
>Ga0181570_10001304_pt1 | contig 21635 bp, 12 predicted proteins | sample 101ome_18_FD_148667 | JGI IMG/M metagenome (GOLD analysis project Ga0181570, IMG submission 148667) | Coastal salt marsh microbial communities from the Groves Creek Marsh, Skidaway Island, Georgia - 101406AT metaG (spades assembly) | ecosystem: Environmental > Aquatic > Marine > Intertidal zone...
GTCGCAGCAGTCGTCTTGTGTCCAGGCGTAACAGATGTCTTGGCACCAGTGTTCTTCGGCCCGTTTTTCAAAAGCACCGCAACTTCCCCAAAAGGAGTAACCTTCTGGATCAATCAAATGATCGCAACCCAGACAGGTCGCAGGGCAAACGCCGTTGTGGGACACCCCGTCTTCGCAGTTGCGGCACCGTGCGCAAAAGTTATTGTTCACGACACCGCCGCTGGACGCACAAAAGTCATCCCAGGGGCACTGGTTGTGCTCGTAGCAATACGATTGCACGTCGTAAGGTTCGCACATGTCTACCCAAGAATACCAGTATGCGTGGCGAGGACTAGAGCCAGTATAATAAGAATTGCAGTTTGCTCCCCCGTTGCAGTTCGAGTTCAAGTTATAGTTCGACGGCGTGAACGACCCGCAGTAGCACTTATCTGGACACGTGCCGTCGAACGGATACGCATTGTTTGTGTCGATTTCGCAGAACGCACACGGTCTGCAAATATTACGACCATAGTAACCATCGCAGTACTCACCGTCGCCGCAGTCGTAGTGCGACCAACACGACGGGTCGTAATGCTGCCACGAGTCGTACAGCCCGCGTCCACGGCGTTCCTTCGCCGCGAGCGCCCCCCGAGTGGCGTTCACCCTCGCCGCGAGATCCTCGATCGTGCGCGTCGGCCTATCCCCGCCCTCGCGCACCGCGGCGCTCGGCGCGACATCGCCCGCGGCCCCGTCTGCCAGCGCACGCCCAGAGAGCGCCAGCAACGACACCGTCAACACCACCGCGCACACCGTCGCCGTCGTCGCGCCACCACCGCTCCCACGTCGTCCCATGGCGTGCGAAATCAAACCCTAGCGTCCGTCGCTCGACTCGTCGACGCGCGCACCGAGCGAACCGTCTAACGAAGACGGACGCGCGCCGCAATGCAGAGTTACATTCACATTATTCCCCTCAAAGTATCCGGTCGGTACTACCACTACGTATCACACACACACACACACTGGTCATCAAACGCCTTCAATACTACTGACACTACACGTTCTAGTATGAAATCGCATGATTAAAATAAATCCGTAGGGTTTAACATACCCCCCACGATCGACCCACCGAACGAGTCCGGTCTCGGTTCGTTTTCCCGCGCGTTCGGTCGACCCACCCACGGAACCGATCGGTCGGTCGGTCGGTCGGTCGACCCGCGCTCGGGACCGGCCCGGTGATGGACGAAATCGACCGATCGCGACCGGCGAATTCGATCGGTGGGTCGTCCGGTCCGATCCGTCCGTCCGTCCGATCTGTCCGTCCTCGACTCGGTCCTCGACTCGGTCGACGCGCATCGTGACGCGGACGACACGCGGGTGACGACGACGACGACGACGACGACACACGCGGACGCGACGCGGACGCGAACGAAGGAACGAAAGTTCTCGTCTCGACGTCGACGAAGACGACGACTCGCGACGAATCCAAAGGGACGCGCGTGGGGACGCACCGTCACCCGTCGAACAGACGGTTTGGATTTGATTTGATTTGATTTCATTCGGTTCGGTTCGAACCCCCCTCGCGACGGTTCGGTGGTTGACGCTCGGGCGCGACGACGACGAGGAGGAGGAGGAAGAGGTGAAGGAGGACGCGTCCGTCCCTCGCGAACTCCTCGAACGACGCGGGAACGGCGACCGGGGACGGAAAGTTTGAGATTTAAAAACGCACCTCGTCTCGGCTGAAATCCTCGACCCGGTTCGGTGGGTCCCAAGTTGAAGATGAATCGCGGTCCTTCGTCCTCGGGGACGTCCCGGGTGCTGAGTAAACCGAGCTCGCCGCGGGCGAATAACGGATTGGATAACGAAAACGATGATTTGATTTTGAGAACGGGTGAAGAGCTCGGGGCAAACGTGGGGGCGTCGCGGGGGGCGACGACGTCGTCGTCGCAAGGGAGCGGTAAGGGGCACCCGCGGGACGACGAAGAAATGTCTGACGCGTCGTCGTCGACGTACACGATTTTGGATTCCTTGGGATCGGGAACGTTTGGTCAAGTTGTTTCCGTGGCGTCAAACTCGGACGGACACACGAAAGCGCTCAAGGTGATCAAGAATCATCCGGCGTATTTCCATCAAGCGCACGTGGAAATTGGAATATTGCGGACGCTCAATACCAAGTGCGCGGGCAAGCCTGGGAGCTCCACCATTGTCGATCTGGTGGATTACTTTGTGTGTCACAATCACCTGTGCTTGGTGTTTGAACTTCTCGGTATGAACTTGTACGAGCTCTTGCGGAAGAATAAGTTTAAAGGCTTGCACTTGGGGGCGATTCGCGGGATGATGAAGCAGTTGCTAGGGGCGCTCGATTTGTTGCGAGACGCCCACGTGGTGCATTGCGACATAAAGCCAGAGAATATTCTCTTGTGCAAGGACAACTCCTTCCAGGTGAAGCTCGTGGATTTCGGTAGCGCTTGTTTTCAAAACAGAACCGTCTACCAATACATTCAAAGTCGATTTTATCGATCTCCAGAAGTATTTCTAGGCATGCCGTACGGGATGCCCATCGACATGTGGTCGTTGGGATGCGTCGCGGCTGAATTATTCCTCGGGCTTCCGATTTTCCCTGGATCTAGCGAATACGACTTATTGTCGCGCATATGCGAGACGATTGGTACACCTCCGGCGGACATGCTCGGTCGCGCACCGAACACGAATAAGTTTTTCACTCGCGTCGACGTAGGATTCAACGACAGTTCGTCGTCGCTGGCGTCGACGTCTGATGAGACAAGTTCTTCAAAGTACAAGCTGATGTCCCTGCGCGAGTTTGAAGCGCGAACGGGCAAGCGCACCGCCATGGGTAAGAAGTACTTCAAGTACACAGAATTCTCGGACATCATAGCTAGCATTCCGTACAAGGCGTCCACGTTGGATCCGAGCGACGAGGAGGCTGTCGAGGAGGAGAAGCGCCAACGAATGGTTGAGCGCTCGAGCTTTTACGATTTGTTGACTGGAATGATGGAAATAGATCCCTCACAGCGTTGGACCCCGTCGCAGGCTCTGCAACACCCGTTCATCACTGGTGAACCCTTCGAAGGTCCATTCTCTCCGGAAACGATTCCAGAGAGGACGACTGCGGAGGAGCGAGAAGAGTTGCAACGAGTCGCCGCTAAGGAAGCTGCGCGGGTTTCTTCCGGTTCACCCGTCAAAAAGAAGAAGAAACAAGACGTGCAAGAGACGCCGCAACCACCGAAACGCGGTATGGTTCCGCCAACCCCGCCCGTGGCGCCAGTCGGCGGTTTGGCCGCCGCGTTTGCCGCCGGTTCGTCGAGCGTGTCGCCCCAGGTGCTCAACAGCATTCACGGCGACGGGTTCAACAGTGCCGCCATGCTTCAAGCACACGCGCAGGCGAATGCAGTCGCCGCGGCCATGGCCATGTCCCCCGGTGGAATACCGATGTCGCCCGGAGGTGGCTTGGGAGGAGGCTACCCTCCGTTCATGGTTGGCTCTGCAGGCGGATCGGGTCCTGGTTCTCTCAATTCGGCTTCATCCATGATTTCCGGGTCATTCATTGGATCGCCGCACGCGACGAACAGCGCCGCAATGCATCCGCTGCACTTTGGTCTCTCGCCACCGACGCATCAGTTATCGAGCATGGGGCTATCCACTTCGCACCAGGTTCGCGTCGCCCAGGCGGCGGCGGCGGTTCAACTCCCGCCCGCCAGCCCGCTCGGACCGCGAGGGTCATTCCTTTCGCGAGGCTCAGAAGCGAGAAACTTCAAGCCAGGGTCATCTTTCACCGGTAACTTCACGACATGGAACGCCTCGGCTTCTTCTTCGCGCGATAATTTGAAGACATTACAGACGGTGCATGAGTCGCTGACTTCGCCGCCGACGGCTTCACCAAGTCCAGTTCAAGAGGATGACGAAGACCACGCAGAGGGGGCTGATTGGGATCCAACCTTTGACAAGATGCTGGATGATGAAAAACCTACGACTCAAGACTCCCTCACGGGCTCGCCAAGCATGGCTGCGCCGCTGGCAAATTCGATTCCGATGCCAAAGAGGAGCGTGCCACAGAACGGCACCAACGCGGCGGCTCACATGCCGGTTGGTAGCGCTCCAAATTTTATAGTTCCGGGTCAGTTTAGCGTTTCGCCCAACTCTGCGTTCGAAATGAACAAACCGCCAAAGTTTCCACCCAAACACAAGGGGTCGAACGGCACTGGCGAGGGATCGTCCTGATTTAGTAGCGTTGAGAATCGTCGCGACGTGCGAGACGGCATGTTTGTACACTAGCCTTTGTGAAACACAGATCTAGAAGTACTAAAACGCGCGCCTTTTGAGACGAACAGGCGGCTCGCTCTACTAATCTTACAACAGTAAGTACACTACCTATATCCAGTAAACAACTATTTTAACACTCGGCGTCATTTATGCGCTCTTTGACTTTTGCGAAGCGCCGATGAAAGGGGCGAGAGAGGCGCACAGAATGACTGCGCCGCCGACGACAGTGTTTGTCGACAGAGTTTCACCGAGAGCCAACACGGACACAAACGTGTTGAAAACGGGCGTGGTGGCGTATATGACCTGAGCGTCGCTCGCTGAAACCGAAGCTTGCCCCTTCAGCTGCAAGTAGTTGGCCAAGGCGCCAGGAACGTATGCAGAGTACACGACGACGGCGGCGACGATTGGCGACGTCAAAAATGCAAACGAAACATCCTCCGATCCGCTAAAGCTGGTTTGAAAATACCAACAAAGCATGAAAACGAGCATCACGAGCGTTTTCGTGCCCATCAACTCCTCGGGGCTGAACTCTTTTGCGTAATTTGACGCTCGAATGGTCAAGCCTGCGTAGCAGAGAGCGGATGCGAACGCCGAGACGTCGCCGCGAAGCGCGTCTGGAGAAACATTTTCGTCCAATCCACCGCTTACGGCCGAGTCCAAACCGATGAAGAGCACGCCTATGAATGTGACGAGACACGCCGCCCACGTCTGCCGGCTCACCTTGTCGCCTTGCAACACGGCCAAAGTGGGGACGAGAATGTTCACCGTTCCCATCATGAAACCCGAATGCGTCGAGCTCGTGTGCTCGAGGCCCCATGCCTGGAATCCAGTCGCTGCGGCGTTCCACAAACCAAGCTCCAAAGCGGCTCGTATCGCTCGATCAGCGTCTCCTTTAGTCTCTCTGCAGTCTGATTTTGAGCGTTTTATTGTCGACCCCAGCGCCGGAAGAAACGGAAGCTGCGCCAGAAACATTCGAACGAGCGAAAGCGTCGCCGATCCCACTTCGGTGTCCGACGCCGTGAAAACAAAGCGCAATGCAGGCGCATACGTCGCCCACAACAGCGGTACGCACAGTAACAGTAACTTTGCGCCACTCGTTTCTGTCGCCTCAACCGTCGTCGTTGGCGGCGCGGTGATAGCCGCCGCGCCGCCGAGCTCTTCAGACGAGGATAAAGCCGCCACCGGCGGCGACGCGCGCGGCGCACCCTTCTCCGCCGCCGAAGATGACGCCGACGGTTTTTCTGAGGGTGATGGGGAAGACGACGACGAGGAAGATGAGGTCGCAAACGCCGCTCGCAAACGTCGCCGCTTTCTTACACTCACTCGTCCCGATGTCCATCTCACTGATGGCGACGTCAGCGGTGATGCTGGTGTCTTTTTAGTCTTCATCGTACCTCTGACTGCCGTCGTCTTTGCCTTCGACATTGACGTTGAAGCCGACGTCAACATCATCATCTTTTGAGGAGGGTTGATTGGATGGATTACGACCGATGCGCACCCAGTCTACTGATGCCGCCGCCGCCCGGTGAGAGCTGTCGCAGAAGGACGCGACGACGAAGGCTCACGTGAGTCGCTTCTTTCGTTCGTTTCACAACCCTTTTTCCGTCTCCGCGTCCTCGTCGTCGTCGTCCGTCGGTAACGAGGAACGGACACTGGGTTGTGAAGGCGTTTTCGGCACAGCAGGCGGCTTCGAAGACAGAGAGAGATGTGCTTCGTGTGCGCGCCGCGTGAGTGGTGATTTGTCGTTGTTGTTACATGTGGGCGTGTCGCCTACCTTGCTTCATCGGCACGACAGCAATCGGAAGCCTACCGCACGTTTTGAGCGCTTGCATGGCGGCGTTTGCGTAACCGCCGATCCAAGCGTTGAAGTCATTTGCGTACGCGGCGACAATTTCGCCCGTCGAGACGCATCTCGGTTGTACGCACGCAAAGTCCTCGCCATCGATTCTTCGCACGCTCAGCGTCGTCCTGTTTTCTCCGGCGCCGCTCACCACAAAAGCTCGCGGATTTCTTAGTGATAGCAACACATCATCTAGTGGAAAACAAAGAATGACGGACACGATGACAACGAAAACGAGTCTCCCGGCAATGCTCGCGGCGTGCATGACTAGATAGCTGGCGAAATAGAAGAAGACGGTGGGGAAGAGCAGCACGAGCGTAGGTAACGTCAACGTACCGACGACGACTTCCTCCACCGTTCTCGGTCTTTGTCGCTCGAGCGGCGATACCACGGGATTGATGAAACGTCTGTACAGATACTTGATTGTTGACATCTGCAGCGTGATAAAGAGCGAGCTGTAGACGTGAAGCGCCGCGAGATGGATGGAGAAGCATGTCGAAACATCCGCGAGAAACGCCAAAGCAAGCGATACGCCAAAGAAACCGCACGCCCTCGCCACGCGCAGGCACACTAGAAAGACATCGAATGACACCCCATCGCTGAAAATTTTCGAGGATTGATTCAGCGCGCGAACAAAAGTCTTTGCCGTCTCTCCCATTACGCGCGCGCAAGGGACGTGCAGTTTCACACCGAGCGGTTTTCCGGTTGAAATCCAAGCCGCGTTGGATTCAATCGTCGACATGGCGACGAGGTGGTTTTGGCCATACCACTTTTCTCTCAGAAACGTGCACGCCCCGTCTCCGTACACGTCGATGCATCGAGCAAAAGCGATTCCAAGGGCCACGTCGCAAGCGAATTGTAACCAGCGTCGCCGCCGCCGCCGACGGTCACTCTTCGTTGACAAGGACAAAAGTTGTAAACGATCGCGTAGGACGTTAGGCGATGCGAACACATCGCAGACGCTGCGACGAGTGAATCCACCTCCCCATCGCGGCTCGCTACCAAGACTCGGGATGAAACGCCAAGCGAGAACGGATGATACAACTGTTTCGTCGTCGGCGCTGGTTGACGAAGAGCAAGCGTCTTCGTCGAACCCTCTCGATGTGGCGGCAACTGGATTGTCACACAGGATAACCGTCGCATTGAGCGATCTACGCACCGAATCCCTCGCGTCCGTCTGTACGTGCACGACGGCGCGCGGCGCCGAGCTCCAAGTCTTGCCAACAGACACGCTCACGAATACGCCACCGCGCACTTTCTTTCGCGACGCTTTTGAGGCTAAGTCGACCATCTCCAGGGCGCCGCATTCGACCACATCGCTCGATACATCCGTCGTATCGACTATCTCTATGTCCACGCCTCGGCTCGATTCGTCAAACCTGACGCGTCCGAAAAGTGGAAGAGTCGTCGTTGAGTTCAACTTCTTGAGCTTGTCGTACGGAAGAAAGACGCGAGCGCGTTCGACACAGACGACGCCACGCGCGCTGGACGACGCAACATCCCCACGCTCTCTAGTCTGGGTGCGCGCACGCGGCATTTCCGACCCGCGCGCAACCTTTCCGCGGCGGCGCGTGAACAAGTGCCGCGCGTCAAAGAACTCGAGTCAGTCTTCACTGGGAGACGCGCGCGATGGAGTTGGACGACGACGGCGACGGCGGCGTCGGCGCGCAAAGATGGGGAACGACGACGAGCAAGGTGGACGCGAGACGACGGTACGAGTCGAGACGGGCGAAACGAAACGCGTTTTCCGGACGCGGACGCGGACGCGGACGCGGGGGCGCTTTAACGGCGACGAAGACGACTGCTTTTGCGGTTGGTTCTGACGACGTCTCTGGTCGCGACGTGGACGCGTTAGAGGACGCGAACGAGGAACGAGGACGAAGGCGAGGAGGGGGTAGAGCCGATGCGTTTGATTCCGCGCTCGAACGCGGGATGGATGTCGAGAGAGGGGCAGATCTGGAGGCGCTGTTGAGAGACGCGCAGTTCGCGTGTTTGCCCAGACAACGCTCTGACGCGACGTATTTCGACGTCGAATGGACGGTGGACGCGCTGCGAAAGATGGAGCGAGAGAGCGGTTTGGGCGCTGGAAACGGTGAGGAAGGTGCGGCGGCGTCATCTTTGTCGTCTTCATCGGCAAACCTACTCGTGTTGGACGCCGACGCGTTGGCAAACTACCTGTCAGACGCGAGTTTGGCGACGTTGCTCGGTTTGCCCGAGGCGTACGAGGACGAGTGCGGACGAGACGGCTCGCCTTTCGAGAGGGGTCACCAAAAGATGTTGGAGAAGAGAGTGACGGCGGAGACGGCACCAGCGGTCGTCCCGGTACCGCAAAACGCCATCGAGAAGGAGGTTGGTCCCGCGGCCGCGACGAAATTAGGCGCCGACGACGACTGGCTCGACGAGCTCTTGGATGACGAGTCATAGCACTACAGTAGCCGTAGCATTAGATTTCATGAAAACAATATTTATAGGTGTACAAATCTATCCAAATCTATCCAAATCCGCGCATCGATTTCATCGAGTCGTTCTCAACCCGGCGACGCGCTCCTCCTTCTTCGCCTTCTGCTCCTCCTCGCGACGCTTCGCTCGCGCGTCTTCTGCACCCTTCGACGACGACGACGACGGACGAAACCCGAGTTCCTCCATCGGTTGTTTCGCCATGAGTTCCTTTCCCATTCTACACTCAAGGTAGGCTCGGCTTAGCGCTTCGCACGCGGATGCGTCTGCACCATTCTTGTCCAGACACGTCAAGTACTCGACGCTCGCGCGTTTGCACTCGGCAAAGTGATCGAGCGGGAACACCCCTTTCTCTGGTGCGTACGACGGTGCCGACCGAAAACTCGGCGTCGACATGGTCGGTCACCTCTCGCTCTCTCCTTCGCGCTCTGAGGTGGTCACCCACCTCTCCACATGTGTATGTGCAGACGACGACGACGACGAAGAAGAAGATGTGTTGGATTGAATGTTTGACGGGAGAGTTTGACGCTTCGACTCGCACGCACGCGCGCGCGCACAGAGAGACAGAGAGTTGAATAACCGAGTGGTTCCGTTGATTCGCCCATCGATCGGGGTTTCGATCGTCGCGTCGCGTCGCGTTTCGGTAGAAACTCTGGTGAATTCGCTCGGCAGAGCACTCGAGGGCCCAACACCCCGGGCGTGAACGCAAACGCAAACGCGTCCGTAATAAACGATGGAGGGCAAGGCGACGACGTTTATGACGTCGCTGTTGGATAGAGGTTTAGCGGCGACGTACGGCACCGCGTCCAAGGATGGAACGAAAGGAACCGAGGCGGCGACCGGCGACGACGTAGACGAAACCGCAAAGTCGTCGTCGTACTCTTTCGAGCGCAAAAGAGGTCCGGATACGGTTGAGAGCGGAAACAGGCGCGCTTGTTTCCTAGAGAACGCCAAGTACTTTCTCATCACTCTCATCGTTTGGTCGCACGCGCTCGATGACTTTTTGGCGCACTCGACGAGGGTGAACGCAGAGTCGTGGAGCGTGCGGAAAACCAAGGTGGAGGTGTTGAGCCCGATTTTGCCCTTTGTCAGAGCCGTCTTCTTAACGCTCTCGACTTTTAGCATGCCGCTCTTCACCGCGATAGCTGGGTTCCAGAGCAAGAGCTGGCTAGACTTATCTCGCGGACACGACGTCAAGTCTGTGGTCATGCTCGCGAGGTTGAGAAGATCCACCGCGACGTTGCTCGGAGCGTGGGTGCTTTGGCAGGCGTTGTATTGCGCCGTTTCATACAACGACGTCAGACCGCTGCAGTGGTGGGCGCCCATAGACGTAACTTGGTTTCTCTTGGCGTTGTATATTTGGAGAACGAGCGTTCTTCTCGTCGGTAACTTTAGAGACGGCGCGATATTCGGGTCTCTGATCGCGCTAGCCATCACTGTCGGCTTTACGGAGACGCCGGCGACGGCGAATGGATTGATGTTTTTAGATTGGCAGAGAGTGTGCACTTATGCCCTCTACTTTTACGTGGGGTTGATCATGGTGCGCAAGGAGGACGTAGACAACTTTATCAGGGTCTTTGAGACGGAGGCGCCGAGGCCGTGGCTGCGCATCACCGTCGGATGGATTGCGTTGGGTCTCTTCTTTGGCGCGTTTCTCCTGGCTGACTATTTGGGCGAGCCGTTTGAGCAAATGCGCGAGTGGGTTCTCACGGCTCATCCTTACGGCTTTGAGAAGTGGTACTATCCGTTCTTGGAGGCATTGATGCGCATCGTGCTCTACTTTGTGGTCGCAATAACCGCCGCAGCGTTCATGTGCACGATTCCAGTCGAGCGTTACTGGTTCACAAGCTTGGGCTCTCGAACAATGTCGGCGTACCTCTTGCACAGAGTCTTCCTTACCGTGTACGACGACTTGACGACAAAGTTCTGGGATGACGATGACATTGACGTGACGCTCCAGATAATGATTGGAACATTTGCCCTGCCACTCGTCGTCTCTCAGCTCTGCTTGTCTCGTCCCGTCGTCGCGTCCGTCGCTCCGCTCGTCGATCCCGCTTTGGCGTTTGGCAAGTCGTCTGAGTGGTTGTTTTACAAACAACCGGGAATGGGTGCCGATTTTAGCGATACCGAAGATTCGGAGGCTTCTTCACACGATGGGGATGATGCGAAAATGGTCGCATCGGATCGCGACATGGCGGGTTCGTGGCGACGAGAGTAAAGCGACTCACCAATGGTGAGATAGCGTTTTGTAAATTCCACAACTATCAACTCATACACTCTCGTTTCCGGAAATGTCGAGGCGAACAGTGAACATCGAGTGAGCGGCACTTCACGACGCGGCGTGGAGGTGCACGCGGCGTCGTAAGACGACGTCGATGTCAGCGGGAGGAGCTGCTGTCACCAACGACGTCCGCTCGGACGGCGCGAGCCGATCGAAGGCGGACGGCGACGTCGGAAGAGGCGCTACGGTGGGGAGTGATGGCTCTCCTCGCGAGGAAGACCTCGACGTGACGTACGAGTCTTACGTCCTCGGAAGGGGAGGATCGAAGACGATACGAACAATTTTGATTGCAAACAATGGATGTGCGTGGTGACGACGACCGATCGAGCGAGCTCGAGCGCGCGCGCGAGCCGTCGCACTCGCGCCGCGCGAGCGTCGGTTCCGACCTCGAGAATAACGCCCGCCCGAAAGGATGACCTGACTGGCGTCGCTTCCGCTCTTCTGAGGCTCTCGAGGCCCGCGCGGCCGGCTCTCGAGGGCGTTCAAATGGTGGGAATTCATACCTCGTTTGAGACGACTGACGCGTTTCGCGCTCTTCTTCACCGACAATTGAACAGTGGGCGCGGTCAAGGCGATTCGTTCCATGCGTCTCTGGACGTTTGAGACGTTCAAGAGTTCTGAAGTCTTACACTTTGTATGCATGGCGACTCCGGAGGATTTAGCAGCCAACGCCGAGTGAGTACGCGGCGTTAGTCATCTCGCGCGTACACATCGCGCTGCTCGAGGCAACGCTCGACGTTCGCATTCGTCGCCCGTGGCAAGCGAAGAACCAGATGCTAAAATGGGAGACGAAGGGGCGCGAGACTGACAATATTTCCGACTCTTTCCGCGTCTTTAAAATCACAGGTATATCAGGCTAGCCGATGCGTTCATCACGGTTGATGGTGGAAGTAACAGGAACAATTACGCGAACGTCGATCTAATCGTCAAGGTGGCGCGGAGATGCGGCGCAGACGCGGTGTGGCCGGGATGGGGACACGCGAGCGAGAACCCACAGTTGCCGTCGCAACTGGCATATCACGGAATAGCGTTTCTCGGTCCGCCCGCGTCGGCGATGGATGCCGTGGGAGATAAAATTTGTGCCAATCTACTCGCTCAATCGTGCGACGTGAACGTCATTCCATGGTCTGGAAGTGGCTTGACTGTCGAGGGAATCTCAATCCCGGATGACGTGTTGACGTGCGCGACGCTTTCGACGGTTGCAGAAGCTGAGCAAAGCGTGGCGAAGATTGGTTTTCCGGTGATGATCAAGGCGTCCGAAGGTGGGGGTGGTAAAGGCATCAGAAAGGTGTCGACGATGGAGGAGCTGCGGGTTGGGTTTGCCCAAGTGCAAGCTGAGGTGCCGGGATCGCCCATATTCATTCAAAAGTTGAGCGTCAATTCTCGGCACTTGGAGGTGCAAATGGTAGCCGATGCGCACGGACAGGCGATAGCTCTCTATGGACGGGATTGTTCCGTGCAGCGAAGACACCAGAAGATTATAGAAGAGGGTCCGATCACGGTCGCACCGAGACAACTGTGCGCAGAGCTCGAGCGCGGCGCGGTTCGCCTAGCCAAAAAGGTTGGTTACTGCGGTGTGGGTACGGTGGAGTACCTCTACAATATTGAGACTGGCGAGTATTCCTTCCTCGAAGTCAATCCCCGTCTGCAGGTGGAGCATCCCGTCACCGAACAAATCACTGGAGTCAACTTGCCGGCGGTACAGCTTCAGTTAGCCATGGGGATTCCGTTGCACAAAATACCAGATATCCGTCGATTCTTTAGGCAAGATGATATTCACGGGGTGTCGAAAATTGATTTCGACACTTCAACTCCGATCGATCCCCTCGGACATTGCGTCGCCGGGCGCATCACTGCGGAAGATCCAGACTCGGGATTCAAACCAACGTCGGGGGTGATTCACGAGCTTCACTTTCGATCTCTCCCAGGAGTGAATGGATCTTTCTCAGTCGGTACCTCTGGGGGCGTGCATCAGTTTGCAGACTCGCAGTTTGGACACGTGTTTAGTTTCAAACCATCTCGAGGTGACGCCATCACTCTTCTCGCTCACGCGCTCAGCGAGCTCACGGTGCGAGGCGAAATTCACTGCAACAAGAGGTACTTGGCGCAGCTCTTGGGAAAACCAAAGTTTTTAGCAGACGAGCACGACACAGCTTGGCTGGATGGTCTCATCGCCGCGAACGACCGCAGCGAATCACTTCCCGAACACATCGTGGTGGCTTGCGGTGCCGTCATGCGCTCGTCGAGAAGGCACGAAAAGCTCGAAGCTGAAGTTGCGGCGTACCTGACGCGAGGCGTCCCTCCTGAAACTTGGATGACCAATTTGAGCGAGCATAACTTTGAACTCATCTATAACGATGTCAAGTATAGCTTGCGTGTCACCATGGGAAGCGAAACTCTCTTCTATCTTCACATCAACGGTTCGCTCATCGAAGCAGAGGTACTGGGTCTTCATGACGGCGGCTTAAAGGTGCTGCTGGATGGTCGCGCATACTCCGTACATCCAGAGGATACGAAAGTTGGGATGAAAATCCACGTGAACGGGTTCCCTTGCTTCTTCCCGGATGACTTTGACGCGACGAAACTCGTCGCTCAGGGTCCGGGCAAGCTACTCAAATACTTGGTGGGCGACGGTGAACGCGTGGCGGCGAACGAACCTTACTGCGAGATCGAAGTCATGAAAACAGTAATGCCTTTGTTGGCGACAACAACGGGGAAGATCAGTCACGTCGCGCCCATTGGTGCGATTCTCGAGGCTGGAGACGTGTTGTGCGACGTCGCGGTTGAAGACACGACGGGGGTGCGTCAAACAAAGCCCTTCACCGGTGAGTTCCAAAAGATGCAGTCGCGTTCTTTGACTGGTATGCTTCCGGAAGACTCGCCGCTCGTCAAATTCGCTCGCAACAGCACCGGTGTGCAGCAAATATTGGCTGGATATGATTTCAACGGCGATCCAACAGAGGTACTATTTGACGTTCTCGGAACTTTGCCTCTTGTTGTGGATGATTTCATGGAATCCAGGGAGTCGGTCATTTCTCGAGCTCGACCAAAAGCGCGCGACGAATTGCGCCAGATTGCAGAGCAAATGTCTGCGTCGATCATCGGGCAGGCGAGTGGTGAGAACACCACCGATGCCGTCTCAGTAGCGGTTTCACGCGTGAGACATCTCATTTACGAGTACGGCGCAGACTTTGCGCCTTTGGCTGCCTTCTGCGAGCGTCACGAAGGTGGTTTGTCTCAAAGCCGAGCTCGCGTATTGACGCGATACCTCGAGTCGTTCTTGGAAATAGAAGAGCCCTTCTCTAGCTGCGTCTCGACAGAAGATGCCATCATGTTTTTGCGTGATCGATACAGAAACGACGTGTCAGTCGTCGCGAAGTACGCCCACGCAAACGCAAAGCTCAAGCGCCGAACCAATTTGGTGTTGAAGATTTTGGAACAAATCTCGTTGCACGACATGATTGACATACCTTCGTGTCACAACGCCGTCGTTCGCTGCATGAACTTATCCGGTCGAGATTACGAATCCGTATCGCAGTTGGCGAGAGAAATTATCGTTCGCAAGCAAGAGATCACACGAAAATCTCGACGGGAACGAATGGCTGTTGCATCGCGTGCGAATAGAATGTCGCGCGATGAGTCCTTTTCGGCTTTTGCGCAGCTTTCGATTGAGGAATCAAAGCGTATGGGTAAGCGATCTGGATCTTTATCCAAGGCGAGTATCGGGAGCGAATCCGATCTTGCGAGCGCTGCGACGAGCGATACTGAGACGTCTGAGGATCGCGCATCACCGTTCAAGCGATACGTGGGTAACATTTACCTCGATCGCCATAATTCCATTGCTCGTTACCACTCCTACAGCAATATCCACGAAGCGGGTGATGAGTTCTTAGATGCTCACACTTGGGAAAGCCTCTTTGACGGCACTTCAGAGACGTCGAGAATGACAGCTATCGAGACGCTCTTCGCTGCTACCGGCGTTGCTACTTATCTCATTCCGAATGCGCAACCGGAGCCGTGCACGTGTGAGCCGGAAGTCCTTCGAATGTGGCTTGGAAGCACTATGCATCTCTTTGCACCGTCGCTTGGGCACGCCGTTGCGGCGCTTCCCGACGCGACTGCGCTGAATCCAACGAAATTACACTTTATCATTTCGTATCATCGTCTCGTTGGGCGTAACGATTCTGATATTCGAGCAGCCGCGGAAGCTTTTGTGACGGGTCAGTACTTGGCTGGAGCTTTGAAGTGTGACGGTTTGCAACAAGTCATCGTGACTCTTCTCGCGCTTGACGCAAAACCGCATCATTTTGCCTTCAAGCGCACCTCGGACGATTTGTCCAACGATGGATTCGCTGAAATTCCTCGCGCACGCGGGTTCTGGCCACACGTTGCGGACCAAATGGAAGTTGAGCGTCTTGCGTCCTTTGTTGTAGAGTGCGTCGGTGTTCTCAGCTCTCGTTCGCACCATAGACACATCAACTTTGTCACTCCGTCAGAGTACACAATTGGAGTATTCCTCGCCGAGGAACCAAATTTGAAACCCGGACACAAGCAACCCCAACGCGATAGACGGGTGTTTTTGCGTGCTGCCGTCTACAATAAAGAACTGCTCTTCGAGACGAGCGCGGCGTCCGACGCTTTGCCAAAGCGCAGCGCTTCCGGCAGCGTCGGAATGGAGTTGGTTCGACAGCGTGCTGAGAATGCGGCGACGAATGGAAGTGGTTTCGGCGGAGTTCACGACGATAGTGTCTTTGCAGACGTTCTCGGTTCGCTTGAATTGGCTGTTGGTCGTCACCGTACGGCCTGGAACCACGTGTTTATCAATTTGGTAGGTGCCGACGCTGAAGATGATCTTCCGCAAGCCGAAGTGGCTATAGCTTCCTTTATACATCACGCTTTTGATGATTTGCGACGACTCAAGGTGGCTTGTGTCGAAGTGAGAGTCGGTTCCGGATCTGTCATCGCGCTCAACACGAGCGGTCTAAAATTCAAGATTACAAAGACGATGAACTCAATCGGAAGAGAGGTGCATCCGCTTTTGAACAAGATTCAACGCAAGCGAATGGCTTGTCAAAACTTGTCATCAACGTATGTATATGACATCCCAGAGATATTCGCAAACGTCTTGGCAGAAATGTATCCGGGTGTGGGCGACATCGTTGAGCTGTCAGAGCTTGTTTTGGATGGTAAAACTGGTTCACTTGTGCATTCCGATCGCGCTCCGGGATCGAACGACGTCGGGATGGTTTGTTGGCGAGCAACCTTGGCCACCAGAGAGTACCCTGCCGGTAGACAAATCGTTCTCGTCGCGAATGACATCACCCACATGTCTGGTTCGTTGTCACCTCCTGAAGACCGCGTTTACCGCGCGGCGTTCGACTTGGCTGTCGATGAGGGGTTGCCTTGCGTGTACATCAGCTCAAACAGTGGCGCCAGAATAGGACTCGATGAAGCTGTAAAAGCTGCTTTCCGCGTTAAGTGGATTGACGAAAATGACATCTCAAAGGGTTTCAAATACATCTACCTGAGCGAGGACGATTTTGAAATTCTGTCTGCAAATGGCCGAGTGAAAGCGGATCGTAAGGTTTGCCGTGACGGGATTCATTACGTGTTGACAGACGTTTGTGGCGGTCAGAGCGTTGAGTGTCTGCAAGGCTCTGGTGAGATAGCCGCCGCCACGAGCCGCGCGTACAAGAACACTGTCACGTTTGCGTACGTCACAGGTAGAAGCGTTGGTATCGGTGCGTACTGTTCGCGCCTGTGCCAACGAGTGGTGCAACACGTTGACGCCCCGTTGATTTTGACGGGTGCGAGTGCGTTGAACAAGGTGCTCGGACGGGAGGTTTACACGAGCAATCAACAAATAGGAGGCCCACGGGTCATGGGTGCGAATGGTGTTTCGCACTTGACAGTGCCGGATGATGTGTACGGTATAAAGCGAATCGTCCAGTGGTTGTCGTACGTACCGCGTCACAGGAACGCTCCGCTCCCGTGCGTAGCTAGCATTGACCCGATTAGGCGCTTCGTCAACTTTGACCCGCCTTCCTCTCCGCACGATCCTCGCGAATTACTGAATTGCTTTTTTGACGCGGACTCTTTCATGGAGGTCATGCCTGAATGGGGGAGGACAGTCATCACTGGAAGGGCGCGGCTCGGAGGTATTCCAATCGGTGCCGTCGCGGTGGAGACGCGCACCGTCGCGAAGACGATCCCGGCGGATCCTGCGTTTGCCAGCGCGACCATGTCGGAAGAGTCTCAAGCCGGTCAAGTATGGTTTCCGGATAGTGCTTTCAAGACTGCGCAAGCTATTGGTGACATGAATAAGGAAGGCTTGCCGTTAATCATTTTTGCAAACTGGCGCGGTTTCGCCGGCGGTTTGCGAGACATGTACGGCGAGGTTCTCAAGTACGGGGCGTACATTGTCGACGCTCTGCGCGAGTACAACCAACCTGTTTTTGTTTACATTCCTCAGGGTGGAGAACTTCGTGGCGGCGCTTGGGTTGTCATTGATAGCTCAATAAACCCGGAACAGATGGAATTCTACGCCGCGGAAGGAGCCAAGGGTGGCGTCCTCGAACCCGAGGGCATTGTCGACATTAAATTCCGTCGCGAAGACCTGCTCACGGCGATGCGGCGCACCATACCCGGCGGTATCGGTGATTCCAGCGAAGACGAAATTAAGAAAAAAGCTTTGATGCCCACGTTCAAGCAACTCGCTGTCCACTTTGCCGCACTCCATGATACGCCGGGTGTCATGTTGCATAAAAAGGCAATCAAGGATGTCGTGCCTTGGAGGACGTCGCGCGAGTTCTTTGCGCTTCGATTACGAGCGCGCCTAGCTGAGGAGCGTATTAAGACGGAGATCCTCGCTCGCGACGCCAACGCGGATGTCACCGCGCTCATTGCGAGTGTTTCGCACGTCGTGGATGAAATAGTCGCGAACGATTTCGGGCCAATCGAACCAGAGACGCACGAGGACGTGAAGACGATGTTGGACCGTCTCCTGAACTAAAACTTATTTGCTGTAATTTGATATCATTGTTAATAACGACTAGAGCTCCGCCGACTCGTCGACAGGCAAAACACCAGCGTCTGCGATAAGAACAGGCTTTTGTGGGGGCGTACCTTCGAGATCCTCGATGGCGGTGACGACGTCCATACCTTCGAGGACTCTGCCAAAGACGACGTGACGGCCGTCCAACCAACTCGTTTTCACCGTACAGATGAAAAATTGCGAGCCGTTCGTGTCCGGACCCGCGTTTGCCATGGAAAGAGTGCCCGGGCCTTCGTGCTTCAACTTGAAGTTCTCATCCGGGAAGCGTGCGCCGTAAATGCTCTTGCCTCCGGTGCCATCATGGTTGGTAAAGTCGCCTCCTTGTATCATGAAGGACTTGATGACACGGTGGAAGCTGGATCCCTTGTAACCGTATCCATTTTCTCCCGTGGCGAGCTGCTTGAAGTTTTCCGCCGTCTTCGGAACAGTCTTGCCGTAAAGACCCATGACGATGCGACCGGCAGGTTCGCCGTCAATCGTAATGTCAAAGAACACCTTGTCGGTAATCTTCGGCCCACGTTTACTGCCCTTTGCGCCGGCAGCGTAGGCTCCAGTGCCGACGACGGCGAGGAGACCGACGGAAACCAGCAAAATCCAACTGAGGATTGAACGCCCGCCACGAAGTCTTTCGTTATTAGACGGCATACTGTGAGTACACGTAACTCGCGAGTCACAGAATGCAGATTGTTGGATCTTTCGATCATCTTCTTCGTCTTGTTATCTCTTTCTCTCGTCATGCACACTTCTTCCAAAGATGGTCAAATCAGACTGGTTGACGCTTCACTTTGCGCGACGCGAGACGCACACACCGCCGAAGTTCGAGGAGGAACGAGCAAAGAGAGAGACGCGGTTGTTGTTGTTGTCGTCGTCGTCGTCGCCGTCGTCGTCAGCGCATGTCGGCAACCATAACACACGGCGTTCTGAGCGCTACACTGGCAGAGGTAGTTGAAAGAGCGCGACGCGCGGAAGGCTCGGAGGTATCCGTGCGCGTTTTGGGGAGTTTGCGCTCGTATGATGCCGACGAAGAGCGTGGTGAGCTCGCGAGCCACGACAAATCACCCACGTCATTGGTCGTCCGTGTCGACTTGAGCGCCTTGAGGAGGGATGTCGAAAGCGCCATGGAATCGCTCTCGCCTCGCGTCGGCTCACTTCTGTGCGTCGTCGGGGAAGCGAGGCTCGTGCACGAGGACGAAATTGACGTGATCGAAATTCGAGCGAGAGTTGTGCGACCGATGGATGGATTGGATCCAAAGATGTTCTCGGAAGCGCTCGCCGTTCGAAGGCGACATTTGAACGAGTAGGTAGTTTGTTGTTGGAGCGCCGTGAGCGGCGCCACGTTGTATCATAAATAATGTAGAGCACCCGTTAGACTTCGCAGCGAGGGCTTAAAGGAAATTGTTCTGTTACATTGAATGGTCTCGAAGACATTTAAGCGCGGCGCTGCTTGAGGAGCTGATAGACGGCCGCCGCGGTGGCGGCGCCAGAAGCTAAACCAAGGAAGTAGGCGGCGTAGACTCGCTTGTTGCTCGCGGCTAACGTGCCTCGAAGATCTTCCGCGTCGCGCTCAAGCTTTGCGACTCGTTCAGCACGACCCTCCGTTTTAACAGCTTTGTTCTTCTCGCTTTTAAGCTCGGCGAGCGCCGCGTCCAGGCGACCCTTTGTTTCTGCGAGTTCGACTGCTACAGACTGCGGATTAGCGGGCGAGACGAGTTCGCTTTCCAGCGCGACAACGCGCTTCTCCAGCGCGAGAACGGTACGCTTCGCTTCTTCCGCCTCTTCCTTGTACTGTACCTCGCGAATAAGCAAAGCGGTGTCAGTCGCGACGTCACTCACGCGCGCGTAACGTGGAAGCTCATCCAGCGGCTGTCGATTTGATTTTTTAAATTTCACGTCTGTGTGTCACTGTCGACGAGACGTACCTTCGTGCGCGATTCTAGCAACGCCGCGTACTTTTGTTTGAGCACGGAGGATCCGGAGGATGATGTTGGCATGTTCTCTTTCATGGAACCAACGCGACGGGGGGCGCGCAACCTTTCCGCGGCGGCGCGTGAACAAGTGCCGCGCGTCAAAGAACTCAAATCAGTCTTCATTGGGAGACGCGAGTCAGTGCAGTCGTCGACACCGTCTCGCGGGATGCTTTCGCGCGCGGCGTTCGGGAGGCGATGTACGACGTCTGGGAGACGCGCATTGTCGTCAACGCTGGGACGCATTGATTCATACACATCGACGACGTTGGACGGGACGTCGACGGAAGGACAGGAAAAAGCTTTGGTTCATTTTTGTGGCGGATTGCGCAAGCTGCTGCAAGCGTACTCTACTGAACCGACGGCGTTAGCGTCAAACCGAGAATCCATCGTCCGAGAATGCTCTGCGCTGAGGGCAACTCTTCCGGTGTCTTATGGCAAAGGAGGCGTTTTCATGAGCTCGTCGTCTTTCGCGCAGGCATTCGGGTACGAAGCTGAACGCGCAGCGAGCTCGGAGCACCTCGCAGAGATTATAAATTTAATGGCTCGCTGCGCCGAATTTGGTCTCGTGCCGTACCACTCGGTGAGACAGATGTATGCGAGCGTTCATAGTACTCTGAGCTCCAGCGGCGCGCGTCACGGCGCAGCGCTAAAGTCGCTTGATGCTTATACTGGCCGCCGCGTCACGAACTCGGAGACTCCGTCGACGTCAAACGATGTCAGTTCGTGGAGCGTCACGAGCAACAACGCCCACTTGGATGCGAAACTCGTTGCCGCGGCGATGGAATGCAAGACTCGAGGATACGCCGTCGTTGATGGGTTGCTGGGTGAACCAACGTCGACATCGATTAGGTGTGCGCTAGAAGCGTTCGCGTCTGCAAACAAAGACACCTTCACAAAGGGTGAACTAGATCAAAGCGAACGCAAACTCTTAGGCGATGACGTCGTAGATACGTATCGAGACGATTTCATATACTGGTTAACTGGCGCGGAACCTGGGCTCGTCGGTGCGTTCGCGCAGTTTATGCGGGTGACGGTGCTTAATCCGCTGACGCTCGTCTTTGGACAGGAGGGAAATCTGGCACCCGTCGACTCGTACGTCAGCAACGCAATGCTCAGCGTGTATCGACCAGGTGCTAGTGGTTTCGTGCCTCACGTGGATAATTGCGGTCCGGATAGGGATCCAAGAGCGCTAACTGCCATTTATTATCCATCATCGTCGGAAACGTCAGCATTTGGTGGGCATTTGGCTTTATTTCCCCAAAATGCGTCGCTGACGGTGAGAATAGCTCCGACGCCGGATCGGCTCGTGCTCTTTGCAAGTGCACGCGTACCGCACGCCGTCGAGGGCTTCGCGGCGGAGGCCAAGGCGCACCGCATGGCTGTCTCATTCTGGTATATCGGGGACCCGACACAAATCATGGAAAAGTAGACTCGACAGTGTATTATTGTGTAGTTCCACAGATCCGCCTTGCTCGTCGTCGTTCCCCATCTTTGCGCGCCGACGCGGCCGTCGCCGTCGTCGTCGAACTCAATCGCGCGGGGGTGCGGTATCGAGGAGCAGCGTCTGTCTCTCGCCTAATCGAACAAAACGTCTGGCGCAACGGCGTCTCTCTAACTGTCACGACGTGGACGTAAAACCTTGCTCTGCTTGCCTGCCTCCTCTACGCTACTACGATGAGATTCTTCAAACGCATCCAACGCGCGCTCGACGCGTTCTTGGCCCCCGACGACAATCCCGTGCGCTCGTCGCACGCGATCGACGCCGGTCGCGACACACCA
>Ga0181570_10001310_pt1 | contig 21515 bp, 27 predicted proteins | sample 101ome_18_FD_148667 | JGI IMG/M metagenome (GOLD analysis project Ga0181570, IMG submission 148667) | Coastal salt marsh microbial communities from the Groves Creek Marsh, Skidaway Island, Georgia - 101406AT metaG (spades assembly) | ecosystem: Environmental > Aquatic > Marine > Intertidal zone...
ATGTAATTTTAAAAGTGATAAGTATTTTTGCTAATGAGGTTACAATGAAAATAGCTGTAATGCTGACGGGTCTCGTCATTGATAAGACAGAGACACTTCCATATATAAAACAAATGTTTGATATGTTTGCAGAAAGAAACAATCTGCAAATAGATTACTACTGTCATTTTTGGTCACCTGAGGATGTTTATCCCTATACCATAGATTATCATAAAACACGTATATGTGTTCCGTGGGAAAATGCTGGCAGTATCGATTATGCTCTTGACATATTCAATCCCAAGCATCATAGAATTAATCCTTTTAAAAATTTGTATTGGAATTTTGTAGACTATTATGATCATATAGTGCATGACGACTGGACAAAAAGTAGTGCAGAGTTAGTTAAACATAATATTGTTAATAAAGAATTACATGCTGATTGGTTTTTACACAATTGTAACAATCCGCAAGATGGATTCGATAAATGGTGGCACTATCATGTTTGGTGGTGCAGATATATACACATGACATCACAAGCATATACTACAGCACAAAGTTGTGAAATGGTCTGTCATGCCAATATGAATTATGCAGCTTGTATCAAATGGAGATACGATGTTCTAGCAGATTTAGTAACACACAACGATAAGATTATGGATGCAATTAATCAATGTGCAACTCAAAAATCTTTTTATACAGAGCTAGCATGGGAAGGAATAGAATGGCAGCAAGATTTACCTTATGATATAAACACTGCTGATCCTAATGCACTTGTGAGTTTACATGATGGCTGGTGGATATGTTCATTATCAGCAGTAGAACATTTAAACAAAACTTTTTTCAATGATTATATACAAGATGTAAAAAATACAAAAAAAGGCGGTCAGCATACTTATTTTTATAAGAGCATAAAAAATACTAATATACCAATTCATTTAACAGATAGAATAGAAAGTAACATTATAAGATTTCCTAATACTATACCAAATGATTATAACCAAAGACCTCGAGAATATTTCCATTATTTGTATAGAGAAAATTTTACAGCAAAGACATCAAGTGATATGAGAAATAGTTTAGAAAATTTTGACAAGCGTAGTCAATATTATACTGCTGGAAAATTTAATTTTTACTAATCATTAGGTTTATAAGGATTTTCAGTTTCATATTTTTCATGTTGTTGTGCTATATGTTTCCAAGACAAATCTTTTAATTTTTCAGGATATCTAATCAATTTACAATCGAAAGGCATGGGCCAAACAACACTAAAACTTAGCATATTCGTTTTGCTGTACATAGCCATTTTGTTCCATATCCAATGAGGATGATGATAAAATTCACTCACTTCTAATTCATACCACAATTGTTTGTGTTCTGTAGCAAGATTAAAACAATATTCTTCTATATTCGAATTAAATTTGTACCATACATTTGGCTTGCTTATAAATGCAAAATCTGCAAACAGAGGAATACCACTGTCTACATACAACCATGGGGCAAATACTTTGTCATTGAATATTGGATTCTTATACATGTTGTTGAATGCTTGCTTCCAATATTCTATTTCCATGTTTTTGAATGCAACATCACTTCTAGTTCTGATAACAATATCATAATGATCTAAATTACCAACCATCTTAGTTATTTTGTGTGAACAAAAAAATTGTCCCCAGATATTTTTTGAATAGTTACTAATATATTGTTTATCTGTTCGAAATAGATGTGATTGTTGATATTTTTCCGGAACAAAATTCCAATTAGCTAACTGCCAATTTTTATTTTGTACTTGATCAATGAAGTTGTCAATTGTTTTTTCAAAACTTTGTATGTGATATCTAATAGGGTTATATGTGTTTTCAATACGTGATCGTAAATCGGGATCACCGTCGTCCCAAAAATAGCAGAAGTAATCTACATCTAATCCGCAGTCTTTGGGAAATACATGATTTTTAAACCAATGGGCACCTTGTTCAAGATTTCTTGGTTGCCCAGTCAATAATATTGCTATCTTCATTTTAACCTACGTGTTTTTATGAATTATATTATATTTAACAAGCGATGTCAATTACTTTTGTCTACCTGATTTCATGTTAGCACACCAGTGATACATTTTACCACGTTCACCGCTGTACTTTTTTGCTTTGCGTCTTAATTCACTCACGCTACCTTTGCAGCTTGCGCCTGCTCTTTTGACTCTCCCGGGTCTTGATTTACCTTTTACTTTTCCGTCAGCAAAGTTTTCAGCAAATCTAGGTTTGCCAATATCATCCAATGAATCGAGCCAACTATCATCGTCATCGTCATAAGCAGTGTATGTATTCTTTGTAGGTTCACCTCTATTGGCTGCTAGTATATCTACAAAAGGAACAGCAACAGATTCAATCCAACGTGATATATCACCGTATGTGGTTATTTTTGTTTTGAATAAATCTTTTAAAATATCATTAATGTGATTTTCTTCTGCCTTGCGATCATATGACGTATCATACATGTTTTTTAAACGTTGTATTTGATTCTTAATCTCAGGACTTGTTAGTTCTAATAAGAAAGATCTTAGATTTAAAAGGTAATACTCATTGGTATCTACAATTATTTCGTTATCAAATCCAGCAGGCGGCCATCCTTTTTTATAAGTAGCCACTGCTTTATCTACATCAAAGTCACTTGGTAATGAAATGTTTTGTCCGCCTGTTGGACGGCCCATGCCCAAATCTTCAATTTCATTACTGTAATATATTTCGTTGCTCATTGGGATAAAAATGTTTTGCATTCCAGAAACTTCCATATCTTCAAGAGAGTTTCTATTAACGTTTACATACTTTCCTGATGCAATGGCTGCAAATGTTGGATTTTCAATACCAAGTTTTTGCAAGACTTCTTGTTGTTTTTGATTACTTCCTGTTTTTATTTTTCTGCCGGTATCATTGGTTACTTTTTTAATAATTTTTGCAACAGGTTCTGCGTCATATACAAAACTTCTAAACATTATTGGTCGGTTGCCCATAGCGTCTGTTATCTTTTTGACTTTTAGTAATCTGTTTTTCATATGAAAAACATTTTCAGGGACACTAACATCCTCATTAAACGCTATGTCAGTATGTTTCTTTGCATTTGCACCGTCTGGGTGTTTAGGATTGATACCTACAACTTCACCGTTCATTAAGTCTGAAATGTTTGATGCTTTGCCAATTTTATCTAGTAATTGATGTAGTTTGTCATCGGCATCATAATTGCCGCTTTCGTATCCGCTTTTACCACGAACTTCTGTGCGCTTACCTGTATCGTTGTCTGTAATATGTAGAACATACATATCAGCATCACGTTCTAACTGTAATTTATATCCTTCGTTGATATTTTCTATTTCACTGAAACGCATTTACTTCTTCTTTCTTCCAGCACAATGCGCTTTTTGTGAAAAACCTTTTGGGTTATTGCAATCTATTGACTTTTTGTACTTGTTACTCCAACCTTCAGTGATATTTAAATTTTTAATGGCCTGCATGAAACCTTTTTTTGTTTTTATATACTTATGTACAATATCTCGCTGTTCTGGTTCCATTCTATAATACTTGTCCATAAAACGTTTTGCTTCTTTCGGCTTCACGTTAATAGTATTACCATCATAGAACTTAACTGGGAATGGCTTGTTATCACTTCTGTCAGAAACTATATCTAGCACTACTAATGGATTAGATTGTTTCGCTTCAAACTCTTGTATACTTTCATACTGTGCTTTGTACATATCTACTAGCTCTTTTGCTTTAACACCATTAAAAGCACGTGCTATATCAAAAGCATACCCGCCTATACTTTGCTTTGATTTATCTGTATTTACTAGATGTCGTAACGCTTGTATTGCTGCTTTATAAAATTCTTTTTCTTGTCTGCTTCTTATCTGTAAAAGTAATTCTTCACGTGTCGCCTCCCCAAGAACAAAGTCTGCTGCTTTTTCACCACCACGTAGTGCTGCTTTTTGTAGCTTACGCAGAGACTTTAGTCCTTTACCTGTTTTGATAGCAACTTTAAACATAGATTTCAATGAAGCAACAGTAGTTTGTGCTGCCACGGCCATAATAATAAGTTCTGGTAGTGGAGGTATAGAACCTAAGTCTTCATTTAAATCTTCATCAAATAGTCCTTTTGCCCAGTTTACAATCTTATCAAATCTATTTCTGGGTTTTTTAGGTTGCGGCTTTGGAGCTTGTGTGGCAGTAGGCGTCACTGTTTTGCCCTGCATTCCTGGGAAGTTAATCTTAGAGCCTATAGATTGTTGTTCTTGTGCTATTTCTTTATTATCTAACGTATCTTTAGTTTTCTTTGCTATTGCGGTAGCGGCGCCACCTGCTGCGACACCTTTAGCAATAGTTGCTGCTATTTGTTCTGGGCTAGCACCGGGCGGTGAATTTTTGATAATGCCTTGAATGACATGTTTAGCAATCTTAATTCCTTTTTTTGCTAATATTCTCATTGCTACCGCAACTAATGGATTTTCATTTAACTGAGATTCCACTGGGAATTCTTTATTAGATGTTTTAAAATTTTTCTTACGCATAACAGTTTTAGCAATAAGTTCTAGTTCACCTTTTCTATCATTCCACTGCAGTACAAAAGGAATATTGATATCAGTTTCTAAGTCTTTCATGACCGCTTGTGCATCAGGTCCCATTTGAGCGATAGGTTTACCCCATTTGATAAACTCTTTTTTGAATAGCATGCCAAGTTCTTTGATACTAATAGGACGAACATTGCGTTCATCATTTACTCTATCCAAGAAATGTCTTGTAAATTCTACATCAATACCAAGTTTGGCAAACACTTTATCTAGTACGCTTTCTAATGCGTCTAGTTGTTGCTGTGTCACGCCTCCCTTTTCAAACTCAGTTATCTTCATTTTATTATTCCTCTATTGGATTATCAATTAGTATAAGATTAAATGTACTGCTTACTAAACTATTATTAGTTGTACTATATGCACGAATTTCTATATCTGTTTTTTCATCAAATTTTAATGGGATTTTATAATCTTTTGCATATGTAGTTGCACTTACCGTAATAATATCTTTGCTATTCCAACCATTATCAAATGTCCTTGCCATCATAAAAGCCACTGCATCTGTGTTTTGCTTACCAGCACCAACTGTCCACTGTGTTAGATATGCAGTTTTTCCTGCAGGAACCGTATATAAAGACATAAATGTTTGCCCACGTCCTGCGGCATTACCGCCTGATCCATCGATACCAATTTGTGCCAACACTGTACTTGTGCCACTGCTTGTAATGCTAACAGTACCTTCATTAACTCCGCTACTACCTGCTGTTAATACTTTAACACGAAAAATTCTCAAAAACTCTTGGGTACCAGCGCCACCACCAACTGTAAGTGTTTCATAAACTAAGTTATAATCCGCATCAAGTCCTTGTATTTCAACTGTTCTTGCACCAGTACCTGTTGCTGAATCTGTTCCCAATGTACTTGTGACAAAAACTGTTTCTGCAGTTGTTAAATATTGATAAATCCCACCTGCGTCCCAAATAGTTTCTTTATTAGCGTCAACATCAACATTCATACCAAATTTTTCAATATAACCTACACCCTCAATCTCACCATTTGATACCTGAATACCCCAACCGTTTAAGTTAGCAATAACTCGCAACGCAGGTAATCCTGCTGTATTATATTCCATCGCATTTTGTACACCCATTAAGTTTGGGTCTAAATTCGGGTGTAAATAGTCTTCATAATTCTCAGCCATGTTCTTCAATCCTTACTATAAGTTTTCCTTTTCCTGCGATTACTCTGTGATATGTTTCTTTTGGTATGTTAAGAACATCTCCTATGTTTAAACATCTTGGTAGTTCATCATCCATTTGAAACTTCCAGTTATCACTTTCTAATACTGTTACAGTCCTCGTCATTCTATCTCTGTGCCAAACTAATTCGTCGCTATCTATGTTACTGTCAAAAGTTCTTATTCTTACATTACCATTGACAACTTCACTATAAGGTTTTACCACCATGTGCCACCTTTAACACCTAATGATTTATAACGTGGTGTTCTACATGCCCAATAACCTGCTTTTGTTTTATCATTCTTTTGCTTACATTTATGTCTAGCAACAAAACTTTTAACTGCACCTGGGTTCTTTGCTTTGACGCTAAGACCTTTATCGCCCCAACTTACTTTTTTAACTCTGCCTGTTTTTGGGTTCTTAACATACACATAAAACTTCTTAGGTCCCCCACGCTTTGGCGAGTTTAGTTTTACTTGCTTTCCATTATATTCTGCTTCGTCAAGTTCTTCTTCCATTAAAAATGGTACATCTAATGGAACAATTTCACCTTCAATTTTTACTAGTTCGCCGATATCTGTTTCCAATAATTCTTCATCTTCCCAATCCATTTCTAATAGACCGACAGAATTTAGATTACGTAGACCACGATAGAATTCTCTAAATGATTTACTACCTGGACGGAAGATACACTCTCTGAATGGTACACCACGCTCAATATGTTCTAGTATTGCTTTTGCTACAGCTTCACTTAACCCCAATGCTTTTAGTGCAGCTTGAGGATTACCTTGAGTGAATTGTTTCCACGCCTCAGGGTGTTGTGATTTTAACATTTCACGGGCTTTGATTAATGCATCCGCTCCAGCGTCACCAACTTTTTTTGATGCAATAGATTTAAACAAAAAGTCAGGCAGGTTAGCACCTTTTGCTAATGTTTTTCCGTTAATATCAATATAGTTTGGATTTTTCTGTATAAAACGTTTTATTGACGCAGTAGAATTTGGATTATATCCATGATCCGTCATGAATTTATCTATATCAGGTATACTATTTCTTAAAGTATTCCATGCATCTTGCCATTCATTTAATGAATCTGCTTCTTCGTTAAACATATTAAAAGGATTACCACGTAGTTTTGGTTCAATTCTTCTCCCACCACCAGCGATTCTATTTGGTCTAACACCTGCTCCACCACCACCTGCACCTCTTGTTACTCCCGGTAAGGTTTTTCCAGGAACACTTGAAGGTTTAGTACTGGTGTTAGCATTTTTATTAAATTTTGGGGTTCTTTTTGCTTTTTTCTCTTGGTCTTTTTTAAAGCGTTCACGTGCCCTTCTATCTTCGGGGCCATCTCCTTGTATGTCTCGTACAACATCTTTTCCAATTTTTCTACCAATCATACTTGCTGGGATACCAACTGCGGCCGCAGCACCTGCTAGTTTAAATGGATCAATATCATCCTCATTATCGTTGGATGTTTTTCCTGACATGCCTATCATTTTATTTAACTCATCTCTTGTGCTTTTATTAATAGTAGATTTTCCAATAGTGTCTACGTCTTCATTTTTGGCACGTTTGGTTGCGATAGCATGCATAATACTTTCGGCTTCGTCACCATATCTATCAACAAAATCACTCTTATGTTTTTTTAGTTTTTTGAAGTGAGTTTCTTTTGAACGTTTTTCACCACCTGTAAGTTTACGTTCAATTAAAAATTCATGTCTTAACTCTGCTTCCCATAATGCTTCGTATAGTGGCTCTTCTTCCCAACTTTCAGTCATAGTTGAAGGTTGAAGTTTTCTTTTGAATATATCAACAACGTTTGATGGTATATCATCACGTCCATATAAATCTTGTAATATTTGAATTAACTTCGTTTCATCTGCTTTCGCAATCATGTTTCTAATCTGTGTCGCACTATTAACGTCTTCTCCACGTATCTTAAAAGTAAATGTAGGAACTGTGACAATGTATGAGTGGTCACGTAATGGTTTTGCGTCTGCCGTACCGTTCCATTTTTGAACGTGCGCAGGTTCACCATTCTTCTTTAGCTTAGGACCGTTCTGTGGAAAATCAAATCGTGGGTCTTCTGACATATCTTTTTCTGATACCGCATATAGTACAACTGTTGAGTCAGGATCAAATCTATCTGTTATCTCTGTAGCAACATAAGGAACTTTGGTTTGTACAATTGCGTTAGGATCAACACCAGCAAGCATCATCATTTTTTTCTTTTCGTCAAAAGCAAAAGGAGATTTGTGTCCATCTGTTTTACCAGATGATGCAATGTATACCTGTGCACCTTTAAATTTTTCTTTTAGGTACTTAAATACTTTACCATGTCCTATATGGAAAGGGTGAAAACGTCCAGGGTAAATCACAACCAGGTTTGTGTTTTCATTTTCAACTAAATCAAATAATCTCATTTTTTGTTCCTTATTAAATACAGACTATTTGTATTTATCATTTTAGTTGTATAACACAAATGCAATAAAAAACTCAGCCGAAGCTGAGTTTTTAAGTGTTACCAGAATTTCCACCATTTCTTTGGTTTTTTGTGTGTTTGAATAGCATGTAATGCTTCTTTACATTCATTAAGCATTGTTCTTCTGTTTAATACTTTCGCTTTTTCTATTTGCTCCAGTATTTCTTCTTTAGTGAAATAGTTCACATTGCCTGCTATGTTTTTAAATACTCCAACCAACTTTCCATCTTTTACATCTATGTATAAAAACTTCATTTTCGGGCTCCTTTTATTAAAAGCGACCGTTATTGACTCCAATTAAATAAATTACACCTACTAATACAAAAACACCAATAATAAAACAAGCTACCCCTGCAGCAAAATTAATAATTGCTTCTTTGCGTTCTATTGCTGCGTATTCCATATCTCTGCGTTCTTTACGCATTTTGGATTCAATTCTAACAATCTCGTCCCACGCCGATGGACCGTAGTATAATGAAATATACCCACGTAGTTCCTCTCTCATTTCCTGCGCCTTCTTTTTGTGTGCCCAGGCTTCTAATGCCTCTTGTTCTATATTAGAACTTAACATTTTTTTAAACAGTGGAGGATTTTTAGCACGTTCATGTGCAAAGTCTAAATCGGATATAGATTTTGCCCAACTACCTAGTTGGGCACCCATATCTGATATCTCTTTTCCGGTACTAATCATAGTTTTAATACCGTTATATGCGGCTGTTGCCGCACTAATAGCTGTTACTGGATCTAACATTCTCTCTCCCATGTATATTTACATAAAAGATAGAAATGTTATCTACTATGTTTATTGTATATTTTTTAGTAAGTTTGAATTGTCAGGATCTAATGGTAATCTGGACTGTCTTAGGATACGTTTTATGTTTATGTTATTTTTCTTTAATATTTCATCAAATAACTCATATTCAGAATCTTTAGTTATTTTCTTTGTAAAGTATTGCGAATCTATTTTTATAGAATCATTGATATTAAAAAAATTTAAATCTTTACTAGTAAATGATAAGTCTTCATACCAAATATATGGCATTTCATATAGTCTTGTGACTCTATGCCATTGTGCTATCATTTTTGTTATATATAATACATCGAGGAATGTTACATTGTTATAATGTGCTTCTTTGATATCTATATCATCTACTGTATTCCAAACCTGTGTTTCCAGACTTCTTAAATATGAAATTACAGTATGTTTCCAGTTTCTTCTACCGATAGAAAATGAATTAGTTTTCTCATTTATTGTGTGTATATCTATCAACAAGTTTTGATAATCTGTCATTGTTTTCCAAACAGAATAAACGTCTTTGCCGTTGTATTCTGTCCAGTAATTAATTATCTTTTCTCTTGTCAGATGTTTCGGCAATACATCAAACTTTCCAGATAGCATTTCTTCATTTTCTACTAAATGATATTCATTTGATTGATGAAACTTCTCATACAAATACATGTTAAGAATCTTAACCAGATAAGTAGATCCAGATCTTGCATGACCCCATATAGTATATTGTTTATGATTTTTCATTCTGTCTCTCATATATAAATTTGGAGCGGGCGATGAGATTCGAACTCACGACATTTACCTTGGCAAGGTAACGCTCTACCCCTGAGCTACGCCCGCTCATATCTATATTTATATATGGTCTCGGTAGCTGGATTCGAACCAACGACCCCTTGTACCCAAAACAAGTGCGCTACCAGACTGCGCTATACCGAGTTATAAGTTCCAGAAAACTAGAACAAAAATTAATATTAGCATAATGACTACAAATCCTAAAGTAGTCCACAAAAGTATTTCTTCACCAGTCATAATGCTTACCTTTGTATTGGTGCGGATAGAGGGACTTGAACCCCCACGCCTTGCGGCACTAGAACCTAAATCTAGCGTGTCTACCAATTTCACCATATCCGCATTATTTTTTTCTTACAGTTATACTGTATCGTGTTTCTTTTACATTTAGAACAGTATGTGGTTCCTCAATATTTAAATTATACCATGTATTAATATCGCACTTTTCTTCATATAACATTTTACTAGGATTATGTTCGTCGTCCCACCATTGGGTTATAACATTTTCTCCGCCAGATGTTATTAAATAATTTGCCTTTGTTCCAATGATACCATGATCCCTGTGTAGAGGCAAGTCCTGTCCTATAATTTGGTATCTCACAATAACTTCATAATTAAAGTATTGTTGTATCCAATCGTATAGACTTTCGTTACATATAAAAGAACCATAAATATTTTTTGGCGCAGAACCTTGATATGTGTTTTCGTTATCCATTGCCTCTTCAATAGTTAGTAATAAATTATTTGGGACTTTTGGAATAAAATTTAATTTCTCTATATACATATTCAATTTATTTTTATGGTGCCCCCACACGGACTCGAACCGCGGACCTACTGATTACAAATCAGTTGCTCTACCAACTGAGCTATAGGGGCAAGCTAATTAACTTACACTTTTATTTATGCATGGCGGAGAGAGAGGGATTCGAACCCTCGGTGGGCTTTCACCCACGCTGGTTTTCAAGACCAGTGCATTCAACCGCTCTGCCACCTCTCCTAATTGGCACAGGCGCTAGGACTTGAACCCAGGACCCTCGGTTGGAGACCGATGCTCTACCAACTGAGCTACACCTGCAAAATGGCTCCGGCGGTAGGGGTCGAACCTACGACCAATTGATTAACAGTCAACTGCTCTACCACTGAGCTACGCCGGAATATTTTATTAGGGAGCTAACCTTGGCTCCCTGCGGGCTTATTTTACGCTGCCACCCGTTTCTGACTTATATTAACAATATAGCATATTGTTAGTAGATTGTCAAGAACTATTTGCCTTCTCTTATACAAATTTCAGAATAAATTGCTAGATATTCCATCATTTGTTCGTATGTTGGTCTCTTCCATTTGCGCATTTTGCTTATACGCTCTTGTAAGTCTTTATGCGATTTCAAAGAGAGGTTTTCCATTTTCATACCTATTACTATACACTAAAACTGGTGCTTTGTCAATAACTGTGTGAACATTATTTTCAATATCTTTTATCCTAAGTTCAATAAAGTCTTCGCCATCTTCTTCTAAATGTAAACAATAACAGTGATAGTTACATTGTCTTTGTATCATTACTTCTAGTCTGTCAATAAGTGCTTTACTTAAGAACTGGACTCTTGCGTCAATAATGTTATCTTTCATCTTCTAGCTTCAAGTTTTTTTACTTCTAGTCGGTTAACACGTGTTTTTAAATATCGTATAATAGCTTCTTCTTCGGACGTTCGGTCCTTTTTTGGTTTTGAATTTCTCAAATCTCTAAGTTCGTTACTAAGCACCGATAGTTGGTGCCACTCAATTCCTGAAAGTGCCATTTGCGTACTCCTAATGATTAAGTTATAAGAATCTTATATAAGATTCTATTAGAATTGTCAACTACTATTTTAAATTTTATGGTAAAAAACTGTCTGCGTCTTCGTCTGCCCAATCAAAATCATATGGGTTTGGTATTGCTTCGTATTCAGTAGATTCTTCGTCTCTCCAAATCTGCTGATTATTAACTTCGTCTGAATTTAATTGAGGTCTATTTCCAGTACTAGGCGGTGTTATACTGTTTGATGCTGGTCCTGGAAGTATGCGTGTTTCATTTTGATCACTCTGTCTTTGCTTTTCTTTTTCAGCGGCTCCCCAATTCTGTTGAAAATCATATGTATTGATTTCACCACCTGATGTTTGTCCATTTCCGTCAGGATCAATTTCCATATATACTTGAACACCGTTAGAACTCTTCTGTTCTGCCTCACTTAATTGTTCTTGATTATTTTCTGTATTTGGTATCATAATAGCTTTAGGTTTGGCTTCACCTGGTTTTATCACCCAAACATAAATCCATTCTGATATATCTGGATTTTCAAAATGTGAAATGTACATTGTGTCTTTCTCAAATATATCAATTGTTGGATAACCCAATAATCTATCTACTGTTATATAGATTGTCCAACCACTATAAAGTGTTAACGGTATAAGAAAGAACATTAATACAAAATTTTTATAGTTTCTAATAGCAATCCATAACACAACTGTAGAAACTACGATCAGTGCTATCAGAATAGGCAGTAAGTCAAAGTTGTAAAGATTCATTTTTATATTCCTCCGGGTGAGTTACTGCCAACACGCATAACAAAGTTGTGTTTTCTATCATCAACTGCTGTGATATTACCGTCTTCGTCTAACTCAAAATTAAAGAGAGTTATAACTTGTCCACGCTGTTTATACTTTTTAGATACACGATACTTTTCTCCATATGGATTTATTTTTATAAGTGTAGCAACAATTTCTCGGTTATCTTCTATGTCAACCATTTTGCCACCCTCTCTTCTTTTAGGATATCTGTAAGAATATATATGAGCCGCGATCTTGTATCTGCCTGGTTTAATGCCACGCATTGTTACAACTTCACGGTTGATTGGAATAGTTACACGCTCGCCTTGTGGTGTAATCCACTGGTCATTACTAACACCCAAATCATCTTTTTCTAGGTTAAGTAGACCGCCTTCTTTTCGTGTAAATGAAACAGTTACATTTCCTGGGTCTTGCACCCATAAATCAACATCATCATTTGATACTGTGTCCCATTCAATAATGATTAAATATTCTGCTTTCTTTGGTGCATCTTCTTTTTTAGTAGGGGGATTGATTAATAAAAATGCTACAATAAACAAAAATACAAATCCTACTAATAAGTTGAATAACAGGTCATTCAGACCAGTAGTACTTTTAAATCTTTGTTTATTTTTATTAGCCATCATCCTCTCCAGACTCAAGATTTACTAATTGTATCTTTAGAGCCTGACTAAGGACTAGACCGACTAATGTTGTATATAATGCTGTACTCATACCGAGAGCCATTGAACTTAGTGCTTCTTTTAGAGTCTCTGGATTGGCTGTATCTATTGATCCAAAACTGTCACCCAACATGATAATGAAACCAGCAACTGTGCCTATCATACCTAATGTAAGTAGAGATTCACTTATGAACCAAGATACATTCATACCTGTTGAATAATCTTTTCCTCTACGTTGGTCATATGTTAGTTTTCCTACATATGTTGATGCTAAAAAATAGACTGCGATAATTACGAATGAAAGTCGTGTTGCGTCTTTGTCTAGTAGTTCATTAAAGAACCCAAAGTAGTAGCAAACAGTTGTTGCTAGGATTGTTAGGCAAAAGAAAAGCCACCAACGTAAAAATATCATATCTATCTCCAAACATACTATAATAAATTATTGTATGTATTTATCTGGTTATATAGAAAAGCTGGACCCACACCCACACGTTGTAGTAGCATTTGGGTTATCTATTGTAAATCTGTCGCCATGCATACTTGTTATAAAGTCTATCTTAGCATCACTTAGATACATAATACTAGCACTGTCAATTACCAACTTAACATCATCTGTTTCTATTACGGTGTCATCATCTTCTATATCATTAGCAAATGTAAATCCATAGCTAAATCCATGACACCCTCCGCCTTCTACATATACTCGTAACGCAGTTGACGATTGTTCACCCTGTTCTTCGATTATCTCTTTTGCTCTTGCCGCGGCCGCTTCCGTAAATATCATATCGTAAAACTCTCCCCACACCCACATCTTGCTTTTTCATTTGGATTATCTATTAACTCAAAATGAGAATTTAACCCCTCGGTGACATAATCAAGGGTGGCACCGTTTATTGCATTCAAGTATTTATTTTCTACTAGAATGCTAATACCATTATAATTTATAACATGATCTTCAAGTATGTTGTAAGAATTATCTAGTACAACTTCGTACATAAGACCTGTACATCCGGCTGTTTTTATTGATATTCTTACAATCTTATCACTTTCGTTTTCTGTCCATTTTTTAATTCGTTTTTCCGCTGTCTCAGTCAAATACAACATACTTAATTCCTGCTTCTATTTCTGTTTTCTTTTGTTTAGACCTGTTATGAATATTTGATATTTCATAAAACCTGTTTAAAAGACCTGCAGCAATTTTGTAGTTTTCGTAGATGTCAATACTTTCTTCTATCTGTTCTTTGATAAATGTAGTTTGACTTTTAAGTTCTAGTATAAACTCTTCAATCTCTTCAACTGTATTAGCGGTTTCGTATTGATGATTAAGTTGATTTACAAAAACAAAATCACTTGGTTCGGCACTATCTCTAACATCGCTTTCGTAGCCGTTTAGTTCAATTAAATATCTTGCACGGGAAATCGGATCCGCCAATGTTTCAAATGAACGTGTAGCAAAATCAATTTTTTCTCTATTGGAAAAGCTATCCTCTTCATTCTTAAGAATGGTAAGGATCTTCTTATAATGTGCTGTTAGGCTACGCACACTAATATTTTGTTTTTGTTGTATCCCAAAGAATTTAAAATAATTCTTTTCATTGAGATTGTAACTTTTCTTTGTACCAGACATTTATTTACCTACTTATACACTATACATAATACATTATTATTACATGAGTGTCAAGCACTTTCTACATATTCTTTAACTTTTCTGTTAGTTCGTGGTACGGTCTCATTCTAGGATCAGTCTTGTGTTCTTCGCTAAATTCTAAACCGTATCTCCAACCCTCTTGTACTTTAGTATCTACCCAACGATTGTGTTTAATAGCAGTTATATCCATTTCATATTCTGTTTCTGGTAGAAAATAATCTTCTGTTGTTGTTATTTCTAAGACAAAATCTTTATCTGTCCATTCTTCAATAAGTTTTAATATTACTTCAGTTTCCGCTTCTGTTAATGAACGGCTTATCTTAAAGTCATACATATGTGTATCGCCCTCAGTGTGATAGTGAACAGCCGAGCCTTCTTCTTTAGCTTCAAACATATTAGGTACAGACTTTGTTAAAACTGTTAGTATGCCTGATATATCATGCTTATCAAGTTCTTCGTCTAAACCAAGACGTATGTGATGCTTAAAAGACTTCATTAAAACTTATCTCCGTCATAATCATTATATTCATTATAGTCACGCTTTTCTTTAGCAGTCATTTTAGTTGAACCACCCATAGATCCTGTTTGTCTTGTATCAACCTCAGCGACAAAGGTAGATGAACTTGAATTAACATATAGACCAAACCACGCAGCGCCGGCGCCAACGATAACTGAAACTAGACCTGCTTGTTCCATTGACGGATCAGGCAATGCCATGAACCACTCAACTACTCTCCAGAGTAGATAGATATACATCGTAATAAAAGCACGTGGAAATAATCTCCATCTACTGAAATATTCAGGTGCTATCCACCAAAAGCTATCTTTTCTCATAATACACCTCTTCGTAATTATACTTGTATTTATCTTTTTAAATTGTAAAAATGGCAAAAAATAATCCCCTACAAGAGGGGATTACTAATCTTTTAAATGTGTCTAACGATATATTAGAACCAAGTCTGTACTGGACCGCTTGTTCCGCCACCAGAACCACCATTAACTCCTGTTGTAGAATCAACTGGCGGGATTGGATCATTAAACGGTGTAACTTGTTCAAAAGTTTGTATTCCGTCTTTATCTAAGAACATAATATCAGCTTCATTGACAATAAAGAATGTTACTGTTCTAGCGTCTGCTTGTGTTTTGCTAGTTTGTCCTTTATCAGCACCTACCCAAAATTCTGTCTTATAATTATCAGAAGTATATTCTCCTACTAAATTAGTAGGAACACTATTGATACTGATTGAAGAATTAGAATACGATGTTTTATCTATAGTTTTAGATGTAACAAAATTTGTTTCTCCAAGTATACCTGTAAAATTACCAGAATCCATTGAAGTTATTTCTGGAAACTCAAAAGTATTGTGATCTTGTGTTGAAACTTGTATAGGTCCTCCACTAACATCACGAAATTCTGGAGTACCAGATTGTGATAGAACATCATAAGTTCCAGCAACTAATGAACTACTAGGCATAGCCGCTAAGAATAGTCTTGTATCTTCCGCAGGATCAACCGTTACAGTTCTATTATATATAGCGCTGCCATTTGACGGATTAAATGATTCCAAAGTAATATTATTACCTGTTCTACTATATCTGTAACCCATTGTATTACTCGCAGAGTATCCAGTATAAGTATAACTATGAAATCTTCTAGCTAAGTCTGTACTATATTCAGGATAATCATCAAAGTCTAAAAATATTTGATAATTAGAAGTTGCTAAAGTATCAGATTCTGCCCCACCTCTGGATGCATTTATATTTGTGCTGTTCATATCTTGATATGCAACACCAAAATATAAGAACCCCCAGTTTTGAGGTTTGTTGCCTGCAAATGTTATTTCACCGCTGTCACCGTCGTTGATAATATCACTATTATAAAAATTCCAATAATTGGGATCATCATAAGCGGTATTATCAATTACAAATTCGGTCATTAGACCATATTGTACCGGGCCTCCACTATATAAATCGTTCATACTAGATACTTTATAATTAACTGTGTTAGTTGGTCCAAATAAATCAGGCATATTTATATCTGAATTTTTGATCCAATTATTACCGTTATATTTTGTATCTACTTGTGCATATGCGTTATTAGATGTTAAAGAAGAATTAACACTAAAACTGCCGTTCACCATTCTATTAACATAATTTGTTTTTGCTTTTGATGTCCAAAAATCAACTTTATGTATATCACTAGTGTGGCTATTTGCACCAGATGTATCAACAATGTTTATATTGACAGCACTCCCGGCGATATTAACCGGGAATGCTGCTGGAGTACGAGCGTAATGCGTATCAATTGTAAGACTTTTTGAAAAAGTGTTAATTGATAATGTCATTTACTTCTCCTTTGAAAATTACAGTTCAATACTTGCTGTTACGTTTGTATATCCTGCACCTGTTACGACTGTTCCTACTTGTAGATCACCAGTAGTTAATGTTGTAACTGTTTTAGTTGTTGAACCATCTGTGAAAGTCATAGATGAACCTTCAATTACTAGTCTTACGTTAGTAGCAATTCTTGCGCCAGAAGCGTTAAGAGCCGAAACATTGATGTAAGAAGTAATATCAGAACCACCATAAGCATATGAACTTAGTTCAGGTGTAATATCTACTGTTACCGGTAGAGTAGGTGATAGAAGATTAATATCAGCATAGTTTTCAGACATTGCATTTGTTTTTGTTGTATACCAAATTCTATCTAGTGAGTCACGACCTATTGCGTGAACAGCATCACCTATAACAGATGTTTCAACCCAACCTGATACATCATTCCATGCATACATTTTAAATGTAGTTTTGAAGAATAGTCCCATTAATGTTCTATCATCGTTTAACCAGATTAAATTTCTTGCAGGTTCTGACAGAACTAGTTTACTGTGATATGTAAGAGCCTTAGGATCTGCTGCATCAACTTCATACATGATGAAAGTTTTAAATCCATCTTCTGCACTGTATTTTTGCTTACAATCTAATGGGAAATATCCAACATAACGTGTCGAGTTACTATATAATTGTTCACAAAGAATTGGTGTCCCGTGATGGGTCTGCCCTGTATCTGTTGTGTGTGCGACCAATGACGCATGTACTGTACTCTTATCGCCTGTGATTGAAATATCAGTCTCAGTTACAAAAGTATCATCAGCTAATGTCCAAGTCGTTAGAAATGGATGGAAATCACCGTATGAATCAAACCATGCCTTATAGAAACATTTTTTACCAGCTGCTCTTGGATCATCGAATGTTTTTGAATATGTATGCCAAATTCCAATACCATTCATGTTGTTACCACCTTGGTGTGTACCGGCTGCAGTAACTACATCACCACCTAATACATCGTGTAAAACAGTCTGAGTTGGATATCCATCTCCATCTCTTGTTGTTTTATTAATTTTAATTGCATTTGAGTTAGTTCCAGTATTAGCATATGCTCCTACCCACATCATTTCACCGTCTACTGCTGATTTTCCTAGACCTTGAATCCCCCAATAAGAAGTCATACCACTAAATGTAGTATCATAGGTACTACCCCAAGATGATGGGAACCCACTACCTTTTGATTGCATGTAGTATTGAGGATAGAAGTTGCTTGTGTGCTTACGTGACCCAAAAACATATCCATTATGTTCTGAATCTTCAATACCAATGAAATCTATAAAGTAACTTGATCCAGTTGTATTTACTACAGGTCTTGTTTCATGTAAATATGTAGAATCTGATGGAACATTTGACCAAAGAGTAAATGCCTCGCTAGTATTATATCCACCCCAAAAACCAAATGCTTTTTTACTACCATCAGCGTTTTGATAAACTCTTAGTCCACCAACATTTGAGAACATATTTTCATCCATATGTCTCCAAGCACTGTCATCGGGAATATTGTTAATAGCACCATCACTTGTTGTATACCACTGTGGCTGGTGCACTGTCAGTTTATTTAATGATAGATGTTGATATCTTTCATAGCTTGTACTTGTATATGCATAAAAGTAACTACTTGCAGAATATCCACCACCAGTGCTAAAATTTAATCTTGAATTAAATTGCGGTGTTAAACTTGTTTTGTCGTGTCTATTTCCATAGAAATAAAAACCATTATTGTTTGCTCTTGGATCTTCTAGCACTGCTGGCCAGTTGCCATCGCCTTGATACGAATATACTTTTGCCATATCTTATTCTCCCACGTGATCGTTTTCTGCTTTAAACCAAGCAACACCTTCTTCGATATTATCCCAGTTTGTTCTAACACCCGCCACAAATTTCCATGGCTGATGGATTAGTCTAGTTTCAGTTCCGTCTTCTAAAATCATAAAGACTTCTAAAACTCCATTATCTAAAACTGCACGATGTCCAATAGTAACAGTAGTTTCTACTACATCACCATTTTCATCTTCAGTCTTTACATTTTTTACTAGATCAAAATTCATTTTTTGTTCTCCGTTTAACTAGTTAAATTGTTGACTTTTTATATTTAAATTGTACAACTAAGTTGGATCCTTTAATTGCGCTACCTACTTGTGTTGTATCTAATGTCAGATAGTCACCCTCTGCCATTCCGAATTCAGGAGAGTTAGTTCCTCCTGTAAATAAACCGGCAGTTATTGTTAGATTTTTCATAACTATGCCGTTTCTTCTAACATCCATTTGAATTTCTTGGTCTGCTGAATTTGTAACTCTTGCGTCTATATCAGTAATTGTTAAATCAAATGGTGCATACCATCTTGCCGTACCTGTGTGAGTTTCTAACTCGCCTTGTTGACTTAAATTTATAGAGAATATTGTGTCATCTCTTACATTTGTTAGACTAACAATTTCACCACCGGCAATCGCGGCATCGATTTTGTCATCAGCAATATCACCAACTTTTTCTTGCATAACTACAGTTTTTTCTAAGTAATCAGCTATATCTTGCGGCACGAATTTACCTTGAGAAGCATCATAAACAAGACAAACTTGACCAGTAATACCTGGCTTTGGTCGTAATTCAACTGGTGTCATATGTTTTTCTTGTGTGTGTTGAAAATACACAATATAGTTACCAGCACTGTTTGTTTCAACTGCTAAGTCTTTAATTGTAATACTACCACGCATTGAACTGTGATTACCACATTGATAATACAGTGTGTCAGGTGCATTTTCTGGAACAGTAAATGTAACAGTTCCATTATCAGTTCTACTACCCGTTACGCCGTTTGTATATTCAAACGCATATGTGCCAGCCGTAAAACTTGAACCGTTATCTGTTGTTAAATAGAATGGATGACCACTAGCATTTACATTAAATGTATATGTGCCTCCACGATAAAAAGGACCTAAGTCTGGATTAGCTTCATCATTTGCAACATTTCCAAATTGATATGCGCCCGAACTGTGTGTCACTGTATAAGTAACTGTTGGTGGTACAAGTGTAGGCGGTGTAATAACCTCAGGAACATTAATATTTAATCTCTGTACTGTAGCAGGAGCATCGCCGTTTACTCCTTCAATAGTAATATTTGGAACATTGTATGTGCTTGTAGACCAATCAATGTTGTTTTGTGTCCCAGCTCCTTCTATCCACTTTAAGTGAATTCCGTGCGTTTGAGATAGATTTCCGTGCATTTCGTGTGCGGCGAAATTATAGAGCGTATATGTTCCAAGCGCATATAGTGGAACACTTGCTTGTGCTTGGTTTGTGATCGTTGTTCGTGCATATGGTAAAGCACCAGATTTCCAGGTCCAAAGCCAATCTGGACTACCACCAGAGCCAACCGCATCTACTGCAAAAGTTAACGTTTCTGGTACGACATCTAAACTGACATTAGATAGTTCTTGGATAGTTTCTGGGTTATCTGTTATCTTTTTCCATGCACCTTGAGCAGCCTTATAAACAAATTCTGTTGCATTTATAGTGACTGTTTGCCCCTCAGAGGGGTTAACTGGAAAGTTAAGCGGCATGATAGACATCTCCTATTTTAAATGTAATAGCTCTCTTCACTAGTATTTATCATGCGATTTGAAAAAATAATCATCCGCTTTTTAAAAAGCGGATGATTAAAAGTTTTTAAAATTTAGTATTATTCAGTTGTTGTGTTTTCGTCAACGACTTCTTCTTCAACAACTTCAGGCTCGACATATTCTTCTACTATAACCTCTGCCTGGTCTTCTGTAGATGTGACGCCTGTCCATGATTTACGAAGTGTCCATCTATCAGCATTTTCAGTTGGTTGTATTGTTGAAAAAACACAAACTTCGTTAATCTCATCATCATTTGGATTTATGATGTTAATAAAACCAAAAAAGTCATTTGCTGCAACTTTTCTTAATACTTCACCTTCTTCTAATACGGTACTATAAAGATAAGCATCTCCATCCATTGGGATGTTCTGTGATGCAAACTTTAACCATTGTTCTTCTGTCATTTGATAATCTCCTATTATTCAATTACTATTTCTACGCTACTTGTTGTCCCGCTTGGTTGATAATAACCTGAGGTATCACCTTCACCAACACCAATTGTTTTCATAACATTTGTTAACGGAATACTTGATGCTAAATGTTGATTTAACTGTACAATAACACCTTCATTTATAATTGTTGGTATTTGATTGTTTTCAACATCTGGTATTGTTACTGAAATGTTTGTTAACGGAATACTTGATGCTAAATGTTGATTTAACTGTACAATAACACCTTCATTTATAATTGTTGGTATTTGATTGTTTTCAACATCTGGTATTGTTACTGAAATGTTTGTTAACGGTATTTGTGATGCTAGTT
>Ga0181570_10001316_pt1 | contig 21478 bp, 19 predicted proteins | sample 101ome_18_FD_148667 | JGI IMG/M metagenome (GOLD analysis project Ga0181570, IMG submission 148667) | Coastal salt marsh microbial communities from the Groves Creek Marsh, Skidaway Island, Georgia - 101406AT metaG (spades assembly) | ecosystem: Environmental > Aquatic > Marine > Intertidal zone...
GGTCCAAAGCGTACTGCATGTGCTTATTTGGTCTCATAAGATCGCTCATCAGAGAAAAGCAGTATTTCCCGGGTCTAAGTCCAAAAGGATACGACCAAGGTTTACAAAATTTTCGGCTCTAGCTTGTGTCTGTTGGGATGCAGATAAGGCATCACGTAGCCTTCGCTCAAATGGCCCTGACTTGAAAATTGCAGTTGATCCAGCGGCTCGATAAGCCTCGTGAACGATGTCCACACCTTCATGAATACAATGTACTGATGCAAGTTTTAGTCTGGCACGCTCATCAATTGTAACTGCTCCTCGAGCTGATACTGCTTGTTGAGCGGACAGGGCCTCACTCATTAGATAGGCGCGGGCTGATCGAAGCCGAGCTTCTAGGCGTGATAATAATTGCTGAAATACCGGATTTTCACGTAGAGATACGGCAACCCCTCTAGGGGTTTTTGTCATAGCCAGAGAGCGGAGTTCCGTCAGCATTCTTCGGGCTATGCCAAGTTGTAGTGCAGAAAACCCCACGCCATAAACAACTGTACCTGGGAAGAGATAAATTGAGGCGTTTTCTTGAAGCTCATCAAGGTTTTCACGGTCAATTGTATCTTCTTCAGCAACAAATAAATCTTTGATTTCAAAGGTATCACTACCAGTTCCAGAGAGTCCCATCACATGCCAGTTGTCATCTATTTTTGCCTGATCACGACGGATCAAAACAGTACGGTCAAGTTTACTGCCATTTGCGCGTAGGATTGGAGCTCCTGCGTTATCTACTACAAATGAGTGCCCCCCCAGAATGGTGGCATGTCTGCTTCCACTATTAAACATCCATCGGCCAGAAACACGATAGCCACCTTCGACCTTTACCGCTTTACCTTGGATACCTGCACCCCAGGCTAAAACGGCATTTTTCGGTCCAAACCATTTTTTTTGTGCTTGTGGTTTGAGAAATGCTGCAGAGAGAGCGCATCCACCGCCTTGACCAGAGACCCAAGCTGCACTCGCATCGCCTTGTGCCAATGTTTCAATGGTTTCGGCGAAAGTTACGAGATCTGCCTCGTCACCGCCGACAGACTTGGGGAGAAGAACTCGAAAAATCCTCGCGTCATGCATTGCTGCCAGCACATCTGATGGCATTTTGCGCTCAGCTTCTATGCGAGGCGCTGCTGCGTCTAGTATTGAAATAAGGGCGGCAGCTCGCTCTTGTGGAGATGCTGAGGTATGGACTTTCTGCATTTGAATTTAGGCAGGGCGTCGGCCAGCTAGGTAGGTAACACCTTCTTCACCAACCCGCTCTGTATGAGGGATATTGGCAGAAAGCGAAAAGGTATCACCTGGCCCACAAGTGCTAGTTTTGCCTTCGTATTCGACAGTTAATTGTCCAGAGAGAACATACAATCGAGCATCAAAGGGATGTGAATGTTCTTCGTTGATTGTTCCAGGTGCCATTTCAGCTTCCCGCATTTCGAAGCCATCACGCGCCAGAGATTCCTTAAATTCTTCAAGTTTCATTAAGATTTCTCCCAAGAAGAGTTAACAAAATGACATATGAACGAATATCTTCAAAGTCCTTTGATATCGTGCAATGGGGTGCTCCAATTTTTTGCCCTTGCAATGCAACGACTAACATCTTCTTCTAACATAAATCCGGCTTGTACGAGACTTCTCGCGGCAGTTTCAATTGCTTCGATGTAGCTTTTAGCGTTTTTATATCGACTTAAGATCGACTCTCTAGGGTCACCGGTTGCTGTTCGAATTTCTGGGGTCTCTGGTAACGGGATATAGCTTCCAGAAAATTCATGCATGGCTCCGCCGCCTATTCCTCGTTTCCTGATATTCCAGCCAGTATATGTGCCCAATGGAGCTTGAACCATTGGGCAACGCACCCCTGCCACTTCATTTCCATCTTCATCGACAGCGGGAACAAGAACTTTATAGGCGGCTTCACTAATGACCGTTGGAGGCTCTCTCTCTAGGAATCCCTTTAACTCATTTGGGCCAAAATCCATTAGTGGTAGTTGGTTTGCACTATTAGGAATTAACTGGCCTGGTATGGCTGGAAATTGCGTTTTCCACTCTTCGTATTCGATGAGTGTTCCTTCTGATCTTTTAGGGATTGCTGAAGGAGGTGGTGGAGTGCCATTTGTGACCCATGCATCCATTGCATCTAGCATTGCTCTAAAAAGCATCGATGTTTGAGCAACATTGAGATAATTAACTCCGTCACTTGTTTGCGGCCTTATCAAGTTTGGATCAGATGTATGTTGGGTTGATGCCCAAGCGTAGATTCTTACCTTTTCAGGTATAGCTAAATCATTACCTAATGTGTCGGTATGAACTAAGCTTCCTCGTCTCTGCCAGTACTCTGTGGCAGTTTGCGTATGAATTACATATGGGTCGGTGGTTGGTCGCTTCAGAATGGTATCAGTTTTTCCTGTGTTGTGATCCGTTGTCTCAGAATAAGCGAACGGGAAACGGTCTGCTGGACAGTAGTGATCTTCATGCTGCTGTCCGCCGGCTACGACTGCGTTAGCAAAGCGTTGGTTAAGCCATTTTCCTCCTGCGCCAGATACGTGAGGTAGAGCTCCGTCAAATACCTTTCTTCCCGATGCATCTTCATTAAAGCCTCGCCAGATAAAATCACGAATTAAGCGACCTGTTTGGGAGCGTCCGTACACATAAGCTCTTTCGATGCCACCAATTAAGGGGTTAGGCTTATTAGCTTCGTCTGTTTGCTCGTATTTAAGGAAGCTTACAAAGTCGCGAATTGCTACGTGACCGAGGCCCATTACCAGGGGGTCTCTAGCTTCGTAGACAATTTCATAGATCCAGCCAGGCTCAAAGCCTCCTGGTAGGTAGATGTGCTCTAGACTTGGCGCAAATCCATGTTCGGCACCTGTTGCGTGAAGACCTCCGCCTACATCGACACGTGCAAAACTCCATAGGTGGTTAGGAACAATTTGGCGTTTGTCAGTCTGATATTGGCGCCGTGTAAGCGTGGCATGGTCTTGATTTAATGAAATGGCAGGATGTGATCGTGTGGATGATCGTCCTGAAAGAGGGAAGCAATAAATGCCAGCATTGCTGGCTATAAATTCGGTGCGAACCTTACCAGTAATTGGTTTATCCGCATTTTTTGCCACTGGAAGGTCAAGCAGCATCCGCCCTTGCCCTGGTAAGAGGTCCCCCTGCCATGCAGCAGCCACAACGGTATATCCTCGTCGAAATAAAAAACCATTTCCGGCATGAGCCAAGGTCCGAGGGTCATTTGTGGGTGGCGCATCACAATAATACTGTATCGCTCGCATATTCCCACGATTGCCAGTATCGAAAAGTAATCCCGAATTTCCTCTCGTTAGATCTAAAGGCTTAAAGATAGAAAAGTCAGTTGCAAATCTAACGAAGCCATTGGCATCTGGCTCAGCCTTATCTATGTCAACCACATCGGCTTGTGCTGGAGCTAGTGGATCAACTCTAAAGTGAGCTCTTCCTTTGAGTAATTCGTAGCTTCCAACTTCGCCAAAGCTTGTCCCCTCAGCAAAAGGCTGCTGTTCGTGGATTTCAATACTGATAAGGTTTGTCATAAATGAAGCTCCGAGTTTTACAGACGACATCGTCGCCCGCAAAAATGAGCTCGGCAATATCTGCGCATAGTTTTATTGTTAAAGTGATCGTGTGGAGCAGGTCTAATGAAAGTTTTTGAACGTTTAGATGCGAGTCATAACTGGGCTGAAGATGAAGCTGCGGTAATTGAATCAGTTTCGAGGTTGGCACGGGAAGAAATAGCTCCAAGGGCTGCAGAGTATGACAAAACAAAAACTTTTCCATGGACTAACGTCGAGGCCATAAATTCTCTTGGATTAAATGGCTTATTTATCCCAGAAGCCTACGGCGGTGCTGGCATGCGATATGAGGTTTATATCGAGTGTGCTCGTTTGATTGCTGCTGCCTGCGCGTCTACTGGCATAATCTGGTCAACTGTCTTTCATGCGATTAAGCCAGTAATAGATTTTGGTTCTGACGACCAAAAACAGCGGTTTTTACCTCAAATTGCTTCTGGCGGACTAGCCGCTTTATGCATCACAGAGCCTGATGCAGGATCAGACGCAACAGGAATGCGCACAAGGTTTATTCCAGAGGGAGACAAGATCCGGATCGAGGGGGGGAAGCGCTTTATTTCTAATGGTGATGTTGCCGACGTATTTTTGGTATTTGGAAAATGGTCCGAAATTAATGATGCAAAGGCTGCTATTTCAGCTCTTGTAATTGAAAAAGGAGCTCCAGGACTTGAAACATTAAGACTGGAAGAAAAGCTTGGACATCGAGCCGCATCAACCGCAGAGCTCGCTTTTAATGGTATTTTAGTTCCTCAAGAGAATTTACTTAAAAACCCTGGCGACGGCCTCGGGATACTTTTTGCAGCTCTAAACAAATCCAGGCCAAGTGTGGCGGCTCATGCTTTGGGTATTGCAAGGGCAGCCTTTGAAGCAGCAGTCGATTATATCAATGAACGTCGTCAATCAGGTCGAAGGATAGTGGACTTCCAAGGCATTCAATTCATGCTTGCAGATATTGCAACAGATTTAGCGATGTGTGAGCGGTGGCTTTTTCATGTATCTCAAATGCTAGAGACTGGTGTGGATGATGTTGGTGTTGAAGCCAGCATGCTAAAAATGAGGGCATCTGACCTCGCGATGAAAGCAGCAGATATGTGCGTTCAACTTCACGGCGGTTATGGATATGTCGAAGATTACGCAGCCGAAAGATTCTTTCGTGACGCAAAGATCACCCAAATTTGGGAAGGTACGAACCAAGTTCACCAACAACTGATCGGACGAAGTTTTGCTAAGAGATAAAGTATTTGGGTATCAATGATCTGTTCACGTACTTTCTGAAAATTATCGTTATCTGATCATTAAATTACCTGGCTAACCTCTTCCCAAGTCTAGCGTCAAGTTGTTAATCTCCCGACCTTGTCCCTGCAATATCCTTTGAGGTTCCTATTCAATGAAAGTCTTTTTTACTGGTAATTCTCCCTATGCCCGTCGCGCTGTCCTGGCTGCTCGCGTATCAGGACTCGCTATAGATGAAATAGATGTTGCTCCGTTAGATGCAGCTGATAATCCCCTCAAGGGAAAGGGTCCGGGAGTTAAGGTGCCAGGCTTCGAAACAGATACAGGTGCCTATTTCTGCGAGACGCTTCTGATTACTAATTATCTTAACGAAAAATCTGGCGGCAAATTATTTCCCTCTGATATGGCCGCGGCAGACGCAGCCCGTGAGGTAGAAGGAATCGGTTCTCTTTTGTTGGATAGCCTCTTCATCCGATCTCAGCAGTTAAATCGTTTGTCGGAAGATGAGCGTTCCCCGAGTCTCATAGCTAAGGAAGCCGAACGTGCTAACCGTTGTTATGATTCTTTAGAAAAAGCTCTTGGCGGTAAGCCAGCTGGTTTGGATGCTGGCGCAATTGCTGTTGTATGTGCTCTTGGATACGCAGACTGGCGCCTTCCAGATGATAATTGGCGTAATGGAAGAAGCGGACTTGCGAAATGGTTTGAGGCCATGCACGAGAATAAAGACGTAGAGGCGACAAAACCGGTTTTTTAAATCCAAAACAACCTCAAGATTAATAGTTCTAAATTACAGTTGATCACGCGTGTTGTAGCCTTCGTTGCCTTTGGAAAATACCTTAGGTAACCAGACAGCAAAACGTGATCGAATTTGAGGCTGCCATTTGTTGGCTGATCACTCTCTGACAGGATAAGCGTATGCGTCACGAAACTGCTGAACTTTCTCCAAATGTCAGTCTCATTGGGATACCGGGCTCCCGCAATAAACTCTCCACGCCTTCATTGGTGTTAGATCTCGACATTGTTGAGCAGAATATCAAGGAAATGATCCAGTGGACCACGGCAGCAGGACTGCGCTTGCGGCCGCATGCTAAGACCCACAAATCTGTGGCAATAGCAAAAATGCTTATTGAGGCGGGAGCTGTGGGAGCATGTTGTGCAACGTTAGGGGAGGCTGAAGCCCTTGGTTATGCAGGGGTCTCAGGAATTTTGATAACAAGCCCAGTAGTGCAAGAGTCAAAAATAAAGCGTCTATTGGAGTTAAATGAAGTAGCTGAAGATTTGGCAGTAGTTGTTGATGATCCTGAAAATGTTGCCATGTTGATAGAAGCTACAGAAAAGTTTGGTAAAAAGCATCTAACGTTGTTTATTGATATCGACGTGGGCTCAAAACGCACTGGGGTGCCCTCTGCTCAGCAGGCAGTTGCACTTGCTCGAGAGATCGCGGCTGCTCCAACTCTAAGGTTTGGGGGATTGCAGGGCTATGCTGGCCACTTGCAACATATTGTCGACTTTGAAGAACGTATGTCTGGCACTAAGGCAGTGGCAGACCAAATGCTTCAGTTCGAAAATGCCCTGAAGGATATCGGTCTTCCTCCCGCACTGATGACCGGTGGAGGTACTGGAACGCATGCGCTTGAAGCATCTGCTGGGGGATTGGCAGAGCTTCAAGCTGGTTCGTTTACTGTAATGGATGTGGACTATGATCGTGTGAGCTTACGCGAGGATGGCGGACGGCCATTCCATGATGCTCTTTTCGTCGCAACATCAGTTGTCTCATCTCAACATGATGGATTTGTAACTACAGATGGTGGTCTTAAAGCCTTTGCCACTGATGGTCCTAAACCTCGGATTGCAAAAGGTGCTCCAGAGGGCTCTGAGTATAGTTGGTCTGGTGATGAGCATGGTCGCGTCTCTCTGCCCGCAGGTGCCGAACCTTTAAAGCTTGGCGACATGTTAGAGTGTGTGACACCACATTGTGATCCCACAGTTAATTTGCACGATTTTTACCATGTGTGCCGCGGCGATGTCCTCATAGATATTTGGCCAGTGGACGCACGAGGAAAGCGCTAGATATTAAGTTCCGCTGTAAACAATACGGTGGGGTGCTACTAAATTTAAACCAAAAAAATAAGTACCGGTTAACCGCATATAGTTTTCAGGGAAAACGTGTCTTCGAGAGTGTCGTAAATTACTTCCATTAGGAATGGTGCCTCTGATTTTTTAAGAACAAAGCTATTTTGAATTGCTACAATGGGCTTATTGGCTGCGGTAAATTTTTCGAATACGGCACGAGTAAATATAGAATTCCTCCGAACGGCTTGATCTTTTTTACCAGAACAAAATTCATCGGCGATTTCAAAAAATTGTCTTTTAGTTGCCTCAAAAATTTCTCTTGTATTGGAAATAGAACCGCCAAAAATTTGAAGAGCTTCGCGTTGAGTTCTGCTGATCAACATAATTCCAAACATGCGCTTCATTTCAGTGCTGGAACATCGATCGTTTTTGAATACGTCAGGTAAGAGAAATTTGCTCAAAGGAATTAGCCTGTCGGGGAGAGAAAGACTGCGTTCGGAATAAATTAGATATGGGCAAAGCGCCCCATAATCTATTTCCAATGTGGGTACCCCATCAAACAAAATATTCTGTCGTTCTTTGGAAGATATGGACTGCCATTCGTTATGGAATGTTCCTGCAAGTTCTGAGTCTTTGCGACTGAATAGGTAGTAAGTGAACGGGGATAGATAATGAACGGGATGGGAAATCGCTGTTTTAGAAAGAACGTCATTGTATCTTTTTAAGAGTTTTCTCAATTCGGTCGTAAAAACAGTTTCCTCATATGGCAAATAATTTCCGTCATTATCCTTAAGAATAATGGTTTCTTGATCTACTGGCATGCAATTGATGGACATATCGTACAACTATTTTTGGTTTGCAGTCTTCAAGTAGTTAAATACCACTAGCCAGTTCTTAATTTATAAACGCTGGAACAAGCCGCGTTATGATCGCCAAAATCGTGGAAGTAAGAGAATTAAGAGAGTAAATAATTCGAGGCGGCCTAACAGCATACCTGCTGCAAGCATCCATTTTGCTGTGTCAGGCAATGGAGCAAAGTTACCAGATGGTCCTATTTCTGGGCCAAGGCCTGGTCCTACGTTAGAAATTGCAGTCGCTGCCCCGCTGATAGCCGTAATTCCCTCTACACCAGTTAAACTCAGACCAATGAGTAGCGCGGAAAAGCAGGCGATATAAAGAAAAAAGAAGGCAAGTACAGAGTTGACTGCCTCTGCGCTAAGAGGTTTTCCAGAGTAATGTGCTGGTGCAATACGATGGGGGCGAGCCATTCTTCTAAGTTGAGATTTAGCTCCAGCAATAAGCACTTGGAATCGGAAGATTTTAATTGCACATGTTGTAGAGCCTGCACACCCGCCAATAAACATCAGAATCAGAAAGATGGGTTGGGCGAATGGCCCCCAACTTTCGAAGTCTCCATGAACAAATCCAGTTCCGGTGAGAATAGAAACAACGTTGAACATTGACTCTGCAAGGAAGCTAACCATGCTTTCATCCGCTGCACGGCCCCGAGCTAGCACAACAAGTGTAGTGAAGAAAATGATGGTTACTATAAACCCTCGAATTTGTGGATCAGTTAGCAAACTGCGAGGAGATACCTTGATCGCTTTTAAATAAGCGACGAATGGCAGTGAGCCGAGTATCATCCCTAAGATGGCAATTAAAGGCACAGCTTCGCCTTCAAAGACCGCAAAAGAAGAGTCGTAATTCGCGTATCCACCAGTTGAAATTGTGGTCATGGAGTGTGTAACGGCATCAAAACCATTCATACCAATTAGCCAGTAGGCAATTGCAACTAGGACTGTACCTCCCACATAAAGGCTTCCAATTCCGAATGCTATTTGCGCGGCGCGGGGTAAAACTTTTTCGTTTTGTTCCAGGGCTTCTGCTCGGAATAGCTGCATGCCCCCCACACCTAGAGCTGGCATAACCGCAATTGCGGTAACAATAATCCCAATTCCACCAATCCATTGAAGGATCGCTCTCCAAAGAAGAAGACCTGGGGCGGCAAAATCTAGGCCGGAGATTACTGTGGAACCTGTTGTCGTCAAACCGGACATGGCCTCAAAATAGGCGTCTGTATAACTAAGCTGGAGGTCTGAGAAAACGAATGGAAGAGCCCCGAAGGCGGCTAGCGCAGCCCAGCTAAAACTGGTTAGAACAAACGTTTCTCGTAGAGAGATCCGAAACGCACTTCCTTGCCAGCAAGAAACAGCTAGTCCAACACCAATAAATAAAGTCATACCCATCGCTGCAATGAAAACCAACCAGTTTTCGTGGTCATTCATAAGATCTGCAACTGCGGGTGGCGCCATCGCTAGCGCTAGGCCGGAAAGCAACAGACCGGTCATGAATGCGATCGGCCGAAAGTCCATTATTATATTCCCGATTAGGAAAATCCGTGAGACACCTTTTGCCTCTGGGACAAATATTTCGCGACTAATTCACTGCCATATTTGCAAGGGGAGAGTCGAGAGAAAAGGTTGGAATTGAAATGTCAAATTGAGAGCCATCTTCGGCCACCATCTCATACGATCCCATCATTACTCCTGAGGGAGTCTCCAATGGACAGCCGCTTGTATAGCTAAACTCCTGGCCAGGAGCCAACACAGGTTGTTCACCTACGACTCCTGCCCCGCGAACTTCCTGAACTCGTCCGCGTGCATCAATGATTTTCCAATAACGATTAATAAGTTGGACCTGCCTTGTTCCTCTATTGATGATTGTGATGTGATAGGCCCAAACAAAATGTCCTTCTTGCGGACGTGAGTGTTCCTCAAGAAATTCTGGGGTTACGTTGACGATTAAGTCGTCTGTCTGTTCGCTATACATTAGTTTGGAGTACCTTAGACAAAGCTTAATATATTATTTCTAAACCAAAATTAGGTTTTGCATCCTATTTCAGCAACATTGGCACTAATCCAGTTTTGCTGCAGAAATTGGAGAGGGCCGCAGCTACCTCAAAGCATTGTCCAGATCCCTAATGATGTCGGCAGTGGCTTCAAGTCCTACTGAAAGTCGCAGCATATTTGGACCAATTCCAAGGCGCTGTTTTTCCTCAGTAGGTACTTTTGCATGAGTGGTGGTATCAGGGTGGCATATCAAACTTTTGGCATCGCCAAGATTATTTGAAATCCGGATTGTTTGAAGTTTATTTAAAGTTGCAAAGCAATGAGCTTTGCCGCCGGTGAGTCTAAAAGTCGTAAGAGTTCCAAACCCCTGCATTTGCTGTGCCGCAAGTGCGTGACCTGGGCAGTCCTTTCGTCCAGGATAAATTACGTTTTCTACCCCTGGATGGGTGCTCAAAAAGTCCGCCACCTTTGCGGCGCTAGTCTCAGCTGCTCGTACGCGAAGTTCAAGAGTTTCTAAACCCTTTAACCCTATCCAAGCATTGAATGGGCTTAGCGCTGGACCTGTGTGGCGGAGGAAGGGTAGTAACTTTTCGGTTACAAATTCCTTAGAAGCGAGTACAGCCCCACCAAGACTGCGGCCCTGACCATCGATATGCTTTGTAGTCGAATAAGTTACGATATCTGCGCCCAAATCTAATGGTTTTTGCATGATGGGTGTTGCAAACACATTATCGACAACAAGTTTTGCGCCAGCAGCATGAGCCATACAGGCCACTTTAGCTATGTCTAGGATCTCTAGAGTTGGGTTTGAGGGACTCTCTAGAAATGCAATCTTGGCTGGTTTGGAGAGTGCCTTTTCCCAGGCGTTAAGATCCGTGCCGTCAACTAATTCTGTTTCAACGCCAAAGCGAGGCAAAATTTGAGTTGCAATCACATGACACGAGCTGAACAAAGCGCGACTTGCTACCAAACGTTCCCCAGCACCAATCTGGCAGGCGAGAGCGGCGAATACCGCAGCCATGCCCGAACCGGTTGCCATACAGGCCTCTGCGCCCTCAAGTAAGCGTAGGCGTTCTTCAAACATTGAAACTGTAGGATTTGCATATCGAGAGTAAACATACCGCTCAACTTCACCTTTAAAAGCAGCTTCAGCTTCCTCCGCTGATGCATAAGTAAAGCCTGAAGTCATATAAATGGCTTCTGCATTTTCCATATATTGGCTCGGTAACTGGCCAGCATGAATGGATTGAGTGCGAGGTGACGCATCTTCCGGTAATTTACGATAACCAAACATTTTCAACGACTCCAAAAAACCCTTTCAGCCAGTGGGAGGCCGTTGGAACTTTGGCGAGACGGATAAAAAAACCCGACCGCAAAGGGCCGGGCATCGCACCAACCTCTTTAGCAGTTTATTTAACGTGGCCCGCAAGCTGGTCGCTCAAATCGCCACAAGGCAGATTAGTCGATTACTAATGCTTAGATGTCAACTTTTAATTTTTGATTAAGTTTGTTCAACAAGGTTAGAAGCAAATACCGTAAAGGCTCATTGCCGGAGTGCAGGGCGTGACTGCTGCGCACGCCACATTAGCTTCTAAAAGATATTGATTTGGTAATTGCTTGCCTGTCCTTTTCAAGCTCAGGCAGTATTTGACTGTAACTATTTCTCAAAAATGTAGCTCGCTATTGCAATACTGTTACCATCGAGGAGTGGTTTGCAGCACTAGTTGCGGTATAACAGTTTCAAATGAGAACATGACGCAAGGACCATCCATGCTGACAGTAATATCTCCTGCTAAACGCTTAGATTTCACGCCGGTTGAAATGTCGTCGGCAACGGATCCGGTGTTTCAGAAAGAAGCGCTGGTTTTGGCAAAGACCGCGCGCAAGCTATCGACGTCCGATCTCCAAAAGCTCATGAGTATTAGCGAACCACTTGCAAAGCTAAATTTTGAAAGGTTCAAGGCGTTTTCGGCGGCTCCGTCTGCAGATCTTGTGAAACCGGCGGTCCTAGCTTTCGGAGGGGACACCTATCAAGGTCTCCAAGCCAAAACACTAAATGAATCTGAAATGGCTTTCGCGCAGCGACGCTTACGTATCTTATCTGGCCTCTACGGATTACTGCGGCCCATGGATCGAATTCAGCCCTACAGACTTGAAATGGGAAGCCGCCTGCAAACCTCTCGCGGGTCGAACCTATACGAATTTTGGGGCAAGAAACTCGCCCAAGCCCTGAATTCGGAGGCTGAGGCTGAAGGTACAAACCTGCTGTTAAACTGTGCCAGCCAAGAATATTTCGGATCAGTTGACCAAGAAACACTGAATCTTACCATCGTTGAGCCTGTTTTCTTGGAACGTAAGGGTGGGGTAGAAAAGGTTGTGAGCTTTCACGCTAAGAAAGCTCGCGGAGCAATGGCTCGCTTCGTAGTCAAAAATCGTGCTGAGATGGTTGATGACCTGAAAGATTTTAATACCGATGGCTACGTGTTTCAGGCATCTGCCTCAAAAGCACATCGCCTAGTTTTTGCTCGGGACTATGCAGAATAGAGGACTGTGAGCAATGAGCAGCCCATCCGAAAAGACAACCGTTGTGGTTGCAATGTACCACTTTGTTACCCTGGATGATATCGAAGCACTAAAGCCAAGATTGTTACATGTCTGCGTCCAAAACCAGATAAAAGGAACAATCCTTTTAGCGCATGAGGGTCTTAATGGCACGGTGGCCGGTCCCCGAACGGGCATGGATGCCTTGTTGGAGTTTTTGAAAGCAGATCCCCGTTTCGAGACGATGCAGCATAAAGAATCTTATGCGGCGTCGCCGCCTTTCCGGCGCATGAAGGTTCGACTAAAGCGAGAAATTGTAACTATGGGGGTACCTGATACAGACCCTAATAAGTTCTGCGGGGAACGAGTTGATGCCAAGCGTTGGAATAACCTTATAACGGATCCGGAAGTACTCACGATCGATACGAGAAACGATTTTGAGTGCGCAATTGGCACATTTAAAAATGCGATATCCCCAAATACTAAGTCTTTCCGGGAGTTTCCTCAATTCGTTGATACACAGCTTGACCCACAGAAACACCGCAAAATTGCGATGTTCTGTACTGGCGGTATTCGCTGCGAAAAAGCCACTAACTACCTGCTGAAACAGGGCTTTGAGGAGGTATACCACTTGGATGGCGGTATCCTGAAATACCTGGAGACTGTCGATAAGGATGAAAGCCTCTGGAGTGGTGAATGCTTTGTTTTCGATGAACGCGTTTCTGTGGACGAAAACCTGGACCCAGGTAAGTATATATCATGTTTCGGTTGCCGCATGCCTTTGTCAGAGGCTGAAATAGCCTCGCCGCATTATCAACTTGGTGTGTCCTGTCCCCATTGTTATGGAAAGCACAGTGCCGCGAAAGTTGCTGGACTAAAGGAACGCCAAAAACAGATGGAATTGGCAGAGACGCGCAAAGACGAAGACGACTGATAGATTATGCAATCCTATCCTGTCTTATATTCGTTTAGGCGCTGCCCTTATGCCATGCGGGCTAGACTGGCCATCATGCAATCTGGCGTTACCTGCGAACTGCGTGAAGTTGTGCTTCGGGACAAGCCCCCAGTTATGCTAGGGATCTCACCCAAAGGGACGGTGCCCGTTTTGCATTTGCCGGATGGCTCGGTACTGGAAGAAAGCATTGACGTAATGTTGTGGGCGCTGGCCATCAATGATCCAGATGATTGGCTGGAGACCACTAATGCGGCAGCTGATTTTATCAGCGAACTGGATGGGGGTTTCAAGAGATCGCTGGATCGTTACAAATATTTTGTGAACCATCCAGAACGTTCGCAAAGTGACTATCGTGATGAAGGCGCGTTATTCCTGTCCCTTTTAGAAGAGAAGTTGGCAGCGAATGACGGAGCAGGACTGTTCGGTCCTCGAATAACCTTACCAGATATCGCAGCATTTCCATTCGTTCGGCAATTTGCTTTCGTCGACAAAGCCTGGTTCGATGGAGCACCATATCCACTACTGCAGGCCTGGTTTAATACTCAACTCGATAGCAAACTCTTCCAATCTGTAATGACAAAATACCCTGCCTGGAAACCTGAGGATCAAATTGTCCTGTTTGGAGGCGCTGAAACAGGTCGGTGATAGGCTGAACTTTTTGGTTCAAAACCTAGTGGTCGCTCAGTAAGTCTCTCACGCTGTGTCCATGTGCATCATTCTGATATGTAGCCGTTTTTCCAATCAGAAGTTTTAGATTGGTTTAATTTTTAGTTAACTGGGTGTTTAGGCATCTGGCCCATGAGTACAGAAGCGATGTCTGCTCCACATGTAGCTGCAATTGTGTTTAGACACTCTAGCGTGGAGCCTGCCATGTGGGGGGTGATGAGAAGATTGGGAGCTTGATAAAGCGGACTATTGGGGTCAGGCGGCTCGCCATCAAGAACATCTAGCGCTGCACCTGCGATTTTACCTTTACAAAGAGCATCAGCTAAGGCTGCTTCATCAACTAATGCCCCTCGAGCACAGTTAATCAGCAGTGCGTCTTTTCGCATTTGCCGCAAGGCATCTGCATTAATCATTTGTTTTGTTGCAGGAATTGCTGGCGCATGAAGGGAAATAATGTGACTTTTATTCAATAATGTTTCTAGCGGCATAGAAGTCACGCCTTCGGCATTCATAACGTCTTCAGTTACAGCTGGATCGCTGGCTGCCACGTCCATTCCAAAAGCCTGTGCAATCTTGGCTACGCGTTTGCCAATCTGACCAAAGCCCACGAGCCCAAGAGTTCTGTTCTTTAGCTCTCCTCCTGTTACCCTTGCCGTATCCCACGCCTTCTCTGACATTGCCGACTGTGAAGCTTGGGGTATACCGCGTAACAAAGATAGCATTAATCCAAGGACTAATTCTGCAACGGCGTTAGCATTTGCACCTGGTGCATTGGTGACTTTAATTCCGCGCTTGGTGCAAGCTTCTACATCCACTGGATCTACCCCAGCGCCATGAACTGCAACAACTTTCAGGTCGGGTAAGAGAGCTAATAGCGAGTCCGGCAGATAGCCCGACCTAAGCAGGATGCCAGATGCCCCTGCAAGCTCCTTTGCCCAATGAGCTTCTTCTTCTGGAGTAAGTTTCTTGTATGGCAGAGGAACCGTTCGAGTATTTGCGATTCCCTCCAGCGCTGCGACAGCAAGCTCCTCAGCAATGGGAAGTTCTTGCGTGCCAGCTAATGCAATCCAATTAGCCATTAATCGAACACCGTTTCAAAATAATGTGAGCCATCTACCACAGCTTCAATGACTGTTGGACCATCTGCTTTAAAAGCCGCTTCTAAAGCCTTTCGGAGGTCATCTGGGCTACGAACACCTACTGTAGGAACGTTGAAATAGTGGCTCGGAGGTTCTCGATATGGCTCTGGTTCAACGTTAGAGCCATACTGTTCATACTGTCTCTTGTGTTGCTTAATCTGTATGAGGCTTAGCCAGCGGTCATCCAGAACTACAACTGGAACAGCTAGCTTCATCCGACGCAGGGTAGCAAGTTCACCAGCTGTCATCTGGAAACACCCATCACCTAGCATGCATACGACAGGTTTATCTGGGTTTGAAATTTTTGCAGCTATGGCACCCGGGAGCCCAAACCCCATTGACGACCAACCATTTGTTATAAGAAATTTTCGAGGGGCGTGGGCGGACCATTGGCTGGCGATTTGGTGTGTATGGGCGCCAACATCAAATGATAATATGCCCTCTTTAGGAGTCACTTCACGCACAACATCGATTGCCTGCCATGGGGTGAAAGTTGATGTATCAGGGCGAAGGCTCTCCTGAAAGTTTTCTCTGTGCTCTTTAATTTCTGTCTCATTCCATGAATTTGGAATTGTGGTAATACCCGCCAAGCGCTCAAGCATATTGTCAAGATCACCAGAGACCGCCCCCTGGAGATTGACGCTTTCGGCAACGTCAGGTGGTTCTATATCAAGGGACAGAACGGGTACGTCTGACGACCAGGCTTCATATTCAACCTCGATTGTATCATATCCAAGGCCAAGTATGAGATCGCAAGAACGAATAAATGATCTCTGAACTTGTCGACGCCCTCGCTCAATGCAGCCAATGGCTAGTGGGTGGTCATCATCCACCAAACCTTTCGCCATTGTAGTTGTTGCGAAGGGTATACGATGCTTTTCCAAGAATGCCTGTAGTTTCTCGGGGCTTTGCATACGCATTGCAGAACTTCCGATGACAGCAATCGGACGTTTTGCTTTCGATATAATTTTGGAAGCATTAGCCAATGCTTCTTCTTGAGCATTAGGAAGTCGTGTTGCTGGATTAACTCCTGCAGGGGCAACTCCTTTAGCTTCTGCGAGTGAAACATCTTCTGGTAAATCAATGTGGACCGGACCTTGCGGCTCAGCCAGCGCAATTGAGATTGCTTCCCGCATTACTTCAGCAACATTGTCATGCCTGGCAGCTAAAGTTGCTTTGGTTATTGGTCTGAAGAGTGCGTGGTGATCAATCCACATTTGAATTCGTCTGCCAAGTTGCGGCGTATTTAAATTACAAGTGATGGCGATCATTGGAGAACGGTCTAGGAACGCAGAACCTACGCCCGTCGCAAGATTAGTTGCTCCTGGTCCAAGGGTCGCTATACAAAATCCAGGGTTCCCTGTTAGTCTGCCCATCACGTCGGCCGCGAAAGAAGCGGAGCCTTCGTGTGCAGTCAAAACAAATTCCATTCCTCCGCGCCGCATGGCATCAATCATGGGCAACACGTTGCCGCTTGGGATACCGAAACCGTGGGTGATGCCCGCTTCTTTCAGGGACTGGACAATTAAGTCTGCATTGTTCACTGGATTGATGCTCACATTTTGTTAGAGATTAAAAAGCACAAAATTATAAAGCGGTTTATATCGCGTGGTGCGCTTTATCAAACACTTAAATGCTTAAGAATAATTAACTATCGGTAAAAGCTCGCCCTAGTACCCTCTGAAGCGTAAGCCCTTGAGCAAGTAAGGAGAATACCACGGCAATATAAGTTACCCCGATAAGTACCGATTTTGCGTCACTCTCTGGTAAGGAAAGTGCAAGGGCGACGGAGATACCTCCTTTAAGCCCGCCCCAAATCAGCGCTTTTCCTGATCCTTTGTCGAAGTCATCAGTATGACGGAAGGCAAAAAGAACGGCTGCGACTGCTGAAACTCTTCCAGCGAGCATAGCGATGATTGCGACTATTCCAGCTAGAAGCAATTCCCATGATAGGCCAACTACAATTGCTTCCATTCCCAACAGCATGAAAAGAACTGAATTAAGAATTTCGTCTGAAAGTTCCCAAAACCGCAGAAGATTATCGCGGGTATGATCGGTCATTGCACGGTCAACGCCTTGATTGCCAATTAAAAGTCCTGCAATGACAACTGCTATTGGGCCAGAAAGATGAAGAGATGAGGCAAGTGAATAGACGCCCGTGCATAGCCCAAGCGTTAACAAGATTTCCACTATGTGATCATCAACACTTGCGAGAGCCAGAAAACAACAATATCCGGCAACCAATCCTAGTAATGCCCCTCCAAAAGCTTCTAATACGAAAATCTCGCCAGCAAAAATTGCTACTTCTGAAGCGCTGTCGCCTCCGCCGGTACCAGATGCAATTCCAAGAATTACAATAAAAACGACAACCCCAACGCCATCGTTAAAAAGACTTTCACCGGCGATTTTTGCAGCAACGGACGGCGGAACTCTTAAAGACTTTAGTATTCCAAGAGTGGCAACGGGATCCGTAGGGGAAATGAGAGCGCCAAAGGCTAGGGCCCAAATAAAGGGTATCGGTTGACCAATTATGGCAAAACCGAAAAAGACTACGGTGGCCACAACAAATGTTGAGATTAATACGCCTGCAGTTGCCAGGAGTGCGATTGGCCATTTCCGCTCTGCAAGACGGTCTAGGTCTACATGAAGCGCCCCAGCAAACAGCAAAAAACTCAACATTCCTTGCAGCAGAGTGTCGGCAAACTCCAAGCTATCTATAAAACTAACCATTCGCTCGGCGAGCGACAGGCTGGGTAGGAGTATATCTATAAGGAGTACGATGAAAGACCCAATCAATGCGGCTAGGGCTACGCCGATTGTGTGGGGTAATCTCAGTAATCGATGATTAATATATGCCGCTAATGCTGTGGCGACGAGAAGGAGCGCGATGGCATCAAACACGTTCATGCCAACGCCTCCTGCTAAACTTTATTAAGCTTCTTGCTCGGCAGCTACTACACCTTTGTCATTCATCAGTTGCTCAAGTTCGCCGGACTCATACATTTCGCGAACGATGTCGCAGCCACCGATGAACTCTCCCTTTACATAAAGCTGAGGAATGGTTGGCCAATTTGAGAATTGCTTCACACCCTCGCGAATGTCCATATCTTCTAGAACGTTGATTCCTTTAAACGGGACTCCTACGTGAGTAAGAACTTGGACAGTCATTGCAGAGAAACCGCACTGCGGAAAAACAGGTGTGCCTTTCATAAATAGAACAACCGCGTTTTCGTCGATTTCAGCTTGGATACGTGCATTTACGTCAGACATGAAAGTCTCCTTCAAAAAAAGAGGTTAGGCATCCTCAGGTATTGAGGTTTGGAGAGCAAGGGCGTGTAATTCTCCACCCATTCTCCCTTTAAGGGCGGCATAAACTAGTTGGTGTTGTTGCACTCTATTTTTGCCTTTGAAAGCAATTGAAGTGACATGCGCAGCGTAATGATCGCCATCGCCTGCCAAATCACGTATTTCGACAGTCGCGTCTGGCATCGCCTCTTTGATAAGTTGCTCGATTTGACTTGCATCCATAGCCATGGCGCGTTCCTCTTCGTTCAGCTTAGGCCCCCGCCATGAAGGTTGGAAACCATCCTTCATGTGCTTGCTCTAAGTCTGAGATTGATATGGATATTGCGTCATTAACAGTCAACTTTTCACCGCCTGTTTGACCAACGCACGATATAGGAATGCCCGCCTTCTTTGCTTCCTCAATCACACGGGTCGTTTCAGACACCGCCAGGAGATACCGTGCTTGATCTTCCCCAAATAACCAGAACACCGCAGTTACCCCATCTGGTATTTGGATATTGGCTCCAACGCCACCAGCTATGACCATCTTTGCAAGGCCTACTGCAAGCCCTCCACCTGAAAGGTCATGACAAATACGGCAAAGACCTTTTGAGATCATTTCAGAGACGAATTTTCCGTTCTGAAGTTCGGTTGAAAGATCAACCGGTGGAGGGGCCCCATCAGCCCTTCCTTCGATTTCCATTAGATAACGTGAGGCACCAAGCCAGCCTTCGGTTTCGCCTACAAGCAGTAGGTCTAAGCCAGATTCTAAAGCCAGAGTTGTTGCTTTATTTATATCATCGACAATGCCAATGGCACCAATGGTTGGCGTCGGTAAAATTGCTTGACCATTGGTCTCATTGTAGAGTGATACATTCCCCGAAACTACAGGGAAATTCAAAGCTCGGCAGGCTTCCCCCATTCCTTGAATGCAGCCAACAAATTGGCCCATAATTTCAGGCTTCTCAGGATTGCCAAAGTTTAGATTGTCTGTGACTGCTAACGGCCTTGCGCCAGACGCGATAAGGTTGCGCCAAGCTTCTGTTACAGCTTGACGGCCACCTTCAACAGGGTCTGCTACACAGTATCTTGGAGTAACATCACTTGTCGCAGCTAGGCCTTTAGGTCCGTCACCTAAACGAATTAATGCTGCGTCTCCACCGGGCCCTCGAATTGTGTCACCTCTTACAAGGCTATCATACTGTTCCCATATCCAGCGCCGGGAAGATAGGTTTGGTCCACCAACAAGCTTAACAAGAGCAGAGCTTAAATCCTCACCCTTAACTGAATGGGGGTCTAAGTGAGGTCGAGCTGGAGGAATGACGTACGGGCGATCATATTCAGGAGAGGCTTCTGAAAGTGGTTGGATAGGCAAATCACCAGCAATTTCGCCATGCCAATGCAGTCTCATGCGACCGGTATTTGTAAGTTTACCAATTACAGCAAAATCGAGACCCCACTTTAGAAAAATATTCGCAGCAACATCTTCCTGACCTGGCTTCATTACAATGAGCATGCGTTCCTGGCTTTCGGAAAGCATCAACTCATAGGGTGTCATACCATCTTCACGCATGGGAACTTGGTCAAGATAGAGGTCGAGGCCTAGCCCACCTTTACCAGCCATTTCAAAGGAGGAGGATGTTAAGCCAGCTGCTCCCATATCTTGAATGGCCACGATTGCATCAGTTGCCATTAATTCAAGACAAGCCTCGATTAGTAGTTTTTCGGCAAAGGGATCGCCAACCTGCACAGTTGGCCTCTTAGCTTCTGATTCATCATCAAATTCAGCGGATGCCATGGATGCTCCGTGAATTCCATCACGTCCAGTTTTAGATCCCACATATACAACAGGGTTGCCAACACCAGCAGCAGTTGAATAAAAAATTCTATCTGCCTGAGCCACACCAATTGTCATTGCGTTTACGAGATTGTTGCCATTGTAAGAAGCATCAAACTCACATTCCCCTCCAACAGTGGGGACACCAACACAATTTCCATAACCTCCAATGCCGGCTACAACACCTGCAACCAGGCTCTTAGTCTTTGGATGGTCGGGACTGCCAAACCGAAGGGCATTGAGATTAGCGATAGGCCTAGCACCCATTGTGAACACATCTCTCAGGATTCCCCCAACACCCGTTGCAGCGCCTTGGTAAGGCTCAATGAATGATGGGTGATTATGACTTTCCATCTTGAAGATCGCAGCCATACCATCGCCAATGTCCACAACGCCTGCGTTCTCGCCAGGTCCACAAATAACCCATGGGGCTTCGGTAGGCAGAGTTTTTAAGTGCTTCTTAGATGACTTATATGAACAATGTTCGCTCCACATCGCAGAAAAAACACCGAGCTCTGTTAGATTTGGTGATCGCCCCATTATCTGAAGTACAAGCTGGTACTCTTCTGGGGTTAAACCATGAGCGGCAACCAATTCTTCGGTAATTTCTGGTTCTTCTGGGAGCATTTGTTTAGGCCGCCGCTAATAAGCTTTTGAAAATAATTAAACCATCATCACCGCCTGTGAGAGGGTCCACTGCATTTTCTGGGTGAGGCATTAAACCGAGTACATTCCGATCAGCACTTAGAACACCTGCAATGTCTCCAGTAGAACCATTAGGGTTGTCCCCAGGTTCATAACGAAAAGCGACGAGGTCACGATCTTCCAACATTTTTTTCTGGTCTGGAGTTACAAAATAGCCGCCGTCATGGTGAGCTACAGGGACCGTTATTTTGCTTGTCCCAGCCTGCATCTCCCGAGTGAATGGGGAGTTGGAGGTTCCACAGATCAGCGTCGTCTCTCTGCAGACAAACTTTAGGGCAGAATTTCTGAGAAGGGCGCCTGCTAGAAGTCCAGATTCAATTAAAATCTGAAAACCGTTGCATACACCTAGCACCGGGCGCCCTTTTCGAGCATGAGCTCTGATGGCATCCATTATAGGGGCTCTTGCAGCGATAGCGCCTGGCCTAAGATAATCCCCATAACTGAAGCCGCCTGGCAGAGTAACTAAATCGACTTCAGGAAGATCTGTGTCAGCATGCCAAACAAAGATAGGATCTGTATTAAATGCGCGCTGGCAGGCGAGAGCCATGTCACGCTCTCGATTAGAACCTGGAAAAACGACTATA
>Ga0181570_10001323_pt1 | contig 21393 bp, 16 predicted proteins | sample 101ome_18_FD_148667 | JGI IMG/M metagenome (GOLD analysis project Ga0181570, IMG submission 148667) | Coastal salt marsh microbial communities from the Groves Creek Marsh, Skidaway Island, Georgia - 101406AT metaG (spades assembly) | ecosystem: Environmental > Aquatic > Marine > Intertidal zone...
AGAACTCCAAGGGTGGTGAAGAAGGCGCGCCGGCCTTCGGCAACGACGCTTACGGTACGGATCGGACGACGGATCGACGGATCGATGGATGGATGGATGGATGGATGGATGGATGTGACTCGGATGGATGACTCGGATGGATGAATGGATGAATGGACTGACGGACGGACGGATCGACGACGCGTGCGCGGACGGATAGGTATGATCGGTAAGGCTGCGTCCTACTCCCTCTTCGGCGCCGCCATCACCAAGGTACGCGCGACGCGACGCGAACGATCGATCGATCGATCGATCGGTTCTTCACTGAAAACCTTATCCGCGAAAAAGAGGGGGGCTTGGCTCGGGTCGGGTCGGACGCGCGCGACGGGTGTTAAATGTCCCCCGACGGCGCGCGCGATGGGTGACGGATGACGGACGACGGTTTATGATGTGTGCGCGCGCGTCGAGCGGCGCGTCGAGCGGCGCGTCGAGCGGCGCGATTGAAACGCGGAGGGGGGCGCGCGCGACTCTTCGGGGATACTTTTCGTCGTTAATCGCGTTCGGGGACTGACGGCGAGCGCGTTTCGTTTTCTTCTTCTCGATAGACTGGTACTTCCGGTGAATTCACCGCGGAAGGTCCGGTGACGGTTTTCGCGCCGAACGACGACGCCATGGGCGACTTTGCCAAGGCGCAAGGTCTCTCCAAGCTTGACCTCATGACCTACGACGGCCTCAAGGATGTCGTCCTCAACCACGTCGCCAAGGGTAAGTTTGACAAGGCTAGCCTCCCGGCTGAAGTCGAGATGGTCTCTGGCAAGAAGGTTTCCACCGCCGGCTTGTCCTTCAAGAAGAACGACATCAAGGTTGACAACGGCCTCATCCACGCCATCTCCACCGTCATCGTCTAAGCGGATGAACGCGACGTGAAGGCGTCTTGTTGGTTTTTTCACACCCATTAGCGATCCGTCGCGTCGAGCGAGCCGAGGTACTCGGTCTCGATCGACCGATCGATCGTTTGGATGATACGCCCACACATAAGAGACTCTAGTTTTCAAGCAGGCCATCTACTCGCCGAGAGCGCGTCCAAGAAACGGGGCGGATTCTAGTGTTGTATTAGGAGACTGAAATGTAAGAGCGACGCGACGAGACTCATCAACCCGGCTCGACGACCCGCCTCACTCATCGACGCGACGGCGACTCGACGCGAAACGAAACGAAACGAGACGAGAAGCGTCATCGTTTCGGTATGGATCGATTAGCGTCGATATTCCTCGACGACGACGACGACGGCGACGACGACGAACGTCCGTCGGCGTCGTCGCGCGCCAACACCAATCTCCGCGCCGGTGGAGTGAAGACGAACGACGCGACCGCCGGCGAGTGGACGAGTGAGGCGCCGAGCGGTGAGAGCGGGGCGAAAAGTGGACGCGCCACCGCCGCGCTCGATGGGTCCGCGTCGTCGGGTCGTCGTCGTCGCGCGCGCGCGCGGGGTTCACCGAGACGAAACGCGACGCCCGCGGAGACGACGCTGAGCGGTTGGTTGGCGTCGCTCTGGGACGCGCTGATCGCGGAAGACGACGAGGATTGGGACGACGCGAGGCGAGGGAAAGGAGGCACGCCGACGGGGGCGAAGAATTTACGCAACATAGATCTCGGGGTGGAGCAGGAGATGGAGGTGGTGCTGACGCCGACGAAGACAAAGACAAAGACGACGAGCGGCGGCGGCGAAGGACGAAGGACGTCGTCGCTGAGCGGCGGTGGCGGCGGTAGCGGCGGGTATTTTTTCGGTGACGACGGCGAGGAAGCGGATGCGTTCGATGGCGAGGCGGAGGTGACGTCTCGCTCGATGCCGAACGTGTTTCCCGGGCGACGCGTCGAGGTGACGGGGGAGTCTGAGACGGATGAGCGAGCGACGACGATGCAAAGGTTGTGGGGAGACCCCGGCGCGTACGTCTCCGCTGACGATTGTAGAAGGGTTTTGCGGTCGCTGCGTGAAGCGCAAGTCGTGTGCAGAGCGATGGATGAACGCATGGAGCGTTGGGTGGTGAGAACAAAGGTTAAGGATGCGAACGGCGAAGCTTTCGAGGCGGATGATTTGTTGGAATTTTGGCGACGGAGCGCCGTCAACATGTGCGAAGTCTTTCTCAACGCTCTTCTCTCCGCGGGAGGACACTTTGAGAGCTGTGCGACGACGCCGAGGCATCGTGAGTGTCTCTTGAACGTCGTCGAAGGCTACGTCTTGGGCGGGTTACAGCACAAGCTGCTCGCGCACGGCGTCACGCACATCTTTGCCGAAGACGACGAGGCGACGAGGCAGCGCTTGGAGCTCGTCGCGGCGCTCCCGCTCGAAGTTTTCGGCCTCGATGAAAAGTGCGAACCAATCGTGGGTGACGAGGAGTTGATACACGCGATTAAAACGTTGCACGAGCTCAGTTGTCCGGCGCACATGGCGCACCAAATTTCAGTCGTCGTTCGTCGCGTGCAGAGCGCCTCTGAGGGCATCATCGGCGCCGACGAGCTTTTGAGCATCTTTGTCGTCGCGATTGCGCGCGCGCAACCGAAAATGGCGCATTCTCTCGACAAGTACATCGACACTTTCCACTCTTTGCTATCTCAGGCGCACAAGGGTGAAGGAGGGTTCGCCATGGCCAATTTCTCTGGCGCTCTGCGATACGCGACGAGCGACGCCGTGACGAAAATTCTAGAGGAAAACGACGGCGCCGTCGTGGACACGGCGACCGCGGTAGCGTAGATATCCGAGATATTATATTATTGTTGTAAAATCAATAGTTGTTCTAGTCTTCTATCGTCATCTAAGGCGATCCTTCCGCCGCTCTCTTGACGCCCTTGTCGCGCCAAGTCACCAAAACTTCATCCGTGCGGAACCTCTGAGTGCACTGTGTTTCTTCCAACGGTGTCGTCTCCCCGTTGAGGTACTGCAACAACCCGGTATAAGCAATCATCGCTCCGTTATCGATGCAAAAGCGATCGTCCATCCGCCCGTTTTCATCCAAGCCGTAGAGTTTTCCTCCTCGCTCTGACGCCATCACCGCCATCATCTCTTGCAATCGCAAATTACACCCCACTCCACCGACGATTAAAACATCCTTGGCGTTCGTGTGTGCCATCGCGCGTTCCGTGATTTCAACCATCATCGAAAACACCGTCTCTTGCATCGAAAAGCACAAATCTGCGGCGGTCACTTCGCCCTTTCCCAAGTGCTCGTTGGCGTACGATTCGTAAAACGTAAGAATCCCGCTCAGGTTAACATCCATCCCCTTGACGCCGTACGGACCCTCTATAAACTTTTTCCCTTTTTTCGCCTCTTGTTCAATGTTATAACCGGGCGCTGGGTCGTTACTCAACCCACAAACCCGAGCGAACCGGTCCAACATGTTTCCGACGGCGATGTCGATGGTTTCCCCGAAAATTCTGTACCTCTGCTCGTTGTACGCGATAACCTGCGTGTTCCCACCAGAAACGTACAGAATCACCGGATTCTCCGCCCCGGTGACCAACCGCCCCATCTCTATGTGCGCCACGCAGTGATTCACCCCAACCATGGGTTTATCGTACAGCAACGCCAGCGTTCTCGCGCACGCCGCCGTCGAGGTCAACGGCGCCCCCATCCCGGGTCCCTTTGTAAAACACACCACATCGATATCCTCGACGCGTAAACCCCCGGCTTCACTCAGCGCCCGCTCTGTGAGCTCAACCACGACGCTCTGGTGATGTTTCGCCGTCTCTCTCGGTAAAAACCCCGTGCCGACGGGCGTCACGTACGTTTTCCGCGGATTTGACAAAATTTCACCATCCGAGGACACGACGCCGACGCCGATCTTATTCGCCGATCCCTCGAACCCGACGGCGAGCAGGCGCCGTTCTCCTCCCCGCTCTCCTCCCCGTTCGCCGTCGTCGCGAGTCATGCGCGAGATCGACCGACGGTCGGCCGAAGCGCGCGTCGTCGAGGTCTGACGCGATGGGCGACACAAACCATCGCGCGGTGCATCGAGCGAGCGAGTCGGCATGCGCGTCGTCACCCGCGTCGTCGCGAACGCCGCGAACATCGCCGCCGGGACGTCGCCGTCGAGGGCCGTCGGCGGCGCGAACGCCGCCGCGCGTCGCCCGGTTCGCGGTTCGCACGGAAAGCCGTTACGACGAGCGACTCACTCCGCGTCCGCGTCCGTCGGTCGACGACGACGCCGTTCGGTGGCGAATGGGCACGCGGCGCGGCGCGGTGGTGGTGCGCGCGAAACCTCGTCGGATCACGGTGGGTCGGGGTCGGGCGGTGGACGAGGCGGGGACGGTGACGGCGGTGGACGAGGCGAAGGCGACGAGGACGAGGGAGAAGACGACGCGAACGGAAGACGGTTGGGAACGTTCGCGCTCGGTGTCGGTGCGAGCGTTTTAGCGGCGACGTTCGCGTCCGCGCCCGAAGCGAACGCGGGAGCGTTGAGCGGGACGAGAAGGAGATCGTCGAGTAAACTCACGGACGCGGCGACGAGTCTGTTGTACGGGTTCGTCGTCTTTTACGGCGTCAAGCTCGCGTTGAAGAGATTGTTCGCGCCGGTGCTTCTCTTCGTGTCGACGACGCATTTGTTGTACAAGATGCGAACGCTTCGCGTGTCGCCATTCATGCTGTACGAGGATCTCATCAAGCCGTACATGCCGCTCGAGTATCAAAAGAATTTGGAAGACTTTAGCGCCAAGGCGATGAAGAGCAAAGTCGTGGATAAAAAACTCTTACACGACGGATGGTGGGATCGCCAGGAGCGTCGGTTTTGGGCGTGCGCGCACAGATTATTACCCGCGTGTAATTCATCCATCGGTGAGCGGGCGTTCGTGATCGGTATCCTTCTCGCTGGGTTGGCTTAAAAATAGTTTGTAGGCGCGGCTTTTGGCTCTTTGATTATTGAAACGCCGAAACCACTTTCTTTCAATCGATAATACATGACATTTTTCCTCTCCTCCTTCGTCCGACTCAGGGATTGACACGCGTGGTGACCCACTCCCCGTGCACATCTTCGTGCACGTGCCTCTCGTTCTTCTTCAAGTGCAAGTGATCGATTCTCGTCGGTCGCAACGCGACGAGGGTGAAATTCGCGCTCACCGTCTCGTCGTCCAACGCCGGATCATCCTCCGCCACATCGTGCGGATCCCTCTCCCCATCCTCCACCACCGCTCTCGCCCCACCAGGGGTGGGCCACAAAAACTGCCCTCGAGCCCCTCTTCGCATCTTCTTCCACAAGTTTTTCCTCGCCTCGTCTTCCTCCGCGTCCGCGTCCGCGGACGAGCGAGACGTCGTCAGCGTTCCCGTCACCCTAAACTGTTCCCGCGTCTCTGGGAAATACCACGCAATCTCCGACCGAGAATCTTTCGCAATGTCTGGAATTTTCCCCGATCGCGCATCCGTGCAAAACACCAGCGCGTCGCCCGCCGTATCCTTCGTCGCCGCCGACAGGTACTCACCCAGAAACCCACGAATGACGACAGTTCTCACCCTCGGCGCCCCGGTTTCCGCGTCGATCGTCGCGATCTGCGCGTACTTGGACGTCGGGTTTCGTCCGTTCCGTTTCAGCGCGTGCTTCAACGCCGCGCGCCACGCCGGGACGGTCGACGCCGCCGCACCGGCCGACATGATTGAAACGGATTGGTTGGTTCGACGCGCGCTTCAGTGAGTGACGCTCGCGCAAATGTCATCCGCCTCTCTTCTACACCGCCGCGTGTCGGCGCGATTCGACGACGGAGGCGACGGCGGCGCGGACGGTGACGACGGTCTCTCGCTTCGCGTCGCGGCGAGGATCGACGGCGAACGAGGCGGGTTTCACAGAAGATTGGTCGTCGCCGTGGATGCGTCTCGACAACCAACTCGCGAGTTTGACTTTGACGTCGTCGGTGTGCGCGTCGTCGTCCCTCGAGAAGCGTTCGTGGACGTCGACGAATTGCGGGAGTTATCGTCGTCGACGGGCGGGTGGGAGTGCGCGGCGATCGGGGACGTGGATGTGGAGGCGCCGGCGAGAAGGGCGGGAGAGGCGACGCTGACGTGCGCTCGAGCGTCGTCGTCGTCGTCGTCGTCGTGGACGCTTGATGTGCCGGTACACGCGAGATACGGGGTGACGAAACTCGGTGGGGGGAAATCACGCGTGGAATTTGCGGCGCCGGTGCGCGCGACGGCTTTGACGACGGATGGACGATGGGTGGACGGCGTCCAAAGCGCGACGGCTTTGGAATCGTCGCTCGGATGGGACGTACCCGTGGGCGACGCCGGGAGCGCCGATGCGGTTCGCTGGATCACCGATGGGACGAGGGTGATCGGTGCGGTGATTGTGTTCGTGTTTGCGCTACGGAAAAGGATGCGTCGGGGGGATAGAGGGATGAAGCGCGTCAAAAATAACTAGCTAGCAAAGCGCCATAAATTTTTCATTTCAATCGTAGAGCTCAGACGCGTACGGGAGCGCGTCTCGGTCCTCCTTAACAAAGACAAAAGTCGTCCCTTTATTCCCGGTGGAGATTCGCACCGCGTCTGAGACGTAATCCGTCGTGAGAAACCCCATGGCTTCGGCGCCGAGCAACCGAAACGGCACCGGGTACGGCAGTCTCACCTTGACCGGCTTCTCCAACTCGAGATAGGCCAAGTCGAAACCGTAGTTAATCCGTCCTCGAAGCTCCTCTTTCGACGTTTCCGGTTCCAACGACGCGTTCGCGCTCAACCTAAAGTACCCTATACCGTCACCGAAACACACCGCTTGATCCACGCGTCGCGCGGACGACTCGCCGACGAGCCGAACGCCTTGACGAACCGCGAACCCGCCCTCGGACAGCTTGCTCAACACCGCCCGCTGAATCGGGCTCGAGCTCGCCGCCGCGCGACGACTCGCCGACGACGATGAATCCGAACCCGACGGCGATCCGAACAACGCCGCGAACACCGCCTCGATCCCGGGCGCCGTGTTATCCGTCCTTCGCCCCAACGGCGCCGTAGCGTCAAACGCGCTCTTCGTCGAGTAAATCAACCTCCACGTCCCGTCCACCGCCGACGCCAACGCCTCGTTATCCCCGACCGATTCCCACGCTTTAAAGTTTTTCGTCAAATCATCGATCGTTCGCAGCGTCGCCGCGTCGTCCCCGGCCTCCGCGCTTCGCACGAGTCTCTCTTCCAACGCCGCGACGTCATCCGCGGACGATGAAGATGACGCCGACGCCGACGCCGACGCGGTTCTTCCACGAACGACGCGACGGGGGCGAAGTCGACGACGACGACACCGCGCGTTCACCGCCGTCGTCGTCGACGTCGACGCACCGCGCGCGTCGCTTCGAGCCGTCGACGCAGACATCGGGGCACCGCAGAGAGTGACGCGCGTTCGCGATTCATGCCGCGCGGGGCGTCCACCCTTCGAGGCGCCACCGCGCTCGAACGGTCGACGAGGATTCGATCGTCGTCGGCGGCGTCGTCGTCAGCGGCGCCGCCCCGTCGAGGTCGTCGCGTCGCGCGTCGATGGAACGTCGCGGACGCGCGCGACGAAGACGAAGACGAAACGTCGTCGAGCGCGTCGTCGAGCGTGTTCATATTCGGTATGGGGTACGCGGGGGCGGCGTTGGCGGCGGCGCTGCGCGCGGACGGGTCGTACGACGTGCGCGGGACGTGTGGGAGCGAGGAGGAGGCGGAACGAGCGCGAAGAGAAGGGGCGCGAGCGGCGTACGTTTGGTTTGCGGACGCGGACGCGAGGACGGAGTCGCGGAAGACGATAGATAAGCAGACGAACGCGTCGTTCGCAGAGATGGTCGGCGCGATCGAGCGCGCGGATTACGTCGTGTGTACCGTACCTCCGTTATCGACGTCATCGGGTGTTTTCGATGGCGTTTTGGATGCGTTCGGGGACGCGTTGGCGTCGCGGCGTCGATTCGTCGGTTACCTGAGCACCACGGCGGTGTACGGCGACCACGGCGGGGACGTCGTGAACGAGGACTCGGAGTGTCGAGGCGAGAGCGCAAAGGCGAGAGATCGGTTAATTTGTGAAGAAAAGTGGCGCGATTTGGCGTCGAAAAGCGGTGGTGAGGTTAAAGTTGTGACGTATCGCGCGGGCGGTATTTACGGCTCCGGGAGAAGCGCGTTGGACGCGGCTCGACGACGACGCGTAGAAGGAAGCGTGACGCAACGCGCGCGAGGGTCGAGAAAATTTACGAGTCGCGTACACGTTGATGACGTCGCGAGCGTCATCATCGCGAGCATGCGCGCCGGGGATGAGGCGATGGATGTGTACAACGTCGTCGACGACGATCCGGCGCCTCGATTCGTCGCCGTGCGTTTCGCCAGAGAGCTCTTGGGTCTCCCGGAGGATCCCGAGGACGAAGAAGATCCCGAAGAGTCGGTACAGAACAACGATAGGGGTGAGAAGCGCGTGGATAACGCGCGAATGAAGAGCGCGCTGCGAGACGCGGGTCTGTCAATGCGGTTTCCCACGTACCGGGAGGGCTTGCGAGCGCTGGCAAACAAAGAGGAGGAGGAGCGCGAACGAATGAATGAATGAGTCCTATTAAATCGGAGTAGCGGTACTAGTAGTTGTTTTAGTTGTTCCTATGTGTTTCAAACGTTTCGTCAATCGTCGTTTAACGCACTCCGCGAGGCATCATGCCGCGCGGAGGAGGCACGAGACGCCGCGCCGGTCCAGCTTGCGCGTCGGCTTCAATCGCGCAGACGGCTTGAATATCTTCGCGACGACCCTTGACACCGCGCGTGAGACCTGATTTCTGCACCCATTGCACCCAAGGTCCCCAAGTTCGACGATCTCGCGAGAGCGTCGAGGCATGACCGATCACGATGACGCCTCGTCGAGCGCGAGTGAGGGTGACGTTGCATCGACGAGCGTCGGCGACGAAACCGATGGTGTTCAAATTGTTTGCTCGAACGGTGGAAACAATCATCAATTCCTTCTCGCGGCCTTGGTAGCCGTCGACGGATGACACCTCGATCCCGGCTTCACCGGTTTCCTTGTCGATACCCGTGCGGACGCCTCGAGAACGAAGATAGGATCGTATCAATTTCACCTGCGCTGCGTACGGAGTCACAATGCCAATGTGACACGGTCGAAGTTCGCCCGCTGCGAGGAGCCCGACGAGGACGTTCATGACTTGTTCCGCTTCAGCCTTGTTATTGTAGCTCATGTTATCGGTCGTCTCCAAAGCGTCTTGCGGGGTGGGCAAGAATGCGATCGGCACGGACGGAATGGGCCACGGGAATCCCTTTGGAGCCGGACGCATCGCCGCCGGAGTGCCGCTCTTCACCAACCCGTTGTAGAAGGACGTCGACGGGAAGTAACTCAACGCCGGGTGCATGCGGAACTGGGTATCTAAAAGGTAGGGCTTCACGCCGGCGCGCACGAGACGGTCGAACAAAGACAGAGTCATGCCAGCCAATTCAGCCTCGCGAGAGACGACGGTGGGCGGCAACTGCTTGTGATCGCCGACGAGCACGAGTTGTTGACAGCCATTCGCGAGCGGCACGAGCGACATTGGTTCCGTCACTTGGCTCGCTTCGTCGAGCATGACTGCGCTAAAGTTGATGCGATCGAGAAAATCGCTTCCAGATCCGGAGCACGTGGCGCAGACGGCTTGGGCGTAACGAACGGCTCGAAGCTGCGCCTCGTACGCCTCGTGTTTCGTCGCCCCGGGCGGAATGGCGTTCTCAATTTGATAACGCGCGAGATCCGGGCGGACAGCCTCGGGGCGTCCGAGTCGAATGACGTTCACCCCCGCCTTTGCGAGACCTTCCACCATGTTATCGACCGCGGTGTTGGAATCTGAGGTGCAGAGAACCGGACCGTGGCCGATTTCGAGCATGCCTCGAACGATGGCTACCGACGTGTGCGTTTTCCCCGTACCCGGAGGTCCTTGAATCAAAGTCAACTTTCGCTCGAGGGCAGCCTTCATCGCATCGCGTTGAGAGTTGTTCAACCCGTGCATGTTCGTAACGTTATCGACGACTCTATCGTAGGGTCCTGGCATTTTTGGATCTCCCGTGGGATTGATCAATCCTTGACACAACGCCGGCACGGCTTCGCGTTCAACCATCTCGCATCCCTCTGGCCACGGTTGGACGGCGCTCACCTTGTATTTCGGCTCGACCGGTTCTTTATCTCCATCCGCGTCGTTCGCGTCTTCGCGTCGAATGTTGAGCGAGCCCATCGCCCGGGACAACTCATCCGCCAAGTCCTTTGCGCTTCGCTGAAATCCGGCGGTGAGAATCTGACGAAACACCGGGTTCGTCTTGCACACCGCCTTCTTCGTCGGGTCGTTCGGCTCTAGGAGTTCATAGAGCGACTCTACTTGTCGAGTGTACGTGATTCTGTTGGCCAATCTATCGATTCTCCAGTCATCGCCGGAGAGTTCGTTCACGTCTCCGTGATCGAGCTTGATGTGGAGCTCATTGAGCGTGTACGGAACGATTTCAATCACCCCTTCAAACTCCTCCATCGGAGTTTCCGGCGCGGCGAGAGGCTTCGGTGCCTTTGGCTTCGGCACGAACGCCGCCGCGTTGACGCTGAGCGTGGACTTTGCAGCGATGTCGCTCGTAGGATCGGCCTCGGGCTCCGACTCTGACTCGGCTTCCGGTTCGATATACCGACGCACCAAGATGGAGTCTCCAACCTGCACGCCGCGTTTACCATCTCCGGAATCGAGCGTCTTGAGACATGCCATGCGAGTGAGCACGTTGGGTTTATCCGGCACAGCTCGTGTCGACAAACAGAGTCTTCCACCCTTCAATTTAGAAGGCTTTGCCACGAGATGAAACGAGCACGTGCCCGCTTGCTCTAGCGATTTCGGCGAACGCTTCTTGATGCGATCCATAATCTGGTTCGACTCTTCGCAAAACTCCATCACCAACAGCCGGACATTCTTCGTGTAGTACGCAGCCGTCGCCGGGTCTGGAAACTCGAGGACTCCACCCTTGGCGGCGACGCTCTCTTCGCTAAACTCGCATCCTTTGCAGCACGCGTCCACAAACGCCAACGCCTCCTTGGCGCTCGTCCTACACGGAATGGCTGAAATCACCTCGGTAAACCTCTTCACCGTCATGGACAACCCGAACTCGGCCATCGCTCGCGCCACTTCGCTCGCGTGATCCGCGTGCGTCTCCTTGACGAGCGCCGAGATCAACTTGAAATACGTCGTCTCGTCGATGCCCATCGGACACGTCGTCTCTGGGTTCCCGCCGTGTCTCTGAAACGTCCCGCAAGCCGTGTCGTAACGATACCGAGCCATGGCGTGGGCAAAAAACTCAAACGCCCCACTCACGTCTCCCGTGTTGATGCATCGCTTGATCTTTGTCGCGTACGCAATCTTAGGTGGAGGTTTCGGCGCCTTGCGTTGCTTCCCTCGTCCTCCTCCAAACCTGCCGCCGCCGCCACCGCCGAAACGTCCACCACCACCAGCCCCGTACCCACGACCACCGAAGCTTTTATGATTATGATACCCGCGTCCACCGGGCCCACCGTACCCGCGTCCGCCGTACCCGTACCCGTACCCGTACGAAGCCGCCGCGCCGTTGAAACCTCCGCCGTTAACGTAGACGTTTCCAAACCCACCGCCGCCGCCGCCGCCGCCACCGCCGTGGTGAGACGACGGAGACCCCACCGCCGATCCACCGTGATGATGACCGAGGTGATCACGCCGCCCGTGTCCGGAAAACCCACCGTTCGGCGGCGTCATCGGCGTCATCGGTGGTGGTGGCGCAGCACCACCAGCACCACCGTCGACGTACCCGCCCCCGTACCCGACGTCGCGTTGCCGGCGCTGTCGCTCGTTTCGGTTTCGATCGTCGGCGTAACCTCGACCCGGTGCGCCGCCGCCTCGTCCGTGCATCGGAGATGGATGAAGACGCGCGTCGGTCACTGCGTCGACACACGGGTGAAGTGCGTCACTTCAATGCGCGCACACTTTGCAAAATCCATCGCGTCGCGACGCGCGTCGTGGACGTCGACGACGACGACGTCGCTGTCGTCAAAGAGGCGACAGTCGTCCGCGGCACGAAGGGTGTCATCGACGACGAAGATGACGCAGACGAGCGGTGCTGACGACGAATCAACAACATCATCGTCATCTTCTGTGAAGACAATCTTGGGAACGATGACGTTCGGATGGAGCTACGCATCGACGGCGTGCGATGACGAGACGAGTAAAGCGATGACGCGAGCGTTCGTCGATGCGGGACACGGGGAGTTGGACACGGCGTTGGCGTACGCGGGAGGGGAGACGGAGAAGATTTTGGGAAGGATCTTGTCGGCGGATGAAGGGGCGTTGAGGAAACGCGTCGTCGTGGATACAAAGGCGAACCCGTGGCCGGGTGGGAAGATGACGTCGAGCGCGGGACGCGGGGGTCTCGCCCCGGGTGAGCTTCGGAAACAGGTAGAACGGAGCGTGGAGTCGTTGGCGGGGACGAAGTGTCGAGTGTTGTATTTACACGCTCCAGACGCCGACACGAAACTGGAGGACGCGTTGAGAGAGTGCGACGCGATGCGAAGGGAAGGATTGTTCGAGGAGCTCGGGTTGTCTAATTTTTCCGCCTGGGAAACAGTCAAGGCGCACGAGCTCTCCGAGAAACACGGATGGAAGAGACCGAGCATTTATCAAGGAATGTACAACTGTCTGACGCGCAACGTCGAGCCCGAGTTGATTCCGGCGTTAAAGGCGACAAATATGCGCTTCGTGGCGTACAACCCGCTGTGCGGCGGCCTCTTGACTGGAAAGTACAAGAACAGGGACGTTTCGAGCGTGTCTGGGGGGAGATTTGACGGGAACGACATGTACACGTCTCGTTTTTGGCTCGATTGTTACCACGACGCCGTGGACGAAATCGTTCGCGCGTGCGAGCGACACGGCGTCTCCCCGGCGGACGCCGCTTTGCGTTGGTTATACAACCACAGCGAATTGGACGGGTCCAAGGGCGACGCCGTCATCATCGGCGCGTCCAGCGTCTCCCAGCTCGAGTCCAATTTAGCGTCCGCCGCGCGTTCCGATCCACTTCCAGACGACATCGTCGGCGCGATGGACGCCGGATGGGAACGGTGTCGCCCCGCCAGCGCGCCTTATTTCAGAGGTCACTGTAAAATTTAACTTGGATTTCTTTTAATTTATTCAACATGATGACACAGACGCACCCACGGCTGTCATTAACCGTTCGTTACCTGCGACGACGCCAACGAGTCACCACAAAGTGAAAAAGCGCGCGACCACGCACGACCCCCAGACTTTGGCGCAAGTCATGTCCATCCCCGCGCGCGTTTCGCGAGACGACGTCGGTCGACCGTCGACGACGCGTCGGACGACGATACGGACGTCGCATCGACGCGCGCGATTTCAAAGCGTCGTTCGACGAAAAGCGGTAGAGGAACACGAGTTAAAGGGTACCGGTGCCGAAGTCGCCGCTGCCGCGGTCGTGGAGACGACGGAGGTGCGTGGACGCGTTTGGGCGCACGATATGCAGGGAAATTTTCACCTGGAGTACGCATCGCTTGGGACGGCTTTTCACGAGCGCGTGGTGTTGGAAGCTGATGGCGCGGGAAGACGACTGGAAACGTCTGGCGGACGCGACGCAGACGACGACGTTTGGGACATCGATTGGTACGGTATAGGACGAGTGAACGCGCTCGATGGCGCGCACTTGTCTGCGATGATGACTTGGGTGCGCACGAATCAGTGGCAGGGTGAGGCGAAGTCGAAGTTGCGATTGAAGCAACTCGCGGCAGGATGCGTGGCGCGAATGGCTATCGAAAAATTCGGCGTTTCGACGCCAAAGCGATTGGATGTGGATAAGAAAAAGGTAAAGAAGCGAGCGGGCGGGCGAAGTCGAGAGCGAGAGCGCGGTGGGACGAGAGCGCAGGCGGCGCCTAAACTCCCGGCGTGTCCGACGAGCGTGTACGCGATGACAATGCTGGACGGAGGCCGAGTGAGCGCGAGAGTCTTTGTCGACGAATTGACGGGATACGCGTGGCGTGCCGAGTTTTACCATCAGCGCGGCGTGGAACAGTGGACGTACGAAGGTTGGGAGAAACAAAGTTCGTCGTCCGACGACGACAACGTCAATATCGCCGTGCCGGTGTTGGCGCATCGAATTCACGCCGAAGGCAACGTGACTGTTTTCCAGACATCGGAAGCGAAAGCGTCTCAAGCCGACGCCGAGGCGTTTAGCATGCCGTCGACGTCATCTTCGTCCAGAGTTTCGTGGAAGTCCCGAGAAGGCGGAGACGTACCACTCGTCGCTTGCCGCGGTGAGGGTGGTCACATTCTGGTCAAGGCAAAGACGTCATCAGAGGATTGGTACGTTTTAGACACGGCTTCCACGGGCATGGCAATCGCGCCGAGTGTCGCGGACGCCGCGAGCATGGAATCATTCGGTTCGATGTCAATAGTAGGAGTCGCCGCCTCGCTCGAAGGCAGACTTAGAGTCGGATCCGAGCTAGTGTTTGGCGATCTCACCATGAGCGAGCCGATTTTCATGGAACAGAATTTGGACGGCGCGCTACGCATGCCCAACGGAGAGAGATTGGGCGGCGTTTTGGGATGCCCGATTCTTGCGCACGCCGTAGTGCGCGTGCACGCGCCGCTGAGAGTCCCGGGTAGTCGAGACGCGCCCAAAATCACAGTCTACGTGTGTGATCGAGAATCGTACTCGCCGTCGCCAGAGGTGGAACGCGCATGGCAACCCGTTGCGCTCATCGACGGCGTTCCGTACGTCGAACTGACGTACACCATCGCTAACGATGGGTTTCAGGGCGTCACCGAGATGACCACAGAGCGTAAAGGACTCTTCAAGCTCGCCCTCGGCACTGGAGGCGTCGGTGCCGTCCTCACCAAGCGCGTCGCGGATGACGCGGATGTGGCCAATCGCACCCGCGCCCTCCAACCCGGCGGCATCATGAGCGGTCCCGGCGAGAGTTCCGGTCGTCTTCAGCGCGTCGGCGACGAAATCATCACTGGCAGAGTCGAAACCATCAAATTCAACTCGTTCGAGCTCAAAAACGTCCGAGCCGTCATCCATCTAGACGGCGACCAGCCCGACCTCGATCTCTCTCCGCACGCCGACGGCGCCGTCTGCGCCGACGCCATTCGCGGATGCGAGCTCGTGCTCGATCTCAATCCCACCGCCCCTCGCCTCGCCGTGGTTCCCCCGTGAAGCAGTACGCGCCGCTGTGGTCGTAGACTTGTAGTTAACCGCGACGACGACGCATCCATCCAAAGCGCGCTTTTTCAACCGAGTGGTTCCACCCTTCCTCTCTCTTTGTGGCGGCTGACACGAATAGAGTCACTGCGCGTCGCGCGGCGGAGCGCGAACGACCGAACCGCGGGTGCAGCGGACGAAGACGGCGGTGTAAACGCTCGCGTCGACGTCGCGCGCGCGTCATGAGCGCTCAACAGAGGGACGGCGACGGAACGACGGACGCGGGTGAGAGGAGTAAACGCGCGAGAGTGACTGCGGACGCTCCCGCTGTGAAGGACGTGAACCTCATCGCGCAGTTGGTGGACGTCGACGGCGTCCCGGCGGGACCAGAGTTGGATTTACCCCCGGATGTGGGGAGCAAAGAGCTGCAAACGCTGCTTCGGGAACTGCTCCGAGCGGCGACGAGCGACCCGGATGATGAAAAGTTGACGCTGCCGTACGCTTTTTACATCGACGGCGAAGAGGTGACGAGCGACCTGGCGACAACAATCACGCAGAGGAAGCTTTCGGTGGAACAAGTGTTGAAGATTGTGTATCAACCGCAGAGCGTGTTTAGGGTCAGACCGGTGACGCGGTGCTCCGCCGCCATCGCCGGGCACGCCGAAGCCGTGCTCAGCGTGGCTTTTTCTAGCGACGGGAAACATTTGGCCAGCGGAAGTGGGGACTCAACCATTCGTCTCTGGAACTTGGACACGCAGGCACCAAAGCACACGCTCAAGGGACACACGAACTGGGTGTTGTGCATCGCGTGGAGCGCAGACAATGTGTTTTTAGCCAGCGGTGGCATGGACGGTACGGTGCGGCTCTGGGACCCCGCCACGGGACAAGCTCGGGGCGGCCCACTGAAGGGGCACAAAAAACACGTGACGGCGTTGGCGTGGGAGCCTGCGCACGTGGCATATCCCGTCGTGCGGTTTGCGTCGGCCAGCGGCGATGGCACAGTCAGGGTGTGGGATGCGGTTCGGCGCTGTTGCTTGTTTGCGTTGTCCGCACACACAAAGGCGGTGGCGGCTGTCAAGTGGGGTGGGGAAGGATTAATCTATACAGCGTCTCGAGACACGACGATTTATGTTTGGGACGCCACGGATGGCAAGGTGGTGCGTCAGCTGAAGGGTCACGCGCACTGGGTCAACTCTTTGGCTTTGTCTACAGAGTACGCCCTGCGCACGGGTCCGTACGATCACACCGGGGTCAAGCCCGAGAATGCCGCCACCGCAAAGGCAGAAGCTTTAAAGAGATACAAGACAGCCACTGGGGGTAAGCCCGAGCGATTGATAAGCGGTAGCGATGATTTTACCATGTTCATGTGGGAGCCGTCCACTTCCAAGACTCCGCTTCAACGTTTGACCGGTCACCAGCAACTCATCAATCACGTCCTGTTTTCTCCCGACGGCAAATACTTTGCCAGCGCCTCTTTCGATAAGGGTGTCAAACTCTGGGATGGGCACACTGGTAAGTTTATCGCTTCATTCCGCGGACACGTCGGTGCCGTCTATCAGCTCGCGTGGTCCGCTGATAGTCGCATGTTGATGAGCGCGAGCAAGGATAGCACCATGAAGGTTTGGGACGCTCGGTTACGCAAGCTCAAGGAGGACCTGCCAGGGCACGCCGACGAAGTCTTTGCGGTAGATTGGAGTCCGATGGGAACCAAAGCGGCGAGTGGGGGCAAGGATAAGATGTTGCGCCTGTGGATGCATTAGAGAGAACCAGTAGCACTGGTAGTTTCAATGTGTAATATTATTCGTTTGGATGGTTTTACAAGTTGTCGTTTGATTCGAGTCGCGCTTAAGAGCACGGTTGTTTGTTTGATCGCGTTTTCTCATCTTATTCAGAGTCGGAAAAGTCGCTCTCGTCATCTTCTTCGGAAAAGTCATCTTCAGACTCATCAGAATCCTCGACGACGTATGTCTTCGTCGCACGCGCGCGCTGTGGACGAGCCGTCGATCTCGGCGCGACGGGCGCGACGACTTCTTCGGAGTCACTTCCATCAAAGTCTCCCTCAGAGTCCGACATCGCCTTCTTCGCCGCCGGGGCACGTTTCGGCGCCGCCTTCTTAGCCGGAGCAGGCTTTGAGGCAACTTCTTCGACAGCCTTGTTAATGGAAGACATGTTGAAGGTACTCGCCGGCTTGGAGACCGGCTTACTGAGAGCGGCGCCGCCACGCAACGCAAGGCGTTCGGCGAGAGACATTGGTTCAGTCTCAGCCTCTTCGCTCTCAGACTTGGCGGGAGCAGAGACCGGCGCGGCGACTGGAGCCAGAGCTGGAGCAGCCTTCGGAGCAGCCTTCGGAGCAGCCTTCTTTGGTGCAGCCTTCTTCTTCGGCTTGGCAACCTCGAAGTCTTCGTCGCTAAAATCATCGTCGTCCCATTCATCTTCATCGTCGCTGTTCGCAGCGCGTTGCTTCTTGAGCTTCTTCGCAGCAGCCTTCTTACCGGCGGCGGTGTTGTTGCGAGCGGCAGCACGCTGTTGCTTCTCGAGCACGATGCGAGCTTCTTCATCTTCAGCTTCGAGAAGCTCAAGCGCCTGCTCGAGAGTTTCAAGATCCTTGCGCCAGAGATCTTTTTCAGTCGTGTTGTGGAGTGCGGCAACCTCAGCCTCCTTGGTTTCCTTTTCGGCGCAGAGTTCTTCAACCTTCTCAAGCGTCAAGTTCCAGAGCGGCATGCCAAGAAGGTAGTCGAAAGAGGCACCAGAGGCTTCAGTGGCGACAAATTCACCATCCTCGTCGATTTCAGCGGCGCTGCCCTTGTCCGTCTTCGGGAGACGATCGTAGCAGAGCGCATCAAGCTCAGCAATCAACTCTTGCTTCTTCTTTCTGTTGACGACGAGGCTGCCATCGACTACAGCCAAGATGAATCTCATCTTGTTGGCCAATCTCTTGAGCTGCGCTTCCGCAAGACGAATCAACATTTCACGACGTTGAGCGTAAGCTCTCAAGCGTAGAGGGATGAATGCTTCCAAGACGGCGAGCGGAGAAGAATATTTGGTGATGACACCGTTTTCATTGAACAAGTGCATGTTCGTAATGCTCAGCTTTGTGCTCAACTTGAACTTCTTTTCAATGCCGGACTTGATGGCCGCAGCCAAGTTCTCCGGCGGCATGGTGATGACAAAGTGCACGGTGCTGTCGGTATGGTATTCCTTGTAATCACTAATGAACGGCTTGGTGTTCTTCGTCTTCGGCACAAGCATGTCTTCAAGGAACTCCTTGTAGTCAGACGTCCAAGATCGAAGCGGCAATTCCGTAACTTCCAATGTGCATTCATCTCTAATGTTGTACGCACCGGTGACAGTGTATCGGCTCTCACCCTTGACAATCTCTTCTTCGATCGTACCATTGAAGTTTCTGTACCACGGATGCATTTGGGTCGGCGACTCGCCGTCAAGAACCGCTCGGATGTTGGTGATGAGATCGCGCGGGTTGAAGTTTGGAATGCTCGTGGACCACCCCGTACCGATACCTTCGGCACCGTTGACGAGCACCAAAGGCAAGACTGGGTAGTAGTATTCCGGTTCGATACGCTGCCCATCTTCATCCAAGTAGTTCAATAACGCATCGTCACATTCCGGGAACATCGCTCTGCAGACTTCATGCAGACGCGTAAAGATGTAACGCGGGCTGGCGTGGTCCTTGCCACCTTGCAAGCGCGTACCAAACTGACCACTCGGAACGAGCAAGTTAATGTTGTTAGATCCAACGAAATCTTGCGCCAAGTTGACAATCGTCATCGCGAGAGAAGCTTCACCGTGGTGGTACGCAGAGTGCTCGGAAACGTAACCGCTCAGTTGCGCAACCTTGATGTCAGACTTGAGCTTACGCTTGAAGCACGAAAAGAGAACCTTGCGCTGCGACGGCTTGAAACCATCAACCATGCTCGGAATAGAACGCATCAAGTCAGCTCGAGAGAAGAGAATGAGCTCCTTGTTGATGAACTCGTCGTAGCGAACGGTTTCACCAGACATGTCCAAAAAGGTGCCGGGTTCGTACGCCGTAAGCCAAGCCTTACGATCTTCGACGCGCTTCTTGCTGAAGGACATGTCGATGAGATCGCCATCGCCATCGCTCTCCCAAATGAAGCTCTTGCGGTGGTGATCGAGCGCTGCGAAATATTCTTTGGCTTCGTTCGCCGTGGAAGTACCGAGACCCTTGTAGTACTTGATGCTCCAACCAGCAGTCGACTCGTTGGCTTCCTTCCACGCCTCGTATTCTGGCAACGTGTAGAACACCTTGGTCTGCTTACCCTTGGTAGCCTTGATGATGGGCGTGATAAACTCGAGCAAGAAACCAGGAATTTTCAACAGAGACGGAAAGTGTGCGTGGAGAAAGTTGATGAGCAAGCCCTTGATGTGAGAGCCGTCGTGATCTTGATCCGTCATGATCATCAACTTTCCGTAACGCAAAGACTTCGCACTTTCATACTCTTTGCCGTGCTGAAGACCGAGAATTTGCTTGATGTGGTTGATCTCCGCGTTGTTTTTGATTTGATCGTGAGAAGCATCGCGCACATTCAAGAGCTTACCACGAAGCGGGAACACACCGTACTTGTCGCGACCGACGACGGACAAGCCGCTCACGGCGAGAGCCTTCGCGGAATCCCCTTCGGTAAGAATGAGCGTACAAGACTCGGAGTTTCTACCACCGGCATCGTTCGCATCATCAAGCTTCGGGATGCCTGTCAAACGGGATCGCTTCGCACCATCCGTCTTCTTGAGCTCCTTGCTTTGCTTAAACTGAGCCCAGGACATGATGTTCTCGACGACGCCAGAATCCATGAGCTTCTTGATGATGGCATCAGAAGGCGTGTAAGCGCTACCAAACTTGTTCGGGCGCGTGATGAGCGTCTCCTTTGTTTGAGAATCGAAAGCCGGGTTCTCAATCAGGGCGTTTACAAACACCCAGAGATGGTTCTTCACTTGGAACGCCTTCAAGTTTTTGCAGCTCTTCTCCTTCTTCTGAATCTTCTCCAACAATTTTTGAGATATTTGATCAGCCACAGAGTTAACGTGGGTGCCCCCTTTCATGGTGCAGATACCGTTGACGAACGAGCACTGCTGGAATTGCGCGCTGTCAGAAATCGTCACGCAGACTTCCCATCTGTCCATGGACTTTTCAAAGATTTTCGGCGCGTTGGCTTGACCGTCGAGGTACAAGCTGACGTAATCGCTGAAACCCTTGACTTCGAGCTTTTCACCATTCAAGTAGATGCTCGTGTTCTTGCCAATGTTACCAGCCGCATCGTACACGCGCTTGCACATCAAGGCGGCGACGTCTTCGTTGACGAGAGACTCCATGCCAAACTTTTCAAAGTCTGGCTTGAAGGTGATGCAAGTCCAGTTTTCGCTCTTCTTGCACTTGGAGAGTTCCGGCTCACACTTGACGCTCATGTTGTCCTTGAAAACTTGTCGGTAACGCTTACCACGAGAGCCATCGCACGTTTCGACGATGAACTCCTTGGAGAAGATGTTGGCCAACTTGGCGCCGTAACCGTTTCGGCCTCCAACAACCTTTTTCTCGTTGTCGTCGTAGTTACTCGACGTCAACAAGTGACCAAAGATGAGTTCAGGAACGTAAACGCCTTCATCTTTGTGCATCTCGACCGGAATACCGTTACCGTCGTTATACACGCGAATCATCCCTTGTTCGACATCAATGTCCACCCGAAGTTCCTTCATCTTTGGGTCGCGCACCTTGTTATCCGTCGCGTTTACCAAGATTTCATCGAAAATCTTGTACAAGCCCGGAACAAAGGACACTTGCTTGTGCACCAACGACTTGGTAGCGGCATCGTACACCCACGCCTTCTCCTCCGCGCGTTCGCACGACCCGACGTACGTGTCTGGACGCAACAAGATGTGCTCCAGCTGTGTCTTCTTTTGGTAAATCTCCTCCACACTTTTTTTATTCGTCGCGTTGCCCAACGGCGACTTTGGAAGCTTCTGCGTCGCGCGCGCGACGAGGTCGAGACCGAGACCGCGGGGCGCATCGTCAGTCTCACGAATAACGTTCATTTTCCATCCGCGTCGTCGTCGTCGCGCGCGTCCGAGAACGAAACGGTCGTCGAACAATCATCACGACGCTCCAGAGGGGAACGAGAACCGACACACGCAACGCGACGCGCGACGCACCGCGGCTCCACCCTTTTTCTTCGTCACCACCGGGGACGGGTTCTCAGAATCGTAAAAGTCGCTCCCGTCGTCGTCGT
>Ga0181570_10001343_pt1 | contig 21216 bp, 15 predicted proteins | sample 101ome_18_FD_148667 | JGI IMG/M metagenome (GOLD analysis project Ga0181570, IMG submission 148667) | Coastal salt marsh microbial communities from the Groves Creek Marsh, Skidaway Island, Georgia - 101406AT metaG (spades assembly) | ecosystem: Environmental > Aquatic > Marine > Intertidal zone...
CAGTATATTCAGAATCACCATCAAGTAGAATACCATTCATAAATACCTGAACGTGACCTGCAGTATATGCTAAAGTTGCAGAATTATCGTCTGAACCTGTAAAAGTTGTTTGCGAAGAAGTCGCAGTATAACTATAAGTATCAAAACCTACAGTCTTAATTAAAGGTGCTAAATCTGCAGAAATCCAAGCAAGAATTTCAACAGAGTCTCCTGAAGTTGCACCAGTCGCAAGAACTATAGAAGTACCGTTTGTTGCTGTAAAGTCAGTTCCAGGTATCAGTTTAATACCATTCAACCAGACATCTACAAAACCAATATAGTAGTCCGCAACAAAGGTTGTTTGAGAGGCAGTGGCAGTATAAGTTGTACGCTCGTAAAGATAGTCGCCAGAAGGTGCTCCACCCCCGCCACTAATCTCTACAATGCTCTCTGTACCCGAGACGTCCTTCTTGATGTACATCTTACCATCATAGGTGTTGATGGCAACTTCACCAAGTGCTAAATCTGAGGTACTAGGAGCCGCGCTCGGAGTAGCCGAACGCTTCAGTTTTATCGTTTGTGCCATTTGGCTCTCCTATAACTTGCGTATATACGCAGGAGGTTATTTTTTATTTAGAATGTTCCACCGTCAAGTGAGGTGATTTCAGTTTCGAAATTATTTGTGTCGATAAGTACGTAATAGTTTGTACCGTCCTGAGTAACTTCCCATTTATCGCTAGTTTCATTCCAACGCAGAAGTACATTTGCAGAAGTACCGCGTTCGATTTCAATACCAGCATTTGCACTAGGAGTGCCAGTTTCTCCACTATTGAGTACGATAATATTATCGCCCAGCTCAACAGTAGTAGAGTTTACAGAAGTTACAGTACCATTTACAGTAAGATCACCACCAATTGTAGCATTGCCACTAGTAGTAAGAGTAGTAAAAGCACCAGTACTTGCAGAAGAGGCACCAATAGTAGTACCATCAATAGCTCCACCATTTATATCAACAGTGGAAAAAGTAGAAGTGCCAGTAGAAGTTATATCACCAGTTACGTTACCAGTAACATCACCAGTTACGTCCCCAGTCAAATCGCCAGTTACATTACCAGTTACATTACCAGTTAGATTACCAGTTACATTACCAGTAACATCACCAGTTAAATCAGCAGTTACAGTATTAAAAGTTACATTTGCACTAGTAGATACGTCCTGACCGATGGAAAAAGTTACTTCATCATTAGTAACAGCAGTAGTTACCCCAGTACCACCCGTAAAAGTAAGGGTTCCACCAGTATTAAAAGTATCTGTAGCAGTACCGTCAGAAAGAGTAAAAGAAGTGCTAACTGTATCCCAAGAAAGTTGTCCTGATCCATCAGTTTTTAAGTACTGATTTGCAGTACCATCTGCTTGAGGCCAGTTAAGTCCATCAAGAACAAGATCGCCAGTACCATTGGGAGTAATGGTAATATTACCATTTGTATCTGTAGAGGTAATTGCATTACCATTAAACTGTAGATTGTCTACAAGAAAATTATCAATTTTACTGTTTGAATCTACAACGATTGCACTACTAGCAGTAAGAGTACCTGCAGTGTGGTCAAGCATATCCACATATACCTTTCCGCCAATAGCATCTACATCACCAGTACCACCACCAGGGCGTCCAATAAATAGCTTATTACTTGTTGCGGAATACGCTAATTCACCATTTTGTAGTGAAGTAGGAGTAGCTGTGGAGCTACTGCGTTTGATTTGAATCGTTTGAGCCATTCTTTGCCCCTAAATAGCCTTAAAAGGCTCCTCCGTCCAGATTATCCTCTTCACCTACATCGGTGTTGAGTAATGGATACCAGTCTGTAATTCCACCAACTGTTCGGTATACGTAAAATATATCATTTGCTGTGTCATACCAAGTATCCCCGAGTTCTAAATTACTCCCTGTGGGAGCTGTAGTACCTCGAAAGTCCTGGTCAGCTAATTCTTCTAATGCTTCCTGCACATTAGTTTTGGTTATTGTTTTATATGGAGTAACTGACATAGATAAAGCGGTTGGAATAAGTGTCGCAACTGCTCCGATAGATACTTCGTATGTTGTAGGCGTGATGTTTATTGTCGTGGTATCCTCTGTTACCGTGACAGCAGTTTCATCAACCGTTATTGTTACTTCCATTATCGCGTTACATTTTGATCGATTGTAACAGTTCCTTCCAAAATTCGTGTCACAATTCCATCACCGGATGTGTAAATCTCTAAATCATAATAATATAATCCGGCATCAAGAGCTGCTGAAATTGCATTTGGAAGGCTCATTTGTAGAGTGCCAGCAGTAGGATTCATAATGGTGCAAGTAAACGTAGCCGCTACACTTGAGGCATCTTTTGTCGTACGCAGCTGCGCACGAGCAGAGTAGCTTGTTAAATCTGTAGCTACTCCGCCTTCTTTCAGGGCTAAGTTCACTGCGAAATCTGAACCCTGGTCTATTTGTAAATTATAAGTCCCTGCGGCCATTTATATTCTCCTATGCTGATAATTATATCAAAGCACACATTTTATGTCAAGAATTATTTTTTCTTAGGTGCTAAGACCTAAGAGTATTGTATCTCTCAGTATTTCTATCTGTTGTCTTGAGAGCGCGTATCCCCATTGACCTATTCGAAGTGTATAATCAGTGTCACTTTCTGGCCATGTAGTATGGGTAAGACCAAATAGGTCTCCTTGTACATGGTCTAAGTCGTCTGAAGTTATGCTAAAACGCTGAATTGATTCTGGTAAAGTTGCCATTTTTTCTCCTTATGTAAATGTAAAATTAAATCTACCTGTTGCGTATCCTGTTGCGGTTCGCCCACAACTATCTGTTACAGTAACTGATATATTGACATCTACATATCCGCTACCTGCTGTGGCTCTGGTTGCTGTTACACTTCCTGTTGCATACTGTGATGTTCGAGTTCCTCCAAATGAGGCGGCGGTGGCAGTAATGCCACTGCTCACAGTATAGCTATCTAAGTCCCAGTAAAAGGTTGTTCCGCCGCTACTTCCTCCAAAAATTGCTCCTACTGATCCCGAAGTAGCAGTTATATCACTTCCTGCTGAGCCAGATACACTGGCATTAAAATTACCGCTTGTATATACAGTCAGAGTACTTAAACAAGTAGGGCTACAAGTTTGGTATACAGCAGTTGTTGAACCTCCGCAGTCATTAGTTGCATATGTATAATACTGATTAGAATCATTTGGCACGCAATAAATACTATAAATATGGCCTGCTTGAGCGTGCCAACTAAAAGAATGATATGCTGAAGTAGTTGCTGTTGCTGTATTTCCTACTGAATCAGTTACGGTTACTCTTATAGTTGCACTAGCCCACCCATTACTGCCCGAACTACTTACAGGGCTTGCATACCCCGTTACAGTCGCTGAATTTGAAGAGGCATATCGTCCATTTGTAAAACTTCCTCCGGTAACAAACACTCCAGAAGTACTATACACACCACCAGGAATTTCCCAATAATATGTATATCCTCCACTTCCCCCGGAAACACTCGTTGTTGCAGTACTAGTATACGCAGTAGTTATAGTTGTATTGTAACAACCTGTTACACTTCCATTCAGTACACCACTAATACTTACAGTGAGAGAAGTAGAGGTATCATTTATAACTGCACTCGAAGATAGACTCCCTGTAGAGTTACCTGCACTATCGGTAGCTGCAAGTGTTATTGTTAAAGTTTCTGAGCCTTCTGTTACATAGTCTGCTGCGATTCCAAAAGTTACAGACCCCGTATTTGAGTTTATAGTAATATTTCCAGTTAAGCTGCCAGAAGATAAGTCTGCCGAAGAAATACCAGTTACTGTGTACCCCACAGTTGTACCATTTGTAATACCCGTAGTATTTACTGTAAAAGATATAGAGCTCCCCTCATTTACAGACGCGGCACTTCTACTTAAACTAGTATACCCTGAACCAGCTGCAGAAGCTCCGTATAGCTCTGACATACTAATGATACTTCCGGGAGTTGTATTTATTCCAGGACCATTTAAAGCGTCTGCATAAGTTGCATTCGGACTAAGCCCACGAACATCGGAATCGTCCATAGCTATTTGGTCGCCAGATGAGTTTCCAAGTTCTGAATTTACATCATCTAGTGCGATTGAGCCACTAGTTTGAAGAGTCATCTTTTAATCTCTTAACTTCTCGTTTTAATTCGGATATTTGGTCTTGTAGTTCTTTAATGGCTTCTACAAATAATCCTGCCATATTTCCATAAGCTAGTGTTAAAACTCCATCTTCTGTTTCAGTAACAGCTTCAGGCAAAACTCTTCTTACTTCTTGCGCAATCAAACCTGTTGATCTTTCTGAGTGACCTTTCATTCTGAAGGTAACACCTTGAAGAGTCATACACTTAGTTACTGCACCTTCTATTAATTCTATATCATCTTTTAGTCTTATATCAGAATAAGCTGTTACATTTCCTGCAGCTACTACAGTTCCACCCTCGGTTACAGAGAACTTTGTAGTTGTTCCATCTTGAGCCAAAATAAGATAATTTGCTCCTGCAAGTAATACTTTATTTTTACTACCCCCGGTGTAATTTGATTGGGCTGTCCAGACAAATAAACCTCCATATGAATTTGTATTATTCCCTCTACTTGCGCCCAGGATTGCAACATTACCATCGTTAGCTATTTCAGCAGCAACAGCAGCACAATTTGTAGTGTTTGAATAGAAGTAACTTGTTGCACAATAGCCATCAATAACGTTTCCAGTATTTCCTATTGAGAATATATTATTTCCGTTATTATAATCAGTATTTGTACTACTATTAGTTAGCTTATTGGCCGTAATTGTATCTGACTGAATTTGTAAAGCAGTAACACTTCCAGTAGTAATCTGGCCTCCATTAATAGTAGTAATATTTGTATTAATATCATAAGCAGCGCCTCCAATTTGAACAGGAGTTATGCTACTAGTCCCATCTGTAATAGAAGAACCACTAAAAGTAACAAGACCACTAAAATTATGCCCAAGTGTTACTGCTCCAAATGTTGGAGTATTTGTTGTGTCTGTTGGAATTGACTGAGTAACTGTATATCTAGAATAGTAATATTTACCATTAGCCCCTGCAGTCATTTGTGGAGGAGACTGTTGCCATCCGGAGTTCATTCCAGTAATTGAACCGTTTGCCCACGTATAAGTTGCAGAAGTTCCTGGGCCGCTGGGAGCAGTAGCCGTTGCAGTATTATAATAAACGTAGCCTTCAACTGTTTTTAAACCATCTTCACCATCATTTATTTTTTTAATCGTAATATCATCATCATAATACTCAGTGGTGCCTTGGTTATCATATTCAGATACACATCTTATTCTAAGACTAGTATCTGAGCCCCATACAGAATTATTATATGTAATAGTAAAAGTTTGAGAAGTTTCAGCAGGGCTAAAATCAGTCCAAGAACTTGTAGAAGAATCATAGTACTGCCAGTTGTAATTAGCAGGATCAATATTTTGTAATGTTGCTTCAAGCTCAATCTGTGTGGGGGCGGGCGTAGATGACCCATTCGAAAATATAAATGCATCTCCCCCAGTAATTTTTACAATTTTTGCTTTATTTTCTTTTGGAACAGTACCTATTGAGGGATCTAGAAAGAATTTAAATCCAACGCCAGCAATATTTTGTACTGCTGCTATAAGAGCATCTTTATTTTTATCAATACGAAGTGTTGGTGCTTCTGCAGTTGCTGAAGAAATTGCAGAAACAAATGGGGTATCCACATACATTACAGTATTGCTTTCAACTGAAAGAACTTCTCTAGCAATACTGCCAATTTTTATATAATCCCCTACAGCATAATGAGAATTGAAAGATGTAGAAGTACCAGTAACTCTATTACTATTAGCATCTGCACTTACAGTACCAGCAATTGAATTCCAATAAGTACTAGGAGAAGCATTGCCCGTTCCTGCATTATAAAAATAACTAATATTTGGAGTTAGACTTGAATCTTCATACCATTTTACAAGTTTTATTGGGTCTGTAGTATCACTTTGATCCATTAAGATAAGGTAAGAAGCATCAAGTTTCTCCTCCACCGTATCATAATCTTGCCAGGTTGTAAGTGATATTTGAGGAATATCTTGTACATTTTGCTGATAAGTTTGAACGTTACCCGCGACTCCTATAATTTGTTCTGTTTGATCCCCTGCAGGAGTAAAAATATACGTTTGTTCACTAAACTTAACTCTTTTAATATTAGCTGTTTCATATAAAAATATTTCAGTAGTGTCACTTAATACACCGCCTCGAGGAACCCCATGAATTCTAGGTATAGAACTTAATATTGTAACTAGTAGTCCAACATTTACTCCTGTATTAAATTCTGAATAAAGTCTTTTTGACTTTGTACCTGTAGTTGCTTTATAATCTACATAGTGACGTATCCAATAATAGACTGGACCAGCTTGAGCAGTATCGTTAAATGATGTTCCTGGGACATTTGCTATAACTCTAGCAGTATCTCTATTATTTGTAGAACTTCTATAAATTTCAGTCTGCCAAGTTCCATCTACAAAATCAGCATTATTTGTCCAGGAAAGAATTACAGTTTCCCCATTATTCGTAATTGTATAGCTTAAAGACGTAGGCGCCCCTGGTGTAGAAAGAGTACGATCAGGTTGTTGGCTTGACCCTTTATATGTGCTTGCAGTCAGGCTTACTTCTTTTGTTATAAGATAAGCATCATCATTATGTTCTGAAGCATCAACCTTTACAAGACAGTCTTCTTCGAAGGTTAAATTTTCTATTCTAAAGTATTTATTTACCCATCCAAATCTACTATAATTTAATTTAATTATAGTTCCTGCGAGTAGCTTTAACCCTCTTGGAACCATTGTAAAAGATATGCCTAAGCTATTCCTACTTTCTTTTAGATATTGTGTTGCTTGCATTCTAGCAGTATAGTAGTTAGTAATATCTGAGACATTTACAGACCCTTTCTTAGGAATGCCTTTATCTCTCTTTAAATAAGTAGAGTCAGTAAGTTCTACACTACGAGAAGCAAACTTATTTGCAGGGTCTGAAAAATTTAAAGTAATACCATTAAAAGAAGACTTAATACCAGAATCTTCTAATAAAATCTCTCCAATAATATCTTGTTCTTCAATAGTTCTATCTGCCTCTAATGTAGGAGCCTTTGTTTTTAAGTCTAAAACATATTTTCCATTTTCATATCGAAGTATACCGTTAAATTGTGATAACATAGCATTTATGTTATCAAACAAAGGTACAGAAGTATCAATTACCGTATTTAATTGATGGCGAGTTGCGTATCTTTGGTGAGGATGATCCCACCCCATGTATCTCCAATAAATTACGTCATCAGCATCATATAGGCTATACCCACTTCCTCCAAATTTACCATCTTCTGTAAAACTTTTTACAAGACAGTTTCCATCAAAATTATATAACTCATAATCAGAGTCGTTAGTTGTGTTTGTTTCAAGATTTAATGATGCTGGACCAGTTCCGCTTTCTTGAGTTAATGAAATTGTGCCTGCTGCAGTAGAGGGCAGTGAATTACCCGTACCCCATTTATATAAATTTCCATCAGGAGTCCAAACTAGCTCATTTTGAGAATATCCACCAGCACTTGCTTTCCAAACTCTGTATCTTGTTCCTAGTTTTCCAATTACATCTGTAAATACAGTTTCATAATAAGTTGTAGAATTAACAGTTCTGGACGTAGAGGATAGTACCTTTCCTCTAAAATAAGTAGGCCCAGAAGTATAAGTATAGTAGTCTCCAACAGTAGCAGCAGATGTAGTTATAACTGTTATATCTGAATTTGTATCACATTCTCTTGCAACAAAAGCAAAAGAGGCTAAATCTAAGTCAGAAGCAACTAATCCTTTTCCATACCTTTTATTCGTTAAATAGTCTAACAGTTGAGCTGCAGGATTTAAGCTAACGCGTAAATCTCCTCTGCTTTTAATTACATAACTAAAGTTATTAATATTAGCAGATGTAGGGACTATTGATAAAGGACTATCTAATTTTACATAATCATAAGAACTATTAGCAATACTTCCATGTTCAAGAATTACTCTTTCATCTAAATAATAGGTTCCTTCACCATCATCGTACGTTACTTCTATTTTATAATTTCCATTAATAGCTAAATTAGCTAAATTAGTACCACTAATACTATCTATTAGTAGTTTAGTTCGGTCAGTAACATAAAGAGTAGTATTAGTTTGAATACTGTCTTTGTCGTCTCTTACTGTTACACAGATTTTATTATTGCTTTGGTATGTGTCTCCTGTATTATAAACCTGCTCCAAGCAATATTGATCGTTACCACACATTTCTAATTGTGCGAGAAACCCCGCGTCCAGCATGGTTTGTTCTTCCTCTGTAAGAGTTGAGTAATCATTCGTACTACATATCTCTTTGAATCCTGGGGTAGTAACGGTTACTTGAGTTTCTATTTTTATTTCTGGTTGTATAGACCCTGCCCCTCCAGAATCTATAACTCTATTATAAGTTTCTAAATAGAAATATTTAGAAGACCCATTATCTAAATAAAAAGTAGTATTACTTGATATTGGAGGAGCTTCATGAAAGCGTATTCTATAGTCTATTTCTCCGCTGTAATCATAAACAGTATATTTATCAGCAATTCGAACTGTACCTAAAGAAGTTCCTGAGCCCCCTGTTTCTCCAGAATATAGGTTGTATACTCCACCTACAGAGAAAGAATCCCAGTCTGTTATATTATTTTTTAATTTGTTAAAAGAATAATTATAGTCGTAGTTATAACACTGTACGTATTTTCCTTTTACAACAAATTCCATTGGCTGAATCTCGGTTTCACCTTCTCCAATAGAATATTTTGCAGCTACATAAGCTGTGTCTAATAATCTATGGTTCGCACCCCAATAGTCTGAATTTGTTGGCGAGTAACTTGCTTGAATTTTAAAATTACGGTTCGCAGCTACTTTTGAAAGCATTTGATCTGCTTTCTGTTCTCTTTTTCCAGAGTGAAAAATTACTTCAATAGGAATACCAGGGTTAAAACGTGCGTTTTGATTATCTACAATTCCTAGCTGTCCATTTAGTATATTTGTATCATAATTATTATTACCATTATAATTTACACCAGTTATATTTTGTCCATCCCATGCAGTCCAATCTTCTACATCGTATCTTTGTGATATGACTTTCCAATTAACATTATAAAAATCTATTGTACCATCAATGGCATGCTGAATAAAATCATTCGTAGCTCCTAATAATGCATTTGACCCACTAAGTGCAGTACTGCTTAATGTATCTCCTCTGTCGGCTCTTCCAGTACAAACAATTTCTACATTCGAAGCTGCGGCCCCTCTTGAAGACGTTTCAATATCATCTTTACAAATCGTACTTTGACCATCAAAGTGAATATCATATATACCACCAATTTCTCCTTCACAAATTGCAAATGCAGTATAAATTTCTGAAGGGTCATCAACTTTAGAGTCTATAAAAATTGGAATACTCGGAACTTTTTGAACCCCATAAACTATAGGAAGATATCGTGCATCAGTATTAAATCTTAAATCTACACTACGATCAACAACCTTTTCTACATTTCTTATACTATAAGATTTTTTCAGCCCAAATAGTTTTTTCTTTGTAACTAAAACTGGCTCTGTAATTTTTGATTGATATACAGCTGTTAAATTAATAGACCTATCTGAATGAATAAATCCTAAATCATTTGCATACCTTTTATCTATTAATGAATTTAGATCGGATTCGTTAGAAGAATTTAATGCTCTATGAGCAGAGTCAGAAGTGCTTCTTCCTTGTACTCGAATAAAGTCTCCCCAATGACTTGTAAGAGACCAAGTAATTTCAGAACTTTTTAAGGGATCTTCTTTTAGTTTTGCTGCAGAAATTAATCCTTTAAACATAAGAAAAGGACTGCCAACCATAGCTCCGGTTTCTTCATCAAAAAATACTTTGTAGATAAGCACTTCACGATTCAAGTATGTAGAGTAGTCTACAGCGGTTCTATCAATAACAGGACCTAGTAGCTCATAAGAAACTAGGTTTAGAGAGTACCCTACATTTGATTCTGTTGTAATTGCATCATATATTGTACCTAATACCATTACAGTATTATTTGTTTTAAATCCTGTAATTACAAATTTTTTACCATCATTGTTTCCACTTGAAGACGCAGTAAGTAAGATTGTATCGCCTTCTGCGAAACCTAATTCTATAAAATCCTTTGTGCCAGTAACAGTATTTGTACCACTATTAAAAGTGAGAGTATCAAGGGCAGATGTGCCCAAAGCAAGAGATGATATAGTAACAGATGAAGCTGAAGCACTAGCTTCTGTACTTTCTGTGAAACTTCCTATTCTTTTTAGTTTATTTGCAAAATAAACCTTTCCATTCCATGTTATATCTATAGAAGCATCTGTTATATATGCATAGGAACTAGTCTGCTCAGAAGAAGATGAAGTGCTTAGTATTGGCCTTTCAAACTGTAAAAGATGGGCATAGGTAAATCCTGTTCCTTCATTTAACAATGTATTTACACCGGAGGATAAGTTACGTAAAGCCATTATGCTAATACCTCTTCTAATTTGAGCGAGAATGAATATAGGTTCTCTGTATTTAAAGAATACTCAAATACATCACTTGGCATCATTACTCTAAATTTTGCATTTTTAAAATTAAAAGTAGCAGAAGTAGTAAAAGCTTTTTCTAGCCCTGGAGTAATTGTTAAGCGAATATCATTTGCTGATGGCCGACCAAGAGTAGGCTCATATGAAGTATAATTCTCTACTCTTGTAATCATATATACTTTATAAGCATTTGAAAAGTTACTATCACTAATTGTAAAAATTTCTCCTGGTTTTGGAACTCCACCATAGCTTCCAGAACTTGGCAGAGAATCATAATTACTATTACGTATAGTAATAGTAGTACTTCCTGAAGTCTGAGTACTTGTAAAACTAAAATTATAACTATTTAAAAAAGCATTCCAAGGTGCGTCCTCTGGGGTACTATATTGCGGCAAGTCTACAAAGAAAGGAATTAAACCTCCTCGTTTTTGCATTAAGAAAGAAGATATAGGACGAAATTCTGCTTTTGTCATAGGATTGTAGGTAATATCAATATTCCACTGATGAAAAGAATTTGAACGAGTAATTACTTTTCCAGAGTTACTTCTATCAACTGCTGTATTAAATAAGGAACTTAGTTTTACTTCCTTAAATCCAGGGCCATAACTTCCTGAGCCAGAAGAACCTGTATCTGAAATTCTATATTCTGGATCAGGTAATGTAGTTTGAATTGCCACTCTTATCTCCTATATGCGCCTGAGCGATTCTTATTGTAAGTATTCTTATTCACAACTTCTAAAAATGGTTCTCCGTAAGAGTTTGCAGCGTCTCGAATCATTCCAATTATGTTACCCCGTTGCGACATGAGAACATCCTCAACCCCTTGAGCATCTATGGCATTTATAGAGAAGGTTACATTTGTGGATGCCCCCATCATGTTTGCAGTATTATCTGCAGGCACAATAGTTCCTGGTCTATCTGGAACAAATAATTCCGGTCCTTGCTCGCCTACTGTGTAACCAACTGTCTCTCCTCCCGCTGCGCGGTAACGACCTCCCATGAAGGAAGGCTTAAATCCTTCTGGGCCTCCCATACCGCTTTGTCCACGGAAATATCCTATTTCTCCTGCTACAGACTGACTTCTTGCAACATCTACGGAAGTCTGACGCTTTCCAAGAGATACTGCACTTGGAACGGAAGCCCCCGCACTAGAGCTTCCGCCTTGATAAGAAGTTCCTGCAATAATTGCTAACTGAGCAGCTCCCATGGCTCCAATAATTCCTGCCATAGTGAAGGCTAAAGGAGCTGAAACAAATGGGTCTCTAATTCCTGAAAGTACCCCAGCAATACCTGCCGCTGTAGAAGCTACAGCCTGAGCCATCATTAGTTTTTTATTCATGTCGAAAGCTTTTCGTGCCATTTTCTCTTTCTGAGATTCCATGGATTTAATTTTTGCAAGGCTTTCTTTTGACTTTCCGTCTCTTCTTTGTTCTGCAGCAATTTCTGCATCTATTGCTGATATTCTTGCCTGTGAAGCAGCTTGTACAACCTGAGCAATACCACCTATAGTAGCACTAACTGCATTTAGTATAGCTGCGGATTTATCTGCTCCTTCTTCTATCTGCTCAAAAGCAGTTAAAAAGCCATCGCCCATTGTAATTCCTAAGTTAGCTATACTTGCAGCAAATTCTCCTTCAGGGCCGAGAGACTGTAAAGACTCTATCATTGGCATCATAGCATTTGTAACTGCAGTAAATTTTTCTTGGGCTGTATCAAATACGGCTAATCCTTCCCCTCCTGATGCTTGGTCAATACCAAACATTCTTTCAAAAACAGTACCCCCTTGTCCGGCAGCACTTAGCACAGCATTTTGAACAGCATTTAGTTTATCAGTTGCTTCAAGCCCAAGTGAGGCCACCGCTGTATCAAATTGTGTAGTAATTAAATCCATAGCGCTGCTTTGTGCACTATCTAAACTACTAATATACCTAGCTATATCCGAAGTTGAGACACCTCTATCCTGCATCTGTCGTTCTAACAGTTTGGCTTGTGCTCTTAAAAGATCATATTCCATCTTTACTGTAGTTTGCTTTGATACTTTTTCTGCTACTAATAAGCTGAATCTTCCTTTTCTTCCTTCTTCTTCATCGGAATAAAGAGCCCTAAATAGTTTTAATTCTTCTGCTGCATTGAGTGCTGTGCTATTTCCCCTTCTTCTAGTATTAGAAGCCTCTTGCTGAGCCTGTATTCTTTGCTGCTTGAACAACTCTTCTGTCTGTTGTTTTTCTGCAGCAAAAATTCTTGCCTTTAAATCTAGTAGTTTCTTTGTTGTGTTTAGCTGTACTAAAGTTACTTCTAATTGTATTTCTTCCGTTGACTTTCTTTGATTTGCAATTGCAGCTCTTTCCAGCTCAATTTCTGCAATTCTTGCCGCATTTTCTTTCTGGGCTTCAACAGTATCATAAATAGCTAATTCTTGCTCTAACGCCTCATTTCTTCTCTTTAAAGCTTCTTCTTGATTATCTAGTTCAAGTTTTCTGGCTTCGCTACTTTCTTTGGAAACAACACTATATCTTTTTGCTGTTTCAGTAAGTTTTTTAACTAAAGCCGGAGTTTCTGCAATGAATGCATTCATTTCTTGAAGGCTATCTACAACAGCGTTTACTTCATCTTTTGTTTTTCCTATCCATGCAGGAACATCTTTCGTGTCACGAAAAAACTCTGCTACTTGATTTTCATTCATATCTATAAAAAGATTTCGTATAGCTACTGCTTGGTCAATTAAAGGATCGAAAGCTGTTTCATTCTTTTTCGTTACTTTTGCAAGTTCAGCCTTAAATTGAGATACAGCAGACTGTATTCCTTCTACAGCATTTTTAGCGGCGATAGTTTCAGCCCCGATACTTGACAGTCTATTGTTAAACTCTTCAAGAGTTATATTGCCTGCACGTACTTCCTTAGCTAACTCTACTAATGTTGCTCTTTCTTCTTTTGCCCCATCTCCAAAAGCTACTAATTTAGCGGTAGCGTCTAATATTGTGTTAGCTATTGCATTTACGCCCCTCCCTAATTGCTCACCAAGGGTAGCTCCTGCGGCAGCGCTTTCTAGGGCGCTGAGCTCTCTAGTTAAAGACCTTACTTTTCTTGCATAGTCGGTAAGACCAGTTTCGTCAAAACCAATACTATCTTTATCAAGTTTTAATCTTTCTAGTTCAACTTTAAGCTCATTTATTCTTCTTTGACTATCTTTGACACCAGCGTCTACAACGGCTGTTATTTCACTTTGAACGGCTTGAAAAGCACCTCCAATAGTTCTTGCTTGTAAAGCAAAAGAGCCTTTTTCTCCTGCTGTCTCTAATTCGTCTAATCTTACTTTTAACTCTGCTGCAGAGTCTGCAAATACTTCGAAAGCTTCAGCTGCTGATTTTGAGCGCTCTTCCATCTTGGTTGCTTCTGGAATAAAACTCTTAATTATATCTACTACTGTAGAAAATGCTATTGCAGCTATACCAAGATAAGGAAGCGCAGTAAGAAGAGCTGCTGTTGCGCTTTTTATACTTAAACCTAAACCAAAAAAGGTTAATTTAAGGGCGTTAAATATGCCCGTAGAAGCTCCAGCAGCGGCGGCATCTGCGAGTAATGCTGCTCGTTTTTTTGCAAGAGCTAGTGTTATACTATCTATTGTGAGTCTTAAATCGAGACTTGCAGCTGCTTGTACTGCAGTGGATGCTGCACCTGCTGCTTCCACATGTAGAGCGGCATTTTGAGCAAGGGTTAAACGTGTTCTTGCATCTTTTACCTGAATTAAAGTTGCCCTTTTCTTTTGTAACTGCTCCTCACTTTTACCGACTGTATACTTGTTATTTTCTAAATCAGCCGTATGTTTATTTATAGACTTATTTAAACTTGTTTGAGCTGAATTAAACTGCTCAGTGGTGGCTGTCCCATCTACAATACTATCAGTTAGCTCCTCATATACTTTTGGGAGTTTTCCTGTGGTTACTATTTGTTTTTGTAGTGCACCTTGCTGCTTAAGAGCAGCTTCTGCTGCTTGTTTTGCTGCTGAAGCTTGGTCAAATAAAATAGGTAACATTTGTTTACCGACACTACTTGCAAATAAAACTGTAGCACCACTCAGAGCTAAAATATTATTTGATAAGAATTTTATGAAGGGAACTATAGGAACACTTAAAACATTTAAGAAAGCTTTACTTAAATCATCAAAAGTAGCGGCTAGTTGGTCATAAGGATTTGGATCTACGGAATCTGCTATGTACCCGAACTTATCTGCGCCCTGTTCGAGAATAGCATTTAAGAAAGCTTGACGACGTTCAACTTGAGTAAGTTGATCCGCGGTTTTACCGATTGCTGCACCATACTCTGTCGCTGCATCATCTAAACGAACCATAATACCTAATTCGTCTAGAATTTCAGGCTCTAACTTAGCCGCCCCTCTAGTAAGACGTGTTAAAGCATCTTCCATGTTTCTACCTAGAGCAAGAGAAGCACCTCTTGCCACCCTAGTAAGTTCTTCCATTTGAGTGGTGGAAAAGCCTGCACTCGTAGCAAGAGCAACAGTATTCATTGCGTCTGCAGTAGAAACTGCAGCGCCTGAAATGTCCTTCAGTCTCTGTGCTACAAGAGGGAGATTTTGAGAGGCTGATTGTCCTACTCGAATCAAACCTTCTTCAAGTATTTCAACAGACCTAGCGGAACGAAGTGCATTAAATGCAGCAGAAATTGCAAATATATTTGCGGCAAGAGTGGCATACGCAGGAACAAGAGTTCCTCCGATTGTTTGGGCTTGTTTTGCAAACCCTTTAGTGCTATTTGAAGTAAGACCCGCAACGCCTTTTTCTTGTTTGCTATATCTATTGCGTTTTTGGGTTGCTCTATCAGTAGCTGCGCCTAGATTATCAATATCTTGAGTAGCGCGTTTAGTCTTTTTACTGACTTCTGATAAACTACCATCGTCTCCGACTTTTACACTAACTTTTACTTCATTTTTTGCCACTTGAAGCTCTCTTTAGCTTATCATACTCCCTCTTTAAATGTTCGGATGATTTTTTAATAGCTCTTGAGTCTAGCCAGCTTAAAAGCTGAATAAAAAACTCTTTGTCTTCTACTCTATACAAATCTATAAAAATATTTAGATTTGTATAATCTTTCCCTACATATCCTATTTCTGGGTAGACTCTATCTCCTAATTGATTAAATGTATTTAGAGCATCTATTACTATTTCAGGAAAATCTTCCCAGTCTGGAGGACACTTATCTTCTGAAGGCTCTGTATTTAATTGTTTACAAACTTCAAGATATTTGTCCTTTGTCATTCCTACATCAAGATTCTGATGTAGTTTCTCCAGACGTTGTATCACTAGTTCCTTTTGTTCTGCTACGAAAATTTTCTAAATCAAAGACTACCTCATTGAGCCAATTATCAAATTCTGTAGAATTATTAACTAGTATTTCCGCATTTTCACGAGAGTAAGGAACTTCTGTGGTCAAGTCTTTTTTACCCGTATCTACAAGCATTAGACTTTGTAAGTGTTCTAAAGTTAGCCCTTTCCAGTTATTTATAACTGCTCCTGAAAACTCTGTAACAAATTTATCTTCATCTAAAATTTCAACCATAGCCCTAGTCTTTTTATCAAACTTTTGAGTAGTACACCTCTTTCTAAGTCCTGTTAGTTCTTTTCTTGAGAGATTTACTACTTCTACTTCAAATCCCGATAGTCCCGGGAAAGATACCCAGGCAGACTTAGAGTCTACCATTAAATCTTCTAAACGCATTTATTTTACTCCTAATTATTATTGTGTTATATAAGTAATGATACTTGATAAGTTAGTAGGATTTTGAGTAAGTCTCCAATCGTAGTTTTGAGTATAAACTGCACTTGTATTCAATCTATTTGTGAAAGTACAATTTTGCATATTAAAATCAAATCCACGGAAATTAAGACTATTGTCATCTTCTCCTACTTTTATTCTTAAAGTAACATTAGTGTCCCATTCTTGCAAATCTGCATTATTTGTATCTAACAAATATAAGCCGATCGAACCTCCTAATATCTTCTTATCTATTACAAAAGAAGATGGGTACATACAGTCTGTAGCATCAGTACTAGATATTGCTCCTTGTACTGTAGTGTACGGATTCCAGGATATATCATTCTGTAGTTCTACAGAAAGGGATATCAGCCCAGAGGATGCTATATCTGTTCCTGCTAATATTACCTCAGTATCGGATAGTCTATTGTAGACTAACGCATTTCTACTTTGGGCAGAGCCTGGAATAGTATAAGTATTCGACCCTACACGAGATAGCTTAGACCCTTCACCAGTTATTGCCAATCTAAGGACTTTCGATCGCTCGATCAAAAAATTTCCATTAGTAATGACACAAGTTTCTAGTTTAAAAGTGTCTTGCTCTGTTGATATGTATAAGTCAAATGTTTTACAGTCTAGTAATCGATCAAATACAACTGTAAAATCATTGTTTCTTATTGCAGGCATTGTAAAATTAAATGAAGCTGGATTTGCTTTATTTATTACAGAGCCTTCAAAATAATTTTGTGTGTGAATGCTTTTTACAGAATACGAGTTTTCAGTAAAAGTTTGAGAAAACCCTATATTGCTAATATCTATGTTATACTGATTTCCATTATATACAACATAAACTTTTGCTTCTTTTGTAAAACTGTAAGTTGCCATTCATATTCTCAATAAGAATAAAGTTGTAGCAAGATTACTCCCACTACAACTTTATATTATAGTTTAAACTACCAAAAAAGTCAAGAATTATTTTTTGGTATGTATTAATTATTATAGGTCAGTACTGCATCATCAGTTGCATCAATAGTGCTGGGCAACGCCATGAAGTTAGTTTCTACAGAAATCAAATCAGCAATACTATGAGTTGGTATTTCTATGTGACACTGAGCCAAGTCAATCTTCAGCCTTGGAGTATTATCTGTAACACCACCAATATCAAAGATTAGCTGGAAGTTATTCGTAACAACTGATTTAATTCCTAACAGGTCTGACATAAAGTCTGCTGAAGAATTAGTGTTACTAGTATCATCAGTTAGATAACAAGTAAAGCTTCCATTAATAGAACGAGTACCTGTTACATGACCTATTGGAACATTTACTGTTCCAAGTTCCTCTGGAGTAATAAATGTAATATTATTGCTTAGAGTTACATTACCTCCAGTAAGAGTTACTAAATAGCTAGACTCGAGGCCGCTTTGTCCAGTAGCTGTAGTATCTGGAATTACTTTCAACTGGCTTAGACGATTACGAATAAAGTTACTTGTAGAAGTAATAGACTCACTAACATCAACACCTGCAGTATTTGGAACTGCAGAAGCATGAGCAACTTCAGTAATTTCTGAACCCATTCCTGACCAGTTAATTGTAGCGATACCATCAATTTCAAAATCAACAGATGCTTCATTTACAACACAGCCTGTAATCTTGTACCATTTATAGTCAGAAGAAGATGTTCCTATTCTAAACCAAAATACTGCTGTACCTAAAGTAGATTTATTGGACGCACTAAATGAAATATCAGTACCAGTTGTAGGCGGATTTGCATCAGCACCTGCTGCTCCGAATGTAAAGCCTGTAATTGCAGTATCAGTACCACTACCAGTACCATCTGTAGGTGCGGTATAAGTACCTGCACCAACAAACATAGCCCAAAGAATTTCTTCTACAGCATGAACATTAGCAGCATCGTCTGCGCCACCGGAAGCTACAGTAACGGTCTGATCATGTTCAAAAGGACGAATATAAGTTTGGAAAGACCACTCTGCGGGCGCCAAGGAGTCATTAAATGCTCTACGACCCCTACGGCTGATACCACCAGAACTTTCCATTTCCTGTAGGGTTACTTCTGATGAATTTGTGGCTTGGGCAAAGCTAAATCCATCAAGAATAGGGATTTCCCAAACAGCGGAATCTTTCTCAATGAAAAGTTTCGCATCCCTTGAAAAATATAAATATTGTGCCATAGTTTTCTCCTATGTATCTTGAAAAGACTTGGTCGTGAACGTTTGTTCCTGCCAGTATTTTCTAGTATTGAACCTCTAAGACTATTTCTCCGACTCCTAGAGGTTCTAGTACACCTTCGTCAGTTGTAATGCTAACAATAGTGTTCTGATGAGTAAATTGGGCAGCACCTCGTCTGTCAACATACCGTAATCTTTGATTTTCTTCTAGATTTGTTTCCAAATCCTCTAATAACCTATCAAGGGCGTCTACAGAGTCTTCTTCATTAACATAACAACGAATTGTTATTGTTAGGAATCTGTCTTTGTAGCCTCCTCCTTGATACTCTCTTGCTTCTGGACCTACGTTTAAATGGACTGCTGGAAAAACTTCTATCTCATCCCAAAACTTTAATCTTGGGCTTACATTCTCTTGCAAATCCGTTAAGTATTCTCCAGTTCCATTTATTTCTTTTATCTTTTCTACAAGGGCATTTGTAATTGACTGTCGTCTTGTTGTATAATCTCTTACAGCCATTATTCTCTCCTCGTGTAAAATCTTCCTATTGCCATTTCAGCTGCTATTTCTCTTATAGAAGCATCAATTAATTGTCTCGGGTCTCTATGAGAGTCTGCCCAGGGTGGCTTACCCATTGATCCATCCTCATATACTTGGTAAGGATCCTTTCTATAGGTATACCCAAAACTTGGAAATCCTCTTCTTGTAGTAGTAACAGATGTTAATTTAACACTTGAAGCAAACCTACCACTTACATTTTCTAACCTAGGACTTCCCATATTTCTTCTGACTTGTTCCGGAAGTTTTTGGTTTATTAAAGTCATTAAAGAAAAAAGATTTTGAGTACTTCTTCTTTTTCTATCTGGCCTGACTTTATGTCCTCCAGAGTTTATTTTTTCTGCTCCCCTTGCTAAAGACGCCTTTCTAGCAATCGGGAAAGTTATAGGCTCTGGAGAAGATTTTTTTATCTTTTCTTCTTTTATATTTGAAGTAACTCTTTTATTTTTAAATTTCTTTTTTGTAAAAGAATTTAAAACTTTTTTTCGTGTTTTTGTAACACGAGAGTCACTTCCTTCTAACTCAGCTGGCCAAGCCCCTGATTTCTTCATTGACATTTCAATTAATTTCTTTAACTGAATTTCAAACTCTGCTGATTCTTCTTTCTCTTTTTGAGCACTCGTTTTGTTGCCTGTTGAACTTTCAAAACCAATAACTAGTTCATCTACTCCTTCTCCATCTTTTTTTTGTATCTTCCAATCAATTCCATCTAATATACTTTGTAGAAGCTCTTTTGCTTCGGGGGACGTTTTTGTCATCCATTTTATTATTTCATTTTCTGCAATATATTTTCTTTGTTTACTTACTGCTGAGGCTTTTTCATGTCCTATATCGAGGAAGGAGACTCCTCCTTCATTTCTATATGCATCTGCTATCTTTTTACCTTCTGGTCTTTCTTGGTTTAATACGTTTATTTTAGCTTGTATTGCCTTAACAAACGGACGTTGAGCCTCTTGTTTTATATTTCGAATAACCCCAAAAACATTAGCACTTTTATTCCCCCTACTAGCAACTGTTACTCTAAATGACTTACCTGGCGAAACTTCTACTAAATTATAAAATGTAGTATCTCCTTGCGTAGAAGAAAGCCTTGCATTAACTGCTGTTTTGTATGCTTCCATCATTTTAGGAAGTTCTGCATCAAATATTCCTTGAAATTCTTCAGTTACTTTTTTGTCATCCCACCCTGTTAGCTTTTTTAACTGTACGATAGATTCTTTTATTATTACGTCTTCATACACCTGAAAAGTATGGATTTTCTGGTCTGATTTATACTTTCGATAATCACTAGAAGTCCTTTCCAGTTCCTTTTCAATTTGTTTTAATCTTCTTAATAGACTTCTTCTAGCCATTAGAAGTTTTTGTATAAATCCAGAACACGTTTAATATGGTCAGGGAAAGCCACACTATTTCGTAAGCTAGAGCTTCCCTGGTTCTGAATACTTGCTCCGGCTAGAGCACGTCTTTCTTTATGTTCATCTTTAAAGTAATAAGTTACCAAATCAAAAACAGCTAACTTTAAATCTTCCGGTGTTGCAGAGTATCCTGCAGTATAAACTACTTTAACAGCCCCAGGACCTTGTGCCCAGTTTTTATAGTTTGATCCATTTGTCGTACGATATAAACTATCAGTTGCACTATCTAAATAATAATCAAAATTTCCAGTAGTAAGAGTAACATAATTTTGACCGTACCCACTTCTTTCTTCTACTGAAGTTATTGCATTTACAGGACTCTCAGTGAGTTGCACAATATGAGTAGCCCAATTTACATTTATATACTCTGTTTTTGCAGAGCTGTAATGGTCAATAATTGAGTTTGCACAATAAGTTTTTACTAACTGACTCACAGAAGTAATTATGGAAGTGAGACGTACATCATCCTTCGGAGTATTTATCCCTTCCGCATCTTTATATTGATTTAATGTAACTAAGTTAGCCATAAGTCATTTAGTAAAAACTCGGGGGAGTTTCCTCCCCCAAGTATCTCAACTATTACTGGTAAGCCCAGCGGATAGATGGTTTGTTGTCGCCAGCGTTGGC